>Ga0302296_1000704_pt1 | contig 26401 bp, 15 predicted proteins | sample III_Fen_N3_1_FD_194546 | JGI IMG/M metagenome (GOLD analysis project Ga0302296, IMG submission 194546) | Peat permafrost microbial communities from Stordalen Mire near Abisko, Sweden - III_Fen_N3_1 | ecosystem: Environmental > Terrestrial > Soil > Wetlands > Permafrost | place: Sweden: Abisko...
TCAGTGAATTAAGCACACAACCCTGTTCGTACTTCAGTGCCTGCTCGCGATCCTTGTCGTTGCCATGTTCCAGCAGTATCTGTCGCAGGGCAACATTGCTCAGCCACGAGTCCCAGTCCCAGAGCATATCCAGGTACTGGCTGCTTCCCGGTGCAAGGAATGGATATTTCAACGCTCCTCCCGGCTCGCGGTACATGCCTCTCATCTCCTTGTAGATATTCTCCCGGCAAATGGAAGTGTATTTTTTGATATTCTCAGGCGTATTGGCAGGTACCTGGGCAAAAGAAGTACCCATAATTCCCGAAACAATGATGATAGTCAGCATTCTTTTCATAAAAGATATTTTTGTGTTTTTGGTATCGGATTTTTATTCGTTCCAAAAGTACAAACTCTTATTAACACCTCCAAGATATTTCAATTTTATTTTAATAATATATAAATCAAAGTATTATCCTGGTGAATAGTAAATTAGAAACTAACAGGCAATAGGATAAATTTACAAACAATCAATATGACGCATATGGCAATAAGCACACCAGTTCCATTTTGTGCACTTATTCCGTTGTTTTCGAATAGAATAGAAAAGAAATCCCGGTGTATGTCTTTCTGTTTTTACAAATAGAAAATAACCATCCGAACACTTTGGTTCGAATGGTTATCAATTGAGTGGTAGATATCTCTGATTATTTTACCACCAGAGCTATTTTTGCTAAATCCTTATTCTCTGGGATTAATGCAAAGTTCGAAAAATCGACCATCCATCTTTTATCTGCTTTTACCAAATGGATTACGCTTCTAACCTGGACAGGTTTACTCCAGCTTGTCACAAATTGTCGCAGGACATTCACTGAATTACCTTCTTTATCAAATCGGATTTCAGTTTTATCATACTTCATATCCCTGAATTTAATGGTGTCGGCCAACATTTTGGTAATCACTGTAGTGTAACCTGCTTTATCCCACAATTCGGCAGGGTCGGTACCACAATACAAACCATCTTCCGTAAAAAAGGACAGCATCGTTTTGGCATCTTTCGATTTAAACGCCGTATCAATGCTATCCAGCGTTTTAGTTACTTCGGCTTTTGCAGTTACCGGATCAAATGGACCTGTCTTAGTTTTCATCTGGCATGAAGTGACAAGTATCATTGCCACAACCATTGGTAAATAATTTTTTTTCATGTTGAATTTGTTTTTAAATTATTTGAATTACTCATTAAGTTAGAAAAATATAACTATCGAAAATAATTAATTAAAAAAATCAAAAATCAAATTATTTTTAATGTAACAACATGATGTATCAAATGTTTACAAATTACTGAAAATGAAACGTTAAATCAAAATATTTACTATTTATTCATTTGCTTTTTACTACTTAGGTTTTACATGATATGTTGTGGAATCAAGTCTTCATACAAGTCGCACTCCTGCTTTTCGAAGCATAAGTGGGAGTGGGATTTTCAATCTTGTAATATTCATCTTGATGTCTTCATTATGATATTGATGTAATATAGATATAACTTAGATGTAATATAGATATAACTTAGATATAATATACTAATAATAATATATGATATCTAAGTTATATCCATAATAAATTTAAGTAATAGCTCAGTTAACAGAGTGACAGGATAGTAATATGATAATGATATTACTCCAAAATAAATTGAAAAAAGAATCGAAAATGACTGCAGAAAAGGGGAGTCTTCAGAAAAGTGTGTCGGTAGGATATTTTGTAGTTCAACTCATTTAATTAATGAGAACAATTAAATGTCGCATTTCAAATTCAAAAGTATAGAACACGGATTTACGCTGTCCCGATAGCTATCGGGATGGCGGATTTAATTCCAACAAGTTGGAATTGATTTGTGTACCATGATCAACTTGCACTTGTTAGAGTTAAATCCTCCCGATAGCTATCGGGATAAAATCATACACTATTAAAAGAATCCGCTTTTATCCGTTTGATCGGTGTAAATCAGCGTTCTATTCTTTATTAAGTATGACATTATATTTTGATTGCTTCTTAGTTCAAACAATTCATCATAAACAAAAGAAGTTCTAACCTAATTTTTTCATTCATTTTGGGTAGTAAAGCATCCTAATAACACCAAACCCTTATACTCCGGAGTAAGTGGATACGCAGGAATAAGAATGATGTAAATAAAGGGAATGGAAAACGACTTATACTGTTATTTGATTGTCCTTTCTGTATTTTGCCGGAGTGACTCCAAATACTTCCCTGAAACATTTGGTGAAGTAACTTGGTGACGAGAAGCCCAACTGGTAACACACATCGGTAATGCTCAGGTTCATGTCGTCGCTAAGTAGTTTGAGGCTCTTTTTAAGACGGATATTGGTAATAAATTCATTTGGGGTCTGGCCGGTAATGCCTTTTAGCTTTTGGAAGAAGGCGGTACGACCCATCATCATTTCGGATGCAAATACATTGACATCAAAATCAGTCTTATCAAGGGTTTTTTCAATAATTTCAACAGCACGGGCCAGAAATTTCTGGTCAAGGCTATTGGTAGCAATAATGTTTACATCGGCATCAGCCTGTTTGCTAAATTTAGCCTGAAGTTGTTTGCGGGTATTTACCAGGTTATTGCAGCGGGCTATCAGCAGTCGGGTATCGAAAGGTTTGGTCAGGTAATCATCTGCCCCGGTGCGGAATCCTTCGATTGTATACTCAATGGCTGTCCGGGCAGTAAGCAGTACAACCGGGATGTGGCAGGTTTCGAGGTTTGACTTGATTTTGCTGCACATTTCAATTCCCGACATAACAGGCATCATCACATCACTCACTATGATGTCAGGTTGTTTAATCCGGGCCTTGTCGAGAGCCTCCTTGCCATTCACTGAAGTAGCAACATCATAGATCGGACTAAAAATATGTACCAGCAAATCAAGCAATTCCGGATTATCTTCCACCAATAGGATGGAATATTTCTTATCACAAACAAGCTTTTGTGATTCGATAATTTCATTTACAAATTCTTCATCATGGGTTGAATAGGCCGATTCGGCATTGCTGGTTAACTGCTGAATGGTTGTTTTTTGTTCCATTGTAAAATGATCATCACCCAGAAGCAATAAAACACTGAAATTACTGCCACCTTCGGGTTTGTTTTCGAAAGAAATAGTGCCTTTATGCAGTTCTATTATCCCTTTAGCCAATGCCAGACCGATGCCGGTACCGGCAGTTGTTGTGTTGGTGCTATACCCGTTTTCGGCCTGATAAAAGCGGTCGAATATCTTTTCACGATCCTTATCTTCAATGCCCGGTCCACTATCTGATACAACGATTTTAACCCTGTTATTCAGAACATTTACCGAGATAGAAATTTCACCTCCGTCGGGAGTAAATTTAAATGCATTTGATAGCAGGTTATAGAATACTTTTTCCAGTTGGTTCATATCAAACCACATGGGTATTCCGGGTTCATCGTGATTGAATAGTAATATAATCCGGCGATGATCGGCATACTCTTTAAAGGTCAGCACAATTTCGTCCAGAAATTTAATAATATCCTGATTCGAAACTTTAATCTGAAGGAATCCCTGTTCCTGTTTGCGGAAATCAAGCAGTTCGTTGATAAGTTTGCCCATGCGGTGTGCATTTTTATGGATGCTCAGCATTCGGCTGTACAACGAATTCTGAAGGGAAGTGGATTGCAACAACGATTCAATCTGGCTGATAATTAACGTCAACGGAGTACGAAATTCATGTGATATATTGGTAAAGAACCTAAGCTTAGATTGATTGAGCCATTCGATATGTTCTTTTTCTTTCTTCTCATAATCGAGCGATACTTTTAAGCGGATGCTGGAGGTATATACCCTGACAATAGTATAAGCAATGGAAATGACCAGTAGAAAATAGAACAGGTAGGCATACCAGGTTGCGTAAAAAGGTGGACGGATCCTGATATCCAAAGCTGATTCTGCTATTACTTCTCCTTTTTGTATAGCCCTGATACGGAGAGTATAATTACCCGGATTCAGGTTGGTATATGTAATTATATGCCTGTTATTGGATTTAATCCAGGTTTTATCAAATCCGGTGAGCATATATTCCACATCTTCCTGAATGGCTTTGATATAATTTGTACAGGAGTATTCAATGGAAATGGCATTTTGATTGTGTTTCAGGCTGATATTATCGGTAAATGAAATGGCTTTCTTCAAAATACCCTTTTCAGTAGGTTCAATGCGTTGGTTATTGATATACAGGTCGGTGATAATGATATTAAATGATTTTGGTTGGATGTTCAGCATGTTTTCATGGAATGAAAACAGTCCGTTTGTGCCGCCTATATAAATTTCACCATCTTTTGTTACATAAAGGCCTCCTTCATTGATAGCCGTTATCGGGAAAACAGATTGGTTTACAAAGTTATAAAACTTATTGTTTTCGATATCAAAATAGGAGAAGCCTTTGTTGGTGGCAATAAGCAGATAGCCTGACACGGATTCCTTTATATCGAGAATATAATCGTCAATAATAGCCGAATTGCTTGAATTATAAGATCGGAAATTGTCTGACTTTGGATTATACAGATCAAGCCCGCTGCCTGCAGATCCAATCCAGATCCTTCCTTTACTATCCTGAAAGAATGTATTGAGGTAGGTGGAGCTGATGCTTTGTGAATCGGTATCAGTATGCTGGTATTTTTTCAACAGGTTCTTTTTGAAATCATACCGGAATACTGCCGAAGAAGTCGAGAACCAGAGTTTCTCGTTCTTATCGAGCATAATGTCCCATATTTGCTTATTCTCAAGCCCATATTTGCTGTTATCAACTAAAAAGCTGCTTTTCAGGGTTGCTAAATCGAAAATAACCACCGAATTGTGGGTGGCCAGGTATAGTTTATTGTTATACGGGGTGATGCCCCGGATATAATCGTTTTTCAGGGATGAGGGGTTGGAGGGTTCATTGCGGAATAACGTTGTTTTCTTATTCTTCAGGTTCATGCAGTATAAGCCCTCGATATGGGTACCTATCCAAAGGTTATTGGTTTTATTATCCAGCCACAGGGCTTTTATATTATTGGCTGACACACCGTTATTCTTTGGAAGGTTATTGTAAACAGTCACAATTCCTGTATTGCGGTTCAGGCAATTCAACCCACCACCTTCGGTACAAATCCATAGGTTACGCAGGTTATCCTCTAACATTTTTCCGGCTATGGGATTACTCAGACTTCTGTTTATCCCGTTATCGACGCTGTAAAATTTGAAAAAAGAATATTCCGGATTGAAATAATCAATTCCTCCAAAGTACGAACCTATCCAGATAGTCCCCTGTTTATCTTTCAACAGACACCACACCGAAGAGCTGCCAAGTGAATAAGGACGGCTTTCGGAATGATTATACAGCGTGAATTTGTTTTGGGAGACATTATATTCGCACAGCCCGTTGTAAGTCCCTATCCAGTAGTTGCCGAAATCATCCTCACAGACCGAACGTACAAAATTGAAAGGTAACGAATTGGGATTGGATGGGTTATTCACCAAATGAGTAATCTGATTGTTCCTTTCAATGATATAAAGACCATTCTGTCGTGTTGCAACCCATATGCTTTGCTTACTGTCTTCAAACAGGCTGACTACATCTACATTTGGAATGCCTGTTACAACCCGCTTGTTTTTATCCATGATCAGTAACCCATATATCCGTGTGCCGATAAAGAGTTGTCCGGTTGTAGATTCTTTTATACAACTGATTCGATCGTTATGGATATTTAATTTAGCATAGGTTTTGAGCTTATTCTGAGTTTTGTCGTATTTAAAAATACCTTTATTCGAACATACCCAAAGTGAATTTTTACCGTAGGAAATGGTTGAGACATCATTTTGGCAAACGGTAGTCATTTTTCGGTACAGCAAGTCGTAAACAACTAAACCGGAACGGCACTGGAGGTAAATGCTCCCTTTCTTATCACCACAGACCGTTTGGATGTTATTTCCAAACAGGGAGTTCTTGTCATGAGTAACATGCTTGAAAACTTCTATTTTATTCCCGTCATATTTGTTCAATCCGTATCGGGTGCCAATCCATATGATACCAAACTCATCCTGATAAATGGAATTGACTGACAATTGAGAGAGGCTGTTTTTGCCTTCGAGATGATCGAAAAAAATGGTTTCAGCTGATGAAAAGAAGCAAACGAAGGACAAGAATATAAACAGGATGATTCGGGCGTGTTTCATGGTATAGAGGGAAATGTGATCTGAAGCAAAAGTAATAAAACATTTCGGATATGAATGGTTTGATTGTACTACTTACTATCAAAATTGTACGTATTCTATTATTTAAAGATTCTTATAATATTGTATCCCGTAACTTACTTGCTTTAAAAATGTATTTTATTTAAAATGTTAATGGACGAATATAGTATCTTCTCAAATAGTATAGAATGTCAGGCAAATTTACTCTCTTTAGTAGTTATTTACAAAGACAGGACTGAATCTAAAATAAAAAATCTATCACATTCCCGTTATCTATGCAAATGTATGTTGAATATAATACTGATTCGCAGTGATGATTCTATTGGTTTTTTATTTGCAGGAAAAAGTATCTGAAAATGAAAGTTGTATGAGTTTTAGAATATAAGAACTTTTAAGTTTTACGTAACTTGTTCTAAACTAATTATTTTATATGCAGACAAATTCCGGAGCCATGCAATTCGGATTAAATTGATTAAAATGCGTACGATAATTATAATTTGGACTTTGATTAAAGTATATATTTGCACTATCATAAATTAATACAAATCAATGAAAAAATTATGAAAGTTAAACTTCCTATTACATCAAAGCAATGCCATCCTCAATATTGGAGGTTGATATTGTTAAGCATTTCTTTTCTTATTTCTGTTTTCGGAGTAGCACAATCACAAACACTAAACGGTACCATCGTTGACAAAAGCGGAGAACCCATGATTGGGGTAAGTGTCATCATAAAAGGTACTACCATAGGGACAGTTTCCGATGTGAATGGCAATTTTTCCATTAAAACCACCAATCCGAAAGACCAGATTCAATTCAGTTATATTGGATATATCAATCAAACCATACAAATTGGTAGCCAAAAAATACTAAAAGTTATCATGGATGATAAATCGAAAGACCTCGATGAAGTGATTGTGGTGGGCTATGGTACGCAAAAGAAGTCGGATCTGACAGGATCGGTGGTATCTGTAAAAGCAGATGATATGAACGCTGTACCAACCAGCAGTGTGGCTGAAATGCTTCGCGGACAGGCAGCAGGTGTAGTGGTGACACAGAATTCTTCCCGTCCGGGTGGAGGCTCGGATATCGTAATCAGAGGGACTAAATCATTGACCGGAGGGAACGGTCCACTTTATATTGTGGATGGAGTCCCTGTTACTAATATTGATGATTATAACTCACAGGACATCCAATCGGTTGAAGTACTGAAAGATGCTTCTTCCGAAGCTATTTATGGTGCACGTGCATCGAATGGCGTTATTTTAATCACAACGAAAAGAGGGAAAGAGAATAAGACTACAGTTGATTTTTCAACGTATGTGGGCACACAGATTATGAAACGGAACTTTAGTTTCTATAACGGTAGCGAATATGCCCAATTGTTCCGGGAAGCGAACAGGGGAATGGATGGGACTTATTTGAGCGGAACTCCTGATGCAAACGGGGTATATCCAAATGATGCTTCGGTTTTCGGGAATATGTACCAGAATATGGTCAATAAAAATTATACCGATTGGGAAAGCCTGGCCATAAAGCCTGCCTTACAACAGAAATATGACCTGAGTGTACGAACAGGTAACAAGGATACGAAGATATCTGCTTCAATGGGATATTACGACCAAAAAGGGATGATAGCCCCGGCTGCTTACCAACGTGCTAATTTCAGGTTTAATGCTGAGCAAAAGATTACTAAAAACCTTACATTCGGGTTAAATACGAATTATACCTATTCTACCCGTTCGCAGGAAGACGATACATTCAATAAGTTTATAACGGAACCACCCTTGTTAAGTCCTGCTTATGCCAATGCAAACAAAGGCCTGCTTGAAAATGGAAAATACAGCCCTATGTGGAATAATGCCAACCAGAGTAATAAAACAATATCCGGTAATTTCCTGCTGAACGGAACCATTGAATGGGAAATTCTGAAAGGGTTAAAATATAAGCTGAATGCCAGTTTAAATAACCGCAATTCAGAACAAAACATATACCTGAATTCTCTTCATGAAAAAGGCACCACTGTTACGGGTCTTGCAACGATTGGAATCACCAATTATACCGATTATCTTTTGGAAAATATTTTCACCTATGATAAGAAAATAAATAATGATAATAAGTTTGATTTAACCTTCGTACAAAGTACCGACCTGCAAAAAACAGAAGTCAACCAGATGCAGGGTTCCGGATTTGTTTCGGATGAATTGGGTTCTGATTTTATAGGTTCCGCCGCCAAGCTTTACCCGATAGTTCATACCATCAGGCCCATCAACCTGGTTTCGTATATGGGACGTATCCGCTACAATCTGAAAGAACGGTATTTGTTTTCAGCATCAGCACGTATGGATGGTTCCTCTGTTTTTGGTGTAAATAACAAATGGGGAACATTTCCTGCAGCTTCATTTGGCTGGAGGGCTTCGGAAGAAGAATTCCTGAAAGACAACCAATGGTTGTCGAATCTGAAACTACGTGTTAGCTATGGATCGGTTGGTAATACAGGGATAGCACCATATCAGTCACAAGTACTTGCAACCCCTTACACCTTTCAATTCGGCACAGGTGATGCTTTAATAGGGTATCTTCCGGGCACACAGCTTCCCAATCCGGATTTGAAATGGGAAACAACGACGACCCTGAATACAGGAATTGATTTCAGTTTTTTAAACGACCGAATTGGTGGAACACTGGAATATTATAATGCAAAAACTTCTGATTTGCTGGAACTTAAATCGATCAACCAGACTACAGGTTATAATAGCCAACTGGTCAATATAGGTAAAGTACAAAATCAGGGTGTCGAGCTAACCTTAAATTTTGTTCCTGTAAAAACAAAAGATTTTAGCTGGACAGTTGGAATGAATTGTTCTGCAAACAGGAATAAAATCATTGCACTGAACGGGGCAGTGGATGCAAAAGGCAATCCGGTGAATGATATTGCAAACGGATGGTTTATAGGACATAATATCAATTCGTATTATGATTATCAATTTTTAAAAATCATGCAAAAAGGCGACACACAAAATGCCGTTTATACAAATGCCCCTATACCGGGAGATATTCTGGTAAAGGACGTGTCTAAAAATGATACGATCAACGATAGTGACAAGGCTATTATGGATCGTGATCCAACATGGACTGGAGCTTTCTCATCAACATTTAAATGGAAGGGCATTGATTTCTCTTTTGATATTTATACGGTTCAGGGAGCACTTCGTCTGAACCCATATCTGTACGATTCGAATTCGGGTGGTAGTTTAACCGGAGCGTTAAATGGTATCAAGGTGGATTACTGGACCCTTGAAAATCCATCCACCACAGCACCACGTCCAAGAAACGGCACCATCAATTATCTTTCCAGCCTTGCCTACCAGGATGCTTCCTATGTTCGTTTGCGGAATGTTTCGATCGGCTATACTTTCCCAAAAAATATAATGTCTGCATTAAAAATGAGCAACCTGCGTGTTTATGCTTCGGGTACCAATATCTGGACATTGACCAAATACCTTTCATACAGTCCTGAGGCAAGTGCATCGGCTTATCCGGAACCTCAGACATTTGTGATTGGTTTAAATGCTTCATTTTAATACACCAACAGTTAGTTACAAGAAAAAATAAAAATCATGAAAAAGATACTATTTACAATCATTATGGCTGTTGTACTTTTAGCAAGTACCGCCTGCAGTGATTTATTGGATGAAAAAGTATATTCACAGGTGACGACTGATTTCATCACCTCAACTCCATCGGGAATGGCGAGTGCCGTACTGGGCATGTATGAAAGAGACAGGGAGATATTCAGGAACAATTCAGATACTGAAACTACGTTATGGACCAATATGCTGATTGGAGATGATATCAGTTACCCAAGGGCAGGTACCGGCATCCCTCAGTTCGGAAGGTATACGTTACTTTCTTCAACAGGCAATGTGGGAGCTTTATGGCAACAGGAATATTCCATGATCGGGTATGCTAATCTGGTGATCTCTACTTCAAAGAAAGTTGATATGACCGATCCTATTGCAATACAGGCATTATCAGAAGCTAAAGTATTCAGGGCACATGCCTATTTTTGGTTGTTACGTAAGTATGACCGGATTTTCCTGACAACACGGGTGACAACACCTCAAAATGTGAATGATTCCATCAAATATACCCCTGCTGTACCTGATTCGGTTTATAAATTAATTAATTCCGATTTGGATTATGCTATTGCAAATTTATCATGGAAAACAACACAACCAGGCCGATTTACCCAGGGTGTGGCACGACATATTAAGGCGAAAGTAGCTGCCTGTCAGCAGAACTGGCAGGAAGTGGCAAACCAGGTGAATGCAATTGACAAAAGTGGCGAGTATAGTTTACTTGCCAGTAGTTCTGATGTCTTTACCGGTGCAGACCTGAATCATAAGGAAGCCATTTTGGTTTCACAATGGAGCAAAGGAAACGGAGGATGGTATGTAAATGGAAATGTAAACCCAAATACCTATAACGGACACAGGATGTCTCTGCATTTCGCACCCTTATACTATCAGGAAGCAGGCATGATGATGGATTTTGCTTCAGGAGGGTATCCATGGGGGAGAGTCTTCCCAAATAACTACCTTCTGGGATTATATGATAAAACAAAAGATACACGTTACAAGAATTATTATAAACTGGCGTGGACTTATAACAATACTGCAGTAATCAGCGGAATTCCCCGTGGAAAGAAATTAGGAGATACAATTGTGGCAGTAAACAGTGCACAATATCTGAATGTCCATCCAGCATGTACTAAATTCAATGACTCATGGACGCGTATTTCTCCAACAGAACAACAATCTTTTAAGGATATCATTATTTATCGTCTGGCCGAAACCTATTTAATGGGAGCTGAGGCATACCTCCACCTTGGAAAAGCTGACAGTACGGCTTATTATTATAATAAAACCTGGGTGCGGGCAGGTAATACAGCAGTTGCAACCGGAACAGTTACGCAGGATATGATTACTGATGAACATGCACGGGAACTGGCTTTCGAAGGAGATCGATGGTTTTACCTGAAACGAAATGGTATATTAATCGACCGGGTTAAAAAATACGGGGGTGAATACCTGAAAAAAGGAACGACAGTATTGATTTCTGATACTGTCGTACGGACAACCATTCAGCCATTTCATGTACGGTGGCCGATACCACAGACCCAGATAAATCAAATGGGAGCTGCCAATTTCCCTCAAAATACAGGGTATTGAAATACTTATAAATAAATCCTTATTGTTTTCAATCTGACTTCAATAAGGATTTATTGTTTCTGTTCAATTTAATAATATCTATCTATTAATTTAATGAATGATTTGAGCCATGAAAAAAAGTAGTTTAATCCTGATAATTTTATTAAGTTTTACCCTGTCAATCCTTGCTCAAAAGAAACAGCAAAAGGATAGCATTCACTATGAATACCGGATAGAGAAATCAATTCCATACAGGGATGCCAAAAAAGAAAATCTGAACGATTATGCCATTAAAAACTGCCAGTTGGATTTCTATTATCCAATCAATAAAAAAGCATTTGCAACAGTAATCTGGATGCATGGTGGAGGGTTAAGCGGAGGTAAAAAAGAAATACCCGAAAAATTAATGAATCAGGGATTTGCCGTTATCGGGATTGAATATCGCAGAAGCCCTGAAGTGTTGTGTAAGTTGATCATAGAAGATGCAGCAGCTGCAGTTGCCTGGACATTCAGGAATATTGCAAAATACGGGGGCGATACCACTCAGATATTTCTGTCAGGGCATTCGGCAGGAGGGTATCTTGATTTAATGGTATCGATGGATAAAAAATGGCTGGCAGCATACAACATAGATGCTAACAGGATTGCAGGAATCCTTCCGTTAAGTCCTCAGACAATTACCCATTTTAAGATTCGAAAAGAAATGGGCATTCCCGATATTCAACCTGTCATTGATATGTATGCACCCTTGTTTCATGTCAGGAAAGACCTGCCACCTTTGGTATTAATTACAGGTGACCGTGAATTGGAAATGTTGGGACGCTACGAGGAAAATGCCTACCTGATGCGAATGATGAAACTGAACGGCCATAAACAAACAACCCTGTATGAATTGGATGGATTTGGTCATTCTGCCATGATGCAACCAGGGCTGTATTTGTTGGTTGATCAGTTGAAGAAGCTGATGAAGAAGTAAGAGGCAAGAGGTAAGGAATGAGGAATGAGAATTTCAGGAAAATACATTTATTCTTCATTTTTTGAAAATATACCATGCAGAAAATTCTGGAAAATAATACCAGAAAGGAAAATTAATGCCAATTGATACTATACAAATGAAAACAATTCAAATAAAAAGAATTATATTTTTAGTGCTATCGATAATTTTATCGCTTGGGAATCAGGCAAGGAATTACTATCTCGACGCAGTGGGAGGGAGTGATGCCAATAGCGGAACAACGCTTTTTACACCTTGGAAAACGCTTTCCAAAATATCGTCGACAACTTTTATTTCGGGCGATTCGATCCTTTTAAAAGCCGGTTGTACATGGACAGGCCAATTATATCCAAAAGGATCGGGAAATGCTGCCAGGCCAGTTGTAATCAGTAAATACGGTACAGGAAACCTGCCCTATATTGATGGGAATGGAATGACAGGTACTGGAGTGGTTTACCTTTATAACCAGCAATACTGGGAAATAAACAACCTGGAGATTGTAAACAATGCATCATCGGGAGGTGACAGGAGAGGAGTAAGGATAGAAGTCAGCAATTTCGGAACAGCTAACCATATTTACCTGAAAAACCTGAATATCCATAATATCAAAGGATCTGCCGGACAGGCACGTTCGGATAAACGAACCGGAGGCATTGGATTTGCCATAGTCAGTGTTTCAAGTGTCAATTCCCACTTTAATGATATCCTTGTGGATGGTTGTACAATCCAGACCTGTGATAATCAGGGAATCATTACCGAATGCGTCTCAGGGGATGGTTATCAGCCCGGATCAACCGAATGGAACAGCATGAAAATAACAAATGCTGCCGTTCGCAATAATACCATTTATAATATATCAAAAAATGCCATGATTATCCGGTTGTTTGAAAATGGTGTAGTGGAACATAATGTCTGCTATAATACGGCAAACGGGATGTCAGGAAATACAATATTTACGGCTGGGTGCTTAAATACAGTTTTCCAGTTTAACGAATGCTATCAGAATAATTCACCGGATGCTGACGGGAGTATGTACGATGCCGATTTACGTTCACCAGGCACTATATGGCAGTATAGTTACAGCCATGACAATGCACACGGACTTTTCTGGAATTGTACTGTTCAAGCTGATGACAGCATTATTTGCCGCTATAACATCAGCCAGAACGATCATGGAATTATTTTTTGTATTAATTATCCGGTTACCAACATAAATATTTATAATAACTCGGTATATATTCCTTCAAGTCTCTCTCCAACAATTATATCCGAAAGGAATAACGGTGGTGCAGGAACACGATCCTATAATTTTAATAATAACCTTATTTACAACAATAGTGCTGGTGCATCGTACCTTTTCACGAATGGGTATATCCGGAATATTGACTATAATTGCTTTTATGGTAATCATCCTTCCAACGAGCCAACCGACAATCATAAAGTAACAACCGATCCGATGTTTGTAAATCCGGGAAGCGGGGGGACAGGATTGAATACTGTTGATGGATATAAACTTAAGATAGGCTCACCATGCAGAAATGCAGGAATTTTTATTCCAATTAACGGAGGAAGAGATTATTGGGGAAATGCATTATTAAATGGAAAACCAACCATAGGCGCCTATGAATTTCCAATTGTTTCAAGTTCGTTGCCCATACCATCATCGGATAATGAGATGATGGTATATCCTAATCCGCTTGACACCGGCATGCTGAAAATAAATTTATCAGGATTGAATCTCAAAGCAAATATAATGCTTGACATCCTGAGTTTTACCGGGGAAAATGTGTTAAGTAAATCGTACCAGCCATCAAAAGAACTATTGATTGAAACAAGTTCATTTCTTAAGAAAGGTACTTACATGGTTATTCTGAAATCAGGCAATATCTGCCAATCAAAAAAGATTATAGTTTCATAAGATTAATCATTAAAGAATATTTTTATAATTATTCTGCGGTTTTGTTTGATGTAAATATTATTTCACCTACCTGCCAAGCAATGTTTCTTACCTGAATTCTTCAGTATAATGCGAAATATAGTTCTAATTTTATTTCTAATTCAGTTTTACCACGTCTTTGCACAACAGTCGCCTGTTGATTCACTCTGTATTGCAACTGTTAACACAGACGTTATCACAGTTCAGGAATTGAAACTGTGTGAACAAAAATTCAAAGCATCAGTAATACTGGATTATAAAACAATGTATAATGTGAATTACGACGAGAATTTCTGGAATAGTACATCTCTGGGTGAATCACCTGCTCAACTATTAAGAAAGAAAGCACTTAATGAAGCTATCGAAATTAAAATTCAACAACAACTTGCCAGGGAAATGGGATTAATCAAGGATATAAGCTATAAAGCTTTTCTTGAAGATTATAAAAATGAAAATCTACGGCGAAAAGGAGATATAATTAACCATAAAGTCATTTATGGACCAACACAATTAACTGAAGAAAACTATTTTAATTACATTTTCAGCAATGTTGTTCTAAGACTAAAACAAAAACTATACAGAAGTAAGTTTAATCATTCTGAAACACAATTACGATTATTGTACGACAATGAAAAGGATAGCTTGTACAAATTACCTGATTTATTCATTGTCCGACAGATTACTTTTACGCCTGACAAAATGCATGCAGAAAAGCAACTAAAAAAGCAGAAGGTAATAGATAAACTGATTCAAACGATTCAAAACCTTTGTTCAAGCGACTTTCAAGATTCTATTGAAATTGTTGAACACGATTGGCACATTGCTACAAAAACTCTAACTTTTGATCCAACTGTATATCAGGTATTGGAAGGGGAGGAGCAAGCTGAAATATTAAGCCTGTTTAAACAGGTCGAAACAGGCAAATTCAGTAGGGTATCAGTGATCCCGGATGGTTACAGGTTGTATCAAATACTACAACGTAAAATCATGGGATATAAAAGTTTTAGTTCTGTACGAAATATTATTGAAACACAATATATGAATACTTGCTATAACAATTACATACACAACCTCCTCCAAAATTGCATTATTGTACAATATTGATAAATAGCCACGTAAATCTGTACAAATTCGCTACACATTTTTCAATACTAAGCATATTTTTGTCACTGTAAACTGGTTCTGATTCGGACCGTTATAACAAAAATAATTAAAGAAATAAATTCCATACCTAACCATGCTATTTAAAAGATATTTTTACTTCCCTTTCCTGTTACTGTTCGTAATAACAGGACAAACAACAGGACAAAACCAACGACCTTTATCCTTTTCATTTAAGGTTGAAGCCCGCCGTTGGGTAAAAGATAAACCGAACCAACCCTGGACATTATTTGACACACAGATTATAGATAGCATTAAAGGTTTTAAGCCTGTCAAAACCGGAATCAATGCTTATGGTAGTTCTGATAATTTAAAACTCAAATCGAATGGTTTCTACAGGGTTGAGAAAGTAAAAAACAGATGGTGGATAGTTGATCCTGAAGGGTATTTAAATATTCAACGTGTAGTTAATGGTTTACGGCAGGGAACCTCTGAGAAAAACAGGATAGCTTTTAATTCAATTTACAAAGATACCAATAACTGGACAAAAAAGACGTACAACGAATTTACATGCTTTGGATTTAACGGGATTGGTTCATGGAGCGATACTGAAGCTGTTTCAACAGAAAGCAAAAGGAATATTTCAAAGCTATCCTATTCTATTATGCTTAATTTTATGAGCAATTATGGAAAAAAAAGAGGTGGAACGTATCAGCTCTCAGGGAATATCGGTTACCCGAATCAATGCATTTTTGTTTTTGATAAAGCATTTGAAGTGTTTTGCAATGAATATGCCAAAACAATAATACCTTATAAAAATGATTCAAATTTAATTGGATATTTTTCTGACAATGAACTTCCATTGGGAATGACGAATTTACAAGGCTACCTGTCATTAAAGGATAGTGTTGATGCCGGAAGATTATTTGCTGAGAACTGGTTAAAAATGAAAAAGATTAAATCAACTGAAATATCTCAAGCTAATCGGGAAGAATTTGCAGGAGTAGTAGCTGAATATTATTACAGGACTGTTTCAAAAGCAATACGAAAATATGATCCGAATCATTTGTATTTAGGTAGTCGACTGCATGGTTCGCCAAAGAATATAGAAAGTATTGTCCGGGCAGCAGGAAAATATTGTGATATCGTTTCTATAAATTATTATGGATCATGGACACCGGATAAAACGTTGATGAAAAACTGGGGTGATTGGTCGGGAAAACCATTTATGATAACTGAATTCTACACCAAAGCCATGGATTCTGGACTAGCCAATACAACAGGAGCCGGGTTTACCGTTCGTACGCAACAGGACCGCGGATATGCATACCAGAATTTTTGCCTTGGATTGCTTCAATCAACCAATTGTGTAGGGTGGCACTGGTTTAAATACCAGGATAATGATCCAACAGCAAGTGGTGTAGACCCATCAAATGTTGATTCGAATAAAGGGTTGTTAAATACCGATTATAAATGGTATATGCCCATGATAAAATATATGAAACAATTGAATGAGAATGTCTATTCACTTGTAGATTACTTTGACAAAAACTAAATTATTCACTTCCAAAATTTAATATTATGAAACTAAAAACTTTTACTCTAATGGCACTTTGTGCTTTAATGAATTTAGGAGTCACCCATGCCCAGTTAATCTGGCAAGAGAACTTTAATCAACCAGTTGGAGCTTTGATCCCCAGTTCAATTGCTTCTTCAGACAATGCCCCAATTAGTAATCCATTAAATCTATCAGGCTGGAAAACGCAAAGTGGTGCTTCAGGAACAATTGATTGTTTCGATGTTGTTAGCCCCGGTTTAACATACAATGGGTATGCTTCTTCAGGAGTTGGAAAAGCATTGAAATTCTTGGCAGTATCCGGACAAAGCATTTATAAACAATGGGCTAAAACCATTAAAAATGATTCATCTTTGTATGTCTCGTTTATGATTAACATCCCAAATGTTCTGGCAACCGGTGGTGATTTCTTCTTTGGATTACGCATGGATTCAACGGCTGCCAATACAAACTGGGGGTCGTGTATTTATGCATCTGTAGATCCTACATACCCGGGTCAGGAAATTACATTCAGTATTAAAAAATCAAGTTCTGGAACAACTGCCTATCCTGCAACAATATTCTACCCCGCCAACACAACACTTTTGGTCGTTTTGAATTATCATGTCGGTATTTTAAATGGACTTACTCAGACAGCAGAAACAGGGAATTATGATGATAAAATGTCTTTGTACGTGAATCCTCCAACTACAGGAGGCGAGCCAACTACACCAACCATTGTATGTGCCGATGCAACTCAAAAAGATCTTTACAGATGGGGTGCTACACTTGCCTTTGGTGGAGCTAAAGCTGTCTATCTGAGATCATCAACGTCAACACCTGGGGCAACACCTGCTTATACCATTGATGGCATTCGGGTTGGTTTAACCTGGGCTGATGTTATGCCTATTCAAACAGGTTTTAAACAAACCACTGCAGATAATTTCACCTACACCCTGGATGTGAATAAACAACTTTCTGTGAACACATCATCAGCTTACTATACAGGCTATAATATTGTTTCTTTATCCGGTCAACAAGTATTAAAAGGCTCTTTAAACGGACAATCCAATAAAATTGATGCTTCAAACCTGCATTCCGGAATTTATATTCTAAATTTGAATGGAAATCAACAGGCATCTGCAAAAATAATAGTTCCATAATATTAACACGCTCTTTAATACCTTCCCGGGAATTTGTACGGGAAGGTATTAATTATATTATGATTATTTACTCGTATAAAATGAATATTTCAAAATATATCCTGCTCATCTTCCTTACACTTGTTTCATTAAAACTGAGTGCTCAGATAGATTATGTATCCATACAAGCCAAAAGCACTTATACGGGAAGCTGGGGAAACCAACAAACAAAACTTGTTAGTTTAATACCCGGGTTTTCAATGATTTCCGATGGTAAAGATGATTATACAAGGTATGGTACCAACAAATATCTGCGGACCGATTCTACAGGATTTTTTTATGTGAAAAAGATAGATGGTCGTTGGTGGATGGTTGATCCGAATGGTTATGCAGGCATAAATATGGGAGTTTGCAGCTTTGCATCCGGGAATGTTCAGAACGATTATGATTTGGTAAAACAAAATGGTTTTAATGGATCCGGGAATTTCCTTACCAGCGATGGACAGACATCCACTATATATAACCCTTATAACTATAATCTTTTTTCATATACCCGAAAACTGAACTTCTTCCTGAATTATAAAAACGTTCGGAATACTTACTATCCAAACACGCCTTCAACCGTACTTGGAAACCTGGATTATGTTACTGTATTCGATCCTGCTTTTGCCACATATTGTGATCAGACTGCAAAAAGTATGGCTTTGCCAGCAGTAAACGAAAGGAATTTATTGGGCTATTTTACTGATAATGAAATTAATTTCAACCAGGACCAACTTCAAAACTTAGTACGGGATTTACCTGCAGGTGATGCATGCCGTGATTCAGCTTTAGTATTCGCTGCTTTAAGAGGATTGACTGCTACTGATTGTATCAATTATACCTCCAATGTTACTGAAACAATGAAACAGGATTTTGCCATTCTGCTTGCAACGAAATACTTTAAAACAGTATCGGCAGCCATTCGTAAATATGACCCCAATCATCTGATCCTTGGAAGCCGGCTAAATGGCCGACCAAGAGCAATCCAGGGAGTTGTTAATGCTTCTGAAAAATATATGGATGTGACATCAGTCAATTTTTATGACAGGTTTTCGCCTAACGACCAGATTGCTTTAAGTTCATGGACGAATGACAAGCCATGTATTGTTACAGAATTTTATATTAAGGACATCAACTTTTTAGCAACAACCCAATCCGGTGCCGGTTGGTATGTAAACAGTCAGGCTTCCCGTGGTGATTTTTATCAGAATACCTGCTTGCAACTTTTAAAAAATAAATGTTTTATTGGATGGCAATATTTTAAATACCAGGATGATTCTGATTCAAATAAAGGAATGGTCAATGGTTTAGGGACAGAATATACAGGAATGACTTCATTGATGAGTGAACTAAACAGCCAGGTTTATCATTTGTGTGATTTCTACGATAATCAAAATCGCAGGCCGTCAATAAATACCCGAACAAAAGTATTACCTGCTTCAGCGGATACCTATATTATTCCCGGAACAACAAGTGTAACAAATTATGGAACTGATACTGAATTAGCAGTACGCAATAATGCACGTGAATCAAATATTCAGGAAGCATTTTTAAAATTTGATTTGTCTGCCCTGAAAGATTCACTGAAATATTTGAAACATGCACAACTTGAACTTTATTGTACGCAATCGGATGCTGCAGTACGTTCTGTTTTTGTTACCGGCCTGACTGATGGAAGTTGGAATGAATTGACTTTGACCGGTGCTTTACGAAATGCTAATGGGAATTGGAATAACAGCAATAACCGGTTAGATTATCAGAAATCGGCTATTGCAGTAGGTAATCTAACTTTTAATGTGAGCACATGGGTTGGCGAACAGTCACACAGTGGATTCATCTCTTTTAAAATTCAGGATCTTACATTGACAAATACAGCCATTAAAATAGCATCAAGAGAATACCCTGATAAGATCCTTCAGCCAAAACTTACCCTTACTTTCTATAATACCAATACAACGGACGTCCATACCATCATTACAGATATTGAAAACAGAATAACACCAAACCCGGCGTCGGATAATCTTTCAATTCATGGAAATGATATTTTAGGAACTGAAATATTGAATTTAAATGGTCAGTTACTCTTTAAAACCAACTTGATGAATATAGATTTGACCAGTTTCAAAAAGGGATTATACCTGGTAAGGATGAAAACAGATTCAGGTAAATCAATTGTGAATAAGTTAGTTGTCGATTAATTAATAAACTAAAATTCAATCAAATACGGTTTGAATAATAAATACTAAAATACAGAATCCTGATTTCAATTCTGGATTCTATATTTCAATTAAAAATAATTGAATGAAAAAATTTATATGCTTTATTTTCTTTGCTACTCTTTGTGGTACTTCGTTACTTGCACAGCTTCAGCTTAAAGTGTTTGATGATGCTTATTTATATAAGGGGACAAGTGGAACCGGTGATGAAATACACGGATTGGAGCCTTTTCTTTACACGTATCATTCAACGGCAGGGTCACAATATCGGAGGGAAACTTTTTTGAGGTTTGATATCTCGGGGTTATCCACTTTCTTAAATTCAGTAAAGTTACGGGTTTATGCCGGTGTAAATGAAGCCCATACATTTAATCTTTATCCGTTGTCTAAAAATGCATGGGTTGAAGATGCCTTGACTTATAATAACAAAGCGACTTTAGTTGGTGCCGATATTACCACTATTTATACTACTGCATCTAATACAGCAGGGGTTACCCAGTATTTTGAATTTGATGTAACCTCTGTTGTAAAAGATTCAATCAGTAAAGGTGCCCAATTCATTGGTTTTCGGTTGCGTGATGCCACAGTTGTTAAGGATGCCGGTGGAAATGCAGTTATCGTAAACTGGCATTCAAAAGAAAATCCAAGTGGGAATTTTCCAATGCTGCAATATGAAGAAGAAGATATTTCAACGTTGAAACTTCAGACAATGGATGTGAATGGGAATCCATTAAATGGATTTAATTCATCGAAATATAAGTATTATGTAACCCTGCCATGGGATGCAACAATCATTCCATCCGTAAATGCATCAACTGTAGACAATACATCAACACTGATAATAACCCCGGCGTCATCACTAACAGGTTCAGAATCTACCAGAACTACAAAAGTTGTGGTGACCAATACTGCAGGAACACTAACTTATAATATTGTTTTTCAATTACTGCCACCACCTACTAATTGTGATATTTCTTCTGTATCAATTGGAGGAAAACCTGTAGATAAATTTAAAACTTCAAATACAGGTTATAGTGTTGATGTACCATATAGCTGGGATGTTAACTCAGTTGTCCTGGTTCAGCCCAGTGATCCAACAGCCACCTATCAGGTAATAAAACCAACCAACCTGAATGGCACAGAAGCTGAAAAATCATTTGTAATAACCTGTACTTCCGCAAATAGGCAGGTTACTAAGCAATATAGTGTTTTAGTAAATGTATTACCTCCTCTTGATATCATTTTGGCTATGGGTCAATCACAAATGGCAGGACGTGCACCTTATGCTACTGAAGGTACAGCTCCGATTCCAAATGTATATTTGTTAACTTCCGGACTCTATATGGAACCGGCAACAAATCCACTTAACAGGTATGCCAACATAACGAAAGATGCAACCCTTGACGCTTTAAGTCCTTCGTATTCATTCATCAAAAAGGTACAAACTACTACCGGGCATAATATTGGATTAATGGTTAATGCCCAGGGAGGTTCATCCATTGTAAGCTGGTATCAGCCGGGAAAACCGAATTATGACATGTCCTTATTGCGGATTAAAGAAGCTATGAAATATGGAACTTTAAAAGGCATTATCTGGCATCAGGGTTCAGCCGATAACAGCAGTGCAGTAGTCGATAATTATGTGTCGTACAAGGCCGATTTTCAGGCGATGGTTGCAAACTTCAGAAAGGACCTGGGTATACCCGATTTGTTTTTTCTTTGTGGAGAACTTTCAGATGGTAGGTCTGAATTTGATGGTTTCAATTTGAATGTTATTCAAGGCGTTCAATCGTACATTCCAAATTCGGATTTTGTTATGGCTACAGGTACCATTTTATTACCGGATGAGATTCATTGGGACGAATCCAGCGTTTATATGATGGGTGAGAGGTATGCAGATAAATTTTTAAAGAGTGTTTATAAAATGACACCCTCAATAAGTCCTTCCCTGAATGTAGTTCCGAAAATAATTATCAGTAAGTCTCATATAAAAATTGAAAACATTACAAGTAATTCAAATTTTAAAATCTATGATGCTTCCGGAAAGTTATTGATGCAAACTACATTGAATACAGGCGAATCAAAAGAACTATCTCTTTCAGTAGGAATGTATTTTCTTTCGAGTACACAGAATAATAACAATAATATCCTGACTCAGAAAATTATGATTCCCTGAATTTGATGTCACATGTAAATAAAAAACCGTTAAAAATGAGAGGCAAAACATTGCTTCTCATTTTTTTTTGTCCATATTATTTTTATATTAAATAATTATCCGCAAAACGTCTTAAAACATAATTGTTGCATTTATCTATCGGTGATTAGTCCTGTAAGTTGGAATGTGCCAGAAGAATATAAACCAGCTATTCTTTTAAATTAATAATCAGTGTGATCAGTGGACAAACTCTTTCATAATTAAAAATTAATAATTAATAATTAAAAATTAGTATTGCAGCGCATTGGGAATTAAGCATTTGTAGATTGATAAATAAATCATTAAATTTCTTTTCTTTCTAAAAAAGCAAATCATAAATGAGAAACAGAACATCATTCAGGTCTGTTTTTCATTTGTTTTATTCCGCGTTTTCCTTAAAATGAAAACGGAACGGTAGTGAAACGGATATAAAACGATCCTTTTAAATACCGTTTTATATTCGTTTTATATCCGTTTTATCTCCGTATTATCTCCGTTTTACGATAAAACAGGTCTAAATAAGATCTAAAAAGAATGTAAGTGAAGTCACCTGGAAAAGTAAGACTTTTGGAGTAAACATTTGTTACTTTAAATACAAAAGCAATTAATAATTAAAATAATTATCCGGAAAAACTCCTAAAGTATAAGAAAAATAATTCCGAAGAAATTGAATATGTGAAGTTGAAATTGAAGAATTTAAAACCTTATTTTTTAAAATTATTACCCTTAAAAAACAAAAAATAAGGGCTTTTGATATTACATTTAATCCCTTTGGATTAGGACGATGACTTTATATTAGGACATGTTGAGGATAATCATACTTATTTATAAAAGAACTTATGAACAATTATGGCTGCTTAAGAATTGAAACATAAAACTATATACCTGTATTACAATTAAATGCATTTATCTATTTTCGCTATACATGTTCCGTGTCCGCACACGAAAGCAAAATATATTTTGTTTATTCAAAATAATTCGTATTTTTGTGAGAAATATATTCTGTGTACGAACACGGAATACCGATTTTAAAAAAGTCATGCTGGAAACAAATCACAAAATACGCATAAAAGACATCGCTGTTCTCGCAGGAGTGTCGGAAGGAACCGTGGACCGGGTACTTCATAACCGGGGAGATGTATCTGTCAAGAGCAAGGAAGCGGTTACAAAGGTGCTGGAGGAAATGAATTATTCGCCCAACCTGTTTGCACGTTCACTTGCTTCTAAAAAGCATTACCGCTTTGTATGCCTGTTTCCCTCGCATAAGAAGGGAAATTACTGGGAAGAAATTGAAAAGGGCTTTGACACGGCAGCTATCGATTTTTTACATCACAATGTACAAATCGAAAAACAATATTTCGATCAATATGATACGCAGTCGTTTATCCGGGTTTCGGAAGACTTACTATCCAATGCACCGGATGCAGTATTCCTGGCACCTATATTTCGGGACGAAACGCTGGCTTTCACCCGGGAACTTACCAAACAATCCATTCCATTTTCCCTGATTGATTCCCTGATTGAAGAGGCGGATTTTGTGACCTATTACGGTCAGAATTCATTTGCCAGCGGGTATATTGCCGCTAAGCTTCTGCTAAGCTACATGCCCGAAGCGACTCAGATTATTGTGGCAAGAACCCACCGCAAGGGATCATTATCCAACCAGACAAATGCAAGGTACAACGGATTTATACATTATATCCAAACCAATAATTTAAAAGATCAATTTGAACTGATTGAGGTAGCATTCAATAATGAAAATGAAAATGCCAACCGGAAGATCTTGCAGGATGTATTTTCAACACATTCTAATATAAAGGCAGCTATTGCGTTTAATTCAAAGGTATATCGGCTGGCAATGCACATCAAAGCGTTAAATCATACTAATGTTCGTTTAATTGGCTACGATTTGCTGGAGCAAAATGTTACATACCTGCAAGAGGGAGTGATCAACTACCTCATTGCCCAACGACCGGACAAACAAGCCTACTATTCAGTTCGGGATATGTGCCGTGAGCTTATCTTCAGGCAGGAAATCAAAAAAATAAATTATGTACCCATTGATATTTTACTGAAAGAAAATATTGAGGACTATTTGCGTTTTACGGAACAATAAAAACATTTACTATTTAGTCATTTACTATTTACCATTTTAAGATGATAAGGTTAAGATAATAAATCCATTATTCAAGATTAAATCAACGAATTAACCAGTTAACTAATTAACCAATTAACCAATTAACTGCTCTGCCAGTTAACCAATCAACAAATCAACGAATTAACCAATTAACGATATATTAAACCATTAAATTCTTTTTATCATGAAATTAGGAAAATTTAGTATTGGTACAGGGGACCGTTTTTCGCATCAGGGAGTTGCACAACTACGTGCCATCGTAAAAGCGAATAAATCAGGTTTGGACATTAGTCCGGTTTGGAACAAGTCGAACCGTGAACATCAGTATGTTCATTCTGTACCTTCGGATGTACGTGTGGAAGCAGATGCAGCAGTTAAGGCACTTGGATTTGAGGGTAAATACTTTGTAGATGCCGATCATATCAACCTGGGTAATGTAGGTCCTTTTGTAAAAACAGCCGATTTCTTTACGTTGGATGTGGCTTCGTTTATCGGGAAAGAAAGCAAGGAAGAAGATATTACTGCATTTGTGGCTTCGTGTGAAAAATATGTAGGAAAACTGGCTATCCCTGGTTTTGACCAATCGCTGGTAGTCACAGTAGACTTATTAAAAAAAATAGCTGCTAAATTTTTAGCTGCTACTCAACAGGCAGCTGAGATCTACAACTTCCTGAAACAGGAAAAAGGGGCAGCTAATTTTATTACTGAGGTTTCGATGGACGAAGTGGAAAGTCCACAGACTCCGGTTGAATTATTATTTATTTTAAAGATGCTGGCTGCAAAAGGGGTTCCTGTTCAGACCATTGCACCTAAATTTACAGGGCGTTTCAACAAAGGGGTCGATTACACGGGTAATGTAGACCAGTTTGCCAAAGAATTTGAAGAAGATGTGTTGGTACTTGATTTTGCGGTAAAAGAATTTGGTCTTCCGGAAGAACTTAAGCTGAGTATCCATTCAGGTAGTGATAAATTCTCTATTTATCCTGTCATGGCACATGTTATTAAGAAATACAACAAAGGACTGCATGTAAAAACAGCCGGTACTACCTGGTTGGAAGAAGTGATTGGTTTGGCTGTTGCAGGTGGTGACGGACTGGTGGCTGCCAAATATATCTATGCCCATTCGCTGGGTCGCAAAGACGAGCTTTGTGCACCATATGCTGATGTTATTGATATTGACGACAAGAAGCTTCCTTCGGTAGAAGAAGTAAATACGTGGACAAGTGAAAAATTTGCCAATACGCTTCGCCATATTCCCGGACATCCGGATTATAATCCGAATTTCCGCCAATTGGTACATGTAGCCTATAAGGTAGCTTCCGAAATGGGTGCTGATTATACCAACCTGTTGGTAAAACACGCTGATGTAATCGGACAATGCGTAGAAGAAAATATCTACGAACGTCACCTGAAAAGGTTGTTCAATTTGTAGAACCCTAACCTCTTAAAGGGGCTTTGACCGGGTACAAAAGCTGAATGGTTCAACAGCTATTGAAGGAAATTAATTAAAAATTAATAATTAATAATTAAAAATTGTCTGGACGCGTAATGTAAGCTTTTGTAGATTAACAAATAGTTCATTAAATATCTACGAATACTTAATGTTTAAAATAAGAATTCCTTAGGAAATTAAATCTA
>Ga0302296_1000712_pt1 | contig 26235 bp, 25 predicted proteins | sample III_Fen_N3_1_FD_194546 | JGI IMG/M metagenome (GOLD analysis project Ga0302296, IMG submission 194546) | Peat permafrost microbial communities from Stordalen Mire near Abisko, Sweden - III_Fen_N3_1 | ecosystem: Environmental > Terrestrial > Soil > Wetlands > Permafrost | place: Sweden: Abisko...
CTCGTTTTACTACTTACTATATCCAACCATTGTAAACAAAAAGCAAAGCCATGTCAGTATTTCAACTTTACAAAAAACGTGATTTCAGCGCCTACATTGGCGATACTATGCAGTATTTGAAGCAGTTAGGAAAAAACTTTTTAAAAAACTACCTCATTATCAACGGAGCTTTGATGCTTGTGTGGAGTCTGGTTTATTACTTTATGTTCAAGAGCAGCATGCAGAATATGCTTAGTCTGCAAAAAACCAGTGCCAATCCGTTTTCAATGTACACCAACGACATGGGATCTTTTTTCAGTATGGGGGCTATATTCTTTGTAGTAATGATTGTTTTCTCCATTTTCACTATAGCCTACCCAATGGCTCACATGAAATTGATTAAAGAAACCGATCGGGATACGTTCACTCCTTCCGAGATTTTTACCGAAATGAAAGGATATGCAGCCCGCATTTTTTTATTCGGTCTCATTTCTATCTTCACGCTTTTTCCACTCGCAATGGTAATCATTGCTTTGGGGGTTGTGCTTTGTTTTATTCTTGTCGGAATTCCACTTCTTTTGTTATCTATCCCTACCATCATGGCCTGGTACATGCAGGCGCTGTATGTTTATATGGAAGAGGAGGTCGGTTTTTTTGAAGCAGTGGGCGAAGGACGTAGAATTGTGTTCAGCAATTACTGGAGCATTATCGGGTCTACAGTAGCCTTACTCTTTGCTGTTTCTATATTAGGCAGTACCATCACCATGATACCAAGCATGATGTCAATAGCTACTCTGATTTCATCGGGTGGCACACCCTCTCCTGTAAACCTGTCGCCCACAATGACAGCTATTTATATCCTTGGTATAATTGTTTCGTGCGTATTGTACAATATCTTGTATGTACATCAGGGAATAATTTATTACAGTTCGCAGGAAGCAACAGAACATTACGATGCTTATTCGGAGATCGATAATATAGGCAAGAATGAAGAGGAATAAAACCCTGCTTATATTTTATCTGTTCCTGGCTTCGCAATCTTTTTTGTTTGCAAAGCCGGAGTCTACTCGGACAAGTCCTAAATCGGTCATGGACAAACTCCAAATAGAGACACCCAAAGATCGGATTACAGAAATCGAAAAGGTTCTCAAATCGGTGCCTGTGGACACTCCCGACAGAAAGGTGGTGACGCTCAACCCCAATTTCAGAAAGAAATATCTGAGTGATAATGATTTTAATTACAAACAAGAAGACGTCAGTAAATCATTTTTTGCTCGACTACTCGAGAAAATAAATGAACTGCTGAAAAAACTACTGGGACTTGATTCATTAAACAAGGCTTCCAGTGTTACGCTGTGGAGTATAAGGATATTGTGCGGGCTAATTATTCTGGTTGTTATCTATTTCATTGTCCGAGTTTACATGAACCACAAAGGAACCTGGTTTTTTCAGAAAAAAAACGATTCGGTGGTAATCGACATCAATAACACAGAACAACTTATCCAGTCTGCCGACTTTGAGCAACTTATATCCGAGATAGAAAAACAAGGCAATACGCGTCAGAGCATTCGGTTATATTATCTATGGCTACTTAAAAACCTCAAAGACAAAGAGCTCATCGTGTGGCTGCCCGAAAAAACAAATGCTGACTATCTGGCGGAGCTAAGAGATGAAACCCTGAGAAAACAATTTTCTTACCTTTCATACTTGTACAACAATATCTGGTACGGCGAATTTTCGATAACCGACGATGAATATGTGGCGGCTCGAAAAGCGTTTTTGACTCATTTGCGAAAGGATAACAAAGATGGATAAAACGTTTAAAATATACCTGGCTGTGTTGCTCGGAGTGATACTCGTCGTGTTCTTCATACAAAAATCGCGTCCAAAACCCGTCGACTGGACGCCAACTTATTCGCTGGACAATAAAAATCCGCTTGATTTGTATGTATTTAATCATGAAGTGGATAAAATAATACCGAAAGGGCGACTAAAACGTATCACCGAAACGCCTTATGAATACATCTGCAAAAACAAATCAAAGGTCAATTTTTTAATCATAAAACAGAATGCTTATGATTTCATTGATTCTACCCTATTGAAAGAAGTACAAAACGGAAGTAACCTTTGGATAAGCGCCGAGAATTATGTGAAGTCATTTACTGATACACTGAAGTTACAATATGCCGATGCCGATCCGAATATAAGTCTGAAAAAAATTGACTCAATAAGACTTAGCCTGTGCATGAGAAGCTGGCACGACAAAACATTCTATTTACGTCCCGTGCTTAACTCTTTCGCTTTTGCAAAAATGGATTCGAGCGTTAGCACTATTTTAGGTACAACTCAGATGCCGGACAACGTAACTTACCCTAATTTTATCAGAATAAAATATGGTAAAGGATACATTTTCCTGCATAATCAGCCCCAAGTGTTTACCAACGTAGCGCTCCTGTCCGAAGCTAGTTCTGCCGATTATGCAGCACACATTCTTTCGTATATCACACACGATAAGCCGGTTGTGTGGTTTGTCAAGGGTCAGACACGAAACACGGGCGAACCCCTAAACGAGACAATACTTTCGGTGATATTTCGCTATCCGGCACTACGAGCTACCTGGCTACTGTTTTTATACGGCATGTTGCTTTACATATTGTTTAATGCCAAGCGTCGGCAACGCGTAGTACCTGTTATAACTCCACTGAAAAACACCACCGTAGAGTTTGTGCAGACAATCGGTAATCTTTATTTTCTGGAAGGCGACATTCCCAATATCATCGAAAAGAAAATTATCTACTTTCTGGATCGCATACGACACAGGTATTACCTGGACACCGGCAAGTTGGATGAAAGCTTTGCAGACAAACTACATAGCAAATCCGGCAAGGATAAAGCGCTGATTGAGTCAATTTTGCTTTTTATCAATGATTTTGAAAAAAATAAATCTGCCCGCAAGACTGATTTAATTAAACTAAACAGCCTGACAGAAGAGTTTTGGAGAGAAGAAAATAAAACATATAACTAACTGAAATAATATGGAAAACGAACAAACTGAATCAACCGATATCCGTTTCGAATCTCGTATTGATCTTACGGAACTACAGCAAAGCATGGATGCTGTACGTCTGGAACTAAAAAAAGTGATAGTAGGACAAAACAAAATGATTGACCACCTGCTGGTGGCTATGTTGGCCAACGGACATGTGCTGCTGGAAGGCGTGCCGGGAGTAGCCAAAACCATAGCCGTGAAATTGCTGGCCAAAGCCGTAGATGTAAAATTCAGCCGCATACAGTTCACTCCGGATTTGATGCCGGCCGATATTCTGGGAACCTCGGTCTTCGACCTGAAAAAGACGGAATTTGAGTTTCGCCCGGGACCTATATTTGCCAATCTGGTGCTGATTGATGAGGTAAACCGCGCACCGGCCAAGACTCAGGCAGCACTTTTCGAAGTAATGGACGAACGCCAGATAACGATTGACGGTAAAACCTATCAAATGGATGCACCTTTTTTGGTAATGGCTACCCAAAACCCGATTGAGCAGGAAGGAACTTACCGATTGCCCGAGGCGCAGCTCGACCGGTTTATGTTCAAGGTTGTGATAGACTATCCCGCATTGGAGGATGAATATGAAATTATTCGCCGGGAGCATGAAGCTGTGAATGGAGATAAAACCGCCGAGGTAAAACATGTTATTTCGGGAAGTCAAATTGCCGCATACAAGTCCATTGTTCGTCGCATTATTGTCGAAAAAAATATCATCGAATACATTGCCAAGATCGTGAATAGCACTCGCGAAAATCCGTTCCTATACCTGGGTGCTTCACCACGTGCTTCGCTGGCTATTCTCAACGCTTCCAAAGGGTTTGCAGCACTCCGTGGACGCGATTTTGTAACGCCCGAAGACATCAAGGATTCAGCAGTAGCAGTATTGCAGCATCGCCTCATCGTATCGCCCGAAAAAGAAATGGAAGGCTTAAGAGCAGAGGAAATAGTAAAACAAATTATTGAATCGGTAGAAGTTCCACGTTAAATGAAAACACTCAGGTCAGTTTATATCAATCAACGGTTCTTCTCTATCCTGTTGGGGTTAGGAGGAGTGTTTTTTATTTCATTTTTTGTGAAATGGTTGTTTGATGTTGCATTGGTTTTGCTGGTGCTGTTTTTCTTAATTACTGTTGTCGATTTCTTCATACTTTACACACTCCGGAATGGCGTTGAGGCGGAACGCGAGTTACCCGACAAACTCTCAAACGGTGATATCAACATCATCCGTATCAACCTGAATAACAATTATCCGATACCGGTCAGACTGGATATTATCGACGAAATTCCGTTTCAGTTCCAGAAACGTGATTTTTTGGCTCAACTCCGGCTTATTGCAAAAGAAAAAAGAGAGATTGAGTATTCACTACGACCTACCAAACGGGGAGAATATCTTTTTGGCAAACTAAACGTATACGCAAAATCCGTCATTGGGCTGGTGGCAAAACGTTACGTTTTTTCCGAAAATGCCACTATCCCCACCTATCCATCATTTATCCAGCTACGGAAGTATGATATGATGGCTTTTTCCAATACGCTGACTCAATACGGATTGAAACGAATCCGCCGAATAGGTCACACCATGGAGTTTGAGCAAATAAAAGACTATGTACAGGGCGATGACATGCGTACCATCAACTGGAAAGCCACTTCGAAAAAGAATGAGCTCATGGTAAACCAGTATCAGGATGAAAAATCTCAGCCCGTCTATCAGGTTATTGATACAGGGCGCTCCATGCAAATGCCTTTTATGGGGCTAAGTTTGCTCGACTACGCTATCAATTCCACGCTGGCACTGAGCAATATCGTATTGAAGAAACAGGATAAATCGGGCATGTTTACCTTTTCTAAAAAAACGGAAAACTATGTGACTGCCGACCGTCGCGCGGGTCAAATGCACAAATTACTTGAAACGCTGTATCGTATCGATACAGATTTTATGGAAAGTGACTTCAGCAGGTTATATGTAGATATCAAACAATCCGTTACGCAGCGCAGTTTAATATTGCTGTACAGCAATTTCGAAACTCTGGATGCATTACGTCGTCAACTCACTTACCTGAAAGGCATTGCCAAGAACCATCTGCTCATTGTTGTTTTCTTTGATAATACAGAACTAAATCAACTTATTATCAGCCCTTCTAAAAATGCACAAGAAATCTACGATAAGATTATTGCTGAGAAATTTGCATTTGAAAAGCGACTTATCGTACGCGAGCTGAAAAAACATGGCATACAGTCCATCCTCACACAACCCGAAAATCTGACAGTAGATACTATCAACAAATACCTTGAACTAAAAGCAAGAGGAATGATTTAATTATCAATTATCTTTCTCTAATTCATACACCGATTTATCCCCATAAATTCAAATCACTTAAGGATGCTTGCCTTTTTAAAGAAGTAATGCAATCTTCTAATATTGAATGTATCAATTGACAATAAAAGAGAAAAAGTCCGGCAATAACCGGACTTTTTCTCTTTTATTGATTTTCTTTCCAATATAGGTACAAACATACCTTTCATTTGTTTTCACCCTCTTCGACGTTCCAATAAAATCATCATCATTAATCCAAGCAAAATGCGTTCTTCTTCGCCTTTATCAAATTCTTCAAGCTTTTCAATCACAAAGCGACGACCAAAAAACGAAGCGACTTTACGTAAACGGGCAACCTTGGTGCCATCGGGGCGTGCTACAGAATAAGATGGATGAAAAAAATAACCTGTCAGCAAATTTACAACGGGCACTTCACACAACAAAGCATCAAACACTTTCGACCATGGATTTTCTTCTCTTACATGCAAATCCTTTATTTGTGCTTCATCAAAAATATCGTAGTTAGCTTTCCACAACGAAGCCCAGCCTTTACGGGCAATCCGACCAAGATCCTTTCCATTCATATCTGTAAAAGAATATGATGCCGAAAAATCGAGCCATTTGTTTGCTTTTATCGTGTAATTCAATTCCGAGCGACTTTCGTCACTAAAAACCTGCACCTCATCAATCAGTTTCAGCATTTTTTGGCGCACATAAGCCACCGTTTGCTCGTTAGCATCTTTCGCCACAAAGTCGTTGCTGAGTGTGCCTATCTTAAATGTAAGATCAAGTGGAAATTGGAGTAAATTCATATTTAATTAGCAATTAATGATTTATTGTGCATTCAATCATTACCGGAAAATGATCCGAAGGGTAAGTTTTGTCTGAAAACCTGTCGGAAATAACCCGGTAGCTGAATACTTTGAATTTTTTACAGAAAATATAATCTATCCGCTCCGAAACAGGCAACAGTGTTTTCGAAACATCAAAGTTGTTGAATGTACCTATCGAACCTGCAGCTGATTTTGCTGAAATCTCACGCGAATCGTCAAAATCCGTATGCAATATTTTGTACATATCCGTTTCAGAGGGCGAAGTATTCAAATCACCCAGAAAAAGAACGGGTTTGCCGGCAGCTATTTTGTTTACGCGTTGCTCTATCAACCGGGCACTTTCCACACGGGCTTTCACTCCCATGTGATCAAAATGAGAACAGAATACAAAAAATTCCTCCTTGGTTTTAGAATCCTCAAACCTAATCCACACACACATTCGCCTACAAGCTGCATCCCAACCTTTACTCATAACTTCGGGAGTTTCGGATAGAAAAAAAGAGCCCATTTCTTTTGCCCGGAAACGTTTTGTTTTGTAAAATAATCCTATCTGCTCTCCTTCCGTTCCCGCCTGATTATCGCGTCCCTTGCCAAAATAATTGTAATCGGGGATTAATGCCTTCAGATCTGCTTCCTGATTTTTGTTACCCACTTCCTCCACACCAAAAATATCAAAATCATATTTCTTTATAATACGGGCAACATCTGCCTTTCTGTTCACCCACGAGCGGGCTCCCGAATCTACCGGAGTTTGTAAGCGGATATTGTAAGTTGCAATGGTAAGCTTGCCCGAATTGTCAGCAGCAAATAAATGGCTCCAACACATAACAACAACTAAAATCAAAACATTTCTTTTTGTCATAATTCAATTTGCTTAATCTGTTATAATAAAGTTATTAGTTTATAGAACGAGAAGGAAATTTTCATTCTACAACTTTTTTGAACAAAATACTGTTGTAATAAAACCTAAATGACGAAAGCAACAATGGTATGCCCATAGCGACATAAAAAGCCGACAGATATTCAAGCGGAATAACGCCTGTTTTACGCAAAGTTATACCCAAACAAATCATTAATGTCATCATTATGTAACTTCGCAAATTAAAAAATGAAAATAAACAGGGTCGTTCTATCTGCATCCGGATAATACGTTGAATATGTTTTCGGGAAATTCTTGAAAACAACACAATATAAAAGATGACTCCCGCGGTAGTACAAACAATTATCTTCAACCAAAGTAGCCGTGGAAAAAGAATTAACGTTGATAACCCTCTAAAAAGGAGCATACCACCGGCAAAAGTCCAAACAAAAGCTGCAACTAAAAGTAAATACTGCTTGGGAATACCAGGTTTGAGAATCTGATAAATTGAGTTTTTGGCAATCATAATTATTCAAAATTCGGCAGTAAAAATACAATATTTTTGTCGAAACTGATAATGCATAATACGACAAACATATGCAAAGTAATAAAAATCATCTACTAGCGCATTTAGTCATCTTTTGTGCAAGTCGTTTTTTTTTACTACTTTTGCACGAAATTTGAAATATGGTATTTGACATCGTAATTATCGGTTATTTTGCTGGTTTTTGCACTGCAATTGCACAGTTTCCTCAAGCGATGAAAGTAATTAAAACCGGCGATACAAAAAGTATTTCGCTTGGAATGTATTTTATAATGACTTTAGGCATCGCTTTGTGGTTCATATACGGTGTTCTTTTAAATAATTTACCAATGATGATAGCCAATGGAGTTTGTTTAATTCCTTCTGTCTACATAATTTACATTACGATTCGCAATTTGATTAAATCTAAAAAGTTATCTGCATGAAACGAATTCAGATTATCAACGGACCCAACCTTAACCTGCTAGGAAAACGTGAACCTACAGTTTATGGCAATCAAACCTTCGAAGATTATTTTCAAGAACTTAAACTACTTTTTCCTGATGCTCAATTGGATTATTTCCAGTCGAATACGGAAGGAGCACTCATTGACAAACTACACGAAACCGGTTTTACTTATGATGGCATTGTGCTAAATGCCGGAGCCTACACACACACTTCTATAGCTATAGCCGATGCTATTCACTCTATTACGGTTCCTGTTATTGAAGTCCATATTTCTAACGTATTTAAACGTGAAGATTATCGGCACCATTCATTCCTGTCCGAAGCCTGCAAAGGCTGTATTGTCGGTTTTGGAATGAATTCATATCGACTGGCAGTCGATTCTATATTACATTTCTAATAAATTTTCTGATGAAAATCAATTAGAAACAACTCAAAATTAGTTTTTTAAGAATAATATAATTTAAAGTTTTTATGTCTAAATCAACAAAAATTGTTGCTACTATTAGCGACTTACGTTGCGAAGTGGATTTTATCCGTTCATTGTATAACGAAGGAATGAACGTTGTTCGGATGAACTCAGCCCACTTACAACGCGAAGGATTTGAAAAAATCGTGAACAATGTTCGCGCAGTAAGTAATCAAATTGCAATCCTTATGGATACTAAAGGTCCTGAAATCAGAACTACTGTAGTTGAAAATGACTCAATTGATTTATTTACAGGCGATGTGGTGAAAATAATCGGAAACCCTGATTTGATTTCAACCCGTGAATGTATTGCAGTAAATTATCCCTTCTTTGTTCGTGATTTGAACGTGGGTGATAATATCCTTTTCGATGATGGAGAAATTGATCTTCAGGTTGATTCTAAAGACGGACAATATTTATATTGCACAGTGCTTAACAACGGAAACCTGGGAAGTCGTAAAAGTGTAAATGTACCGGGTGTACGTATAAATTTACCTTCACTTACTGAAAAAGACCGTAAAAACATCTTGTTGGCTATTGAATTAGACCTTGATTTTATTGCACACTCATTTGTTCGCAATAAACAAGACTTAATTGAAATTCAAACAATCTTAGATAAACATGATAGCCCGATTAAAATAATTTCTAAAATTGAAAATCAGGAAGGTGTTGATAATATCGATGAAATTTTAGAATACACTTACGGTGTAATGATTGCTCGTGGTGACTTGGGTATTGAAGTTGCTCAGGAAAAAATTCCGGGAATTCAACGTCGCTTAATCCGCAAATGTGTTGTAGCACGTAAGCCTGTTATCGTGGCTACTCAAATGCTACACACCATGATTAAGAATCCACGTCCTACACGTGCAGAAATTACAGATATTGCCAATGCTATTTATTATCGTACAGATGCAGTTATGCTAAGTGGCGAAACAGCATACGGAAAATATCCTGTAGAAGCAGTTCGCACCATGGCTAGTGTTGCAAAAGAAGCTGAGAAAACGAAATTAATTGAAAATGATATTCCTGTAAATATTGGAACTAACGATATTACTTCATTCCTGGCAAATGCGGCTAACGAAGCAAGCATTAAACTTGGCACAAAAGCAATTATCACCGATACTTACACTGGTAAAACAGCACTTAACCTATCGGCTTATCGTAGCACAAACCCAATTTTAGCTTTGTGTTATCACGAACGTTCGACTCGTCAACTGGCTTTATCTTATGGTGTATTCCCTGTATTCCAGGAAGAAAAAGGAAATACCCAAAAATATTTCATTGCAGGGTTGCAAGGATTCATTAAACAAGGGATGCTCCAACCAGAAGATTATGTAAGTTACCTCAGCGGAAGCTTTGGCTCTGGCTTCGGAACTTCATTCCTGGAAATAAATCAGGTGAGTAAGATTTTTGAATCCCGAGAAAAATATATGCTTCCAAATTTTTAATTTTCAATCAAAAAAGGCGTTTTACAACGCCTTTTTTGATTTCTTAACCATAAGGAATCATTATGAAATTAAACCTTCAGGAAGGAAGCTCGTCTAATTCATCATTAAATGTTTAATTAGAACTCACTCGTTATAAAAAAAGTTTTTTTTGATATGAAAAAGATTGTTGTTATTTTTCTTATTTCTGTTTTAAGCCTTCCACTTATGGCCTCAGTAGGTATTAAAGGCACCATAGTGGACGCGGATGATCAATCACCACTGGACTATGTAAACATTGCTTTATTCAAGCAAGGATCCAAGACGATGGTTACAGGTGTTACCACTGATGATAAAGGTGTATTCACTATTCCCGCCGTTGCTAACGGAAAGTATTATTTACGCATTAGCTATGTTGGATATAGCACAGTTAATCACGCGCTGGAGGTAAACAGTAATCCTGTAAATGTCGGTATTGTTAAACTGACTGAAGACAGCAAAAAACTGGGCGAAGTAGAAGTGGTAGGGCAAAGCTCCCAAATGCGCTTTGGAATCGACAAAAAAGTATTTAGTGTCGATCAGAATATCTCAGCTGCCGGAGGTTCCGCATCCGACGTATTAAAAAACATTCCATCTGTTACAGTTGATAACGAAGGAAATGTTTCGCTCCGAAAAGATGGAAACGTAGAAGTCTGGATTAATGGTAAAGCATCCGGTTTAACAGCCGACAACCGCGCACAGGTTTTACAGCAAATGCCTGCTGAAAGTATTGAATCAGTTGAAATTATGACTAATCCTTCGGCTAAGTTTAGCCCCGAAGGTTCTGCCGGTATCATTAATATTGTTATGAAAGAGCAACATAAAGCCGGATATTATGGAAGTGTTTCCGCAGGACTGACAATGCCTGACAATGGCAAATTAGGCAAAAATCTGGGAGCCAGTATCAATTATAGCAGCAGTAAATTTGATGCTTATATCAATTTAGGTTATCGCGCTATGTCATTTAATGGAGGTGGTAAAACCGATCGTAAAAATTGGGTTGGAAATGATACGACCTCATTAAATCAAAATAACACCATGAATACTTCATTTTCCGGTTTATTTATGCGTGCCGGAATTGACTATCATTTGAACAAGAAAAACACCATAGGATTTTCAGGCTTTGGAATGGCCGGAACCGGAAATCAAAACAGCAATACCCAATATCTGCTGACCAATATAATGACTAACCCTGCTTCAGTTTTACGTGATTACAGTCAGGTAAATACCGGAAGTGGAACCCGCCCCAGCTTAAATTTAAATATGGACTATAAGCATGACTTTGATAAAAAAGGGTCAAATATAATCGGAAGCGTATCATATTCAAACCATAACCGGGGAGGTGACAATAATTATCTTCAACTAAATTCTGCAAATGTTCCGACATCAAATATTTCCCAAAATACGGACAGCAAAAATACTGATTGGGACATTAAAGTTGATTACACTGATAAAATTTCAGAAAGCAGCAAATTGGAAGCCGGTTGGGAAAGTACCATAAGCAACAGAACAAGCTCAACGTCAGGAACAGATAACATGAAACCTACGCCATTAGATATTCCGTCTTATTACGACAATTTCAACTATGACGAACAAATTCATGCAGGTTATCTTACTTATGGAAACAAAATCAACAATTTCTCATATCAACTTGGTTTACGTGGAGAACTCCTGACAAAGCAATCTACAAATACAAGTAAAACAGGAAATACGAATGTTGATACCGTTCAGGTAATTCCTTCAAAAAACTTTTTCCATATTTTCCCGAGTTTTTATTTGTCGTATAGTTTACCAAACAGTGACGAACTTCAGTTCAACTACAGTAATCGTGTAAATCGTCCAAGAGGTCAACAAATTAATCCGTTCAAGAACTTTTCAGACTCGACTAATATCAGCTATGGTAATCCGAATTTAAAACCGCAATATTCTTCGTCACTGGAGTTGAATTACATAAAGAACTGGAATGCTCAATCACTATCCACCTCTTTGTATTATCATAATACCGATGATGTAATTCAAAATGTGCGATTCTTACATAACGGGGTAATGGAAAGTACTTACGCCAACGTTACCAAATCGCAAAATGCCGGACTCGAATTAATTTCAAAAAACAGACTCTTTAAAATTTTAAATCTGACATCTTCATTTAATTTGTATTACAGCAAATTAGACTCTTCAAACTACGTGAACCCTTACGACAACTCTATAAGAATTCCAATTGCCGGTCAGAGCAACGTATCATGGAGTGCCAATGTGCTTGCTAATTTCATGCTAAGTAAGACATTCTCCGGTCAGATTACAGCGGAGTATGATTCGCCACAGATTATCGCTCAGGGAACTCAGAATGCGAAATACTCGGTTGATCTGGGAGTTCGTCAAACATTCCTCAACCGCGACCTTAGCGTAAGCTTGAATGTAAGAGATCTCTTTAATTCAAACAAGAGTAATACGACAACTTCCGGAACTGGATTTTCTCAATACTCGTCGTCATACTTTCACGGACGAATGTTTGGGATTACGGCAAGTTATAATTTTGGAAATATGAAACCGAAGAAGGCTGACATGAAGAAAAAAGATGCTTCACAGGATATCATGGGTGAAGGAGAGTAAAAACTTCCAACTGAATGAATAAACAAATGTCTGGCATGAACGGTTGAAAAACTGAAAATGCCAGACATTTTTTATTATACTTGTCTTCTGAATTCGGCGCAGACCAAAGCTGTTGCTACTCCTACATTCAAGGACTCTGAAGTAATCTGACCGACAGGAAAATTTGGAATGAGCAATCGTTCAGTTACTAATTTCTCTATTTCTGTTGAAATTCCGTTTCCTTCATTTCCCATCACTACAATTCCATGTTGAGTCAAAGATTTTTTATAAATATTATCTCCATCCATAAAAGTGCCATAAACCGGTAATTCCCCTGCTATTGTTTGAAGGAATTCGGGCAAATTAAGAGAATGTACCCGAACTCGTGCCAACGCTCCCATGGTTGCTTGCACGGTTTTTGTATTAAATGCATCTGCCGAATGCTCAGAGCAAAAAATATCGGTAATGCCAAACCAATCGGCTATTCGAATAATTGTTCCCAGATTTCCGGGATCTTGAACATCGTCCAGTGCCAGGCTTAACTTCTGGCTCAGGTCATCTTTATTCCAACTGTAATTTGGTTTCGTAAATACAGCTAAAACACCTTGGGGACTTTTTTGATTGGAAATTTTATTAAGTTCATCATTGTCAATTTCAATTGTTTCATCAGCCTCTAACTGGTTATATTCATCTAACCAATTGGAAGTTGCAGCCAATATTGAGCAATGGAACACCGGAGCTAAATCGAGTACCAGTTTGGTTCCCTCGGCTATAAAAAGTCCGGTTTCGTCTCTAAATTTCTTTTGAGAAAGACTGTTAATCAGTTTTATTTTGTTTTTTGAAATCACAGGTTTCTTGTTTGTTTTGTTCAGTATTTTAATCTAATTTTGAATTTGTGTCTGATTTCTTGAGGATTTCAGCTGACTTAATCAGAAATTTAATGTTACAAAGCTAACAAAGAAAACTTTAAAAAGCTATATTTGCAAAATATTTTAATTCTTTTTTCTGCTTAATTATGAAGATACGGATTTTCAGTCTCCTTGCTCTGTTTGCATTGCTACTTTCGGCATGTAAAACGACTAAATACGTTCCAAATGGAGAATACTTACTGAATAAAGTGTCGATTAAATCAGACAATAAAGATATAAAAAGAGAAGATCTTAAAGACTATATCAGACAAACGCCTAATGCTGCAGTGTTTGGGGCATTTCGTATGCAGTTAGGGGTCTACAATCTGGCCGGAAAAGACACGACCAAATGGATAAACAGAACTCTTAAACGAATAGGTGATCCTCCGGTACTTTATAATGCTGCTCTTACTTCGCTTTCGGTTCAGCAATTGCAACGATTGATTGAAAACAAAGGTTATATCAATACAAAAATTCAAAGTGATGTTACCTTCAAACGTAAAAAAGCATACGTTAAATACATTATTATCGCCAACACTCCATACAAATTAAACCAATATAACATTGACTTTAAGAATGAACTGTTGACCAGCATTGCGGCCGACACTTCAAAATCTTTGATTAAGCCCAACATGTTATTTAACGTTGACGTTCTTAATGCAGAGAGGCAACGAATTACTACGCACATTCGCCAATTGGGCTATTACAATTTTAATAAAGAGTTCTTGTCATATTCGGCCGATAGCACGTTGAATTCTCACAAAGTAAATGTAACATTGGAAATGCGCGACAATTTGAAACGGCCGAACGATTCAACCAATAATATCATTTTCAAAAAATTCAATATCCGGAAAGTTATTTTCTACACCAATGCCGATGCTAACGCTACGGTAGATTTAGAAAACAAAGCGGGGTTAGACACCGTTAAATTCCGTGATTTTGTACTGATAACTCAAAAAAAACGTTTTTTAAAACTGGATGCATTGGTTCAAAACACTTTTATCAACCCTAACACACTATACTCCGATGATGCAGTTGAAAGAACTTATTCTTCATTAAATTCCCTAGGACCGATTAAATATGTAAATATTAGTTTTAAAGAAGTTGAAAACAATTTATTAGATTGCTACATAGTTATCAGTCCATCAAAAACAGTTTCTCTGTCTACCGAACTTGAAGCAACTTACTCAGCCGGATATTGGGGTGTAGGAGGAAATGTCAATACTGTGAACAGAAATTTATTTAAAGGTGCGGAATCTTTATCGTTTTTGGTTCGTGGAGCTTTCGAAAAGCAAGAAATTATTTGGGCTCAGGAATATGGAGTTCAGGTCGGACTTAAATTTCCACGAGTTATACTTCCATTCGGGAGCTATGATTTCAAACGGAATATCCATGCAAGTACCGAATTTACAAGTGCTTTCAGTTTTCAAAACCGTCCGGGTGAATTTATAACCACAAATGCAAGCGCTGGAATAAATTATGCGTGGAATAGGAAACAATTCCGGCACAGTATTCAGCTATTCAACCTGAGTTACGTACAGATTCATACCGAACAGGCATTCAGGGATGCATATTTGAACCCGACAAACCCTTTATTTAATCCATATAACTATAATGACCACTTAATAATGAGCATGGGTTATGCCGGCACTTATTCTACATTCAATGCCAACAGACCGATGAAAGATTACAGTACGGCGCGTTATACTCTTGAAACTGCCGGAAATTTCCTTTACGCATTGAGTAATATTATGGGGAGTGAAAAAGTGGATGGTTCATATAAGTTTTCCAATGTTCGTTACTCTCAATATGTGAAAACTGAATTTAACCTTACCCATCACCAGATTTTCGATAAGGATAATCAGTTAGTATACCATTTCGACGGCGGTGTTGGAATTCCCTATGGAAATGCCGACGTAATTCCATACGAAAAGAGATTTTTTAGTGGCGGAGCCAATAGTGTAAGAGGCTGGGGCGAAAGCATGCTTGGACCTGGAGTTTACAACAGAATAACCGGCTCATCAAGAGATTTCAATCAGGTTGGTGATATAAAACTGGATATGAATATGGAGTATCGCACTAAGATGGTTTGGAAGATTGAAGGAGCTCTTTTCTTAGATGCTGGAAATGTATGGACAATAAAAGATTACGCTACTCAGCAAGGCGGAACTTTTAAGTTTGACACCTTTATGTCCCAAATTGCACTTGCCTACGGGTTTGGAATCAGATTCGATTTTTCTTTCTTTTTAATTCGGTTTGATTTAGGAACAAAATTATACAATCCTGTTCTTAGCAGGCGCGAGCAATGGCGGGTTAATCCGGGTTGGGACGACCTGGCATTACACTTTGGAATCGGTTATCCATTCTGATTTTCTGATGACTTCTTTGCTTTAGCTTGTTTCTTTGCCAGGATTTGAGCTTGCTTTTCAGCTTTTCTTTCTCCCAATAAATCGTAAGTTGATCGGTGATAGGGTGTTGTACCAAGTTTTTTGATGGCTGCACGGTGTTTAATAGTGGGATAAGCTTTATTCTTATCCCAATCATAACCCGGAAACTCAGCATGAAGTTGTTGCATCATTTCATCCCGATATGTTTTAGCAAGCACTGAAGCGGCCGCAATAGATAGAAATTTACTATCGCCTTTCACGATAGTTTGATGGGGAATCTCAGCGTATGGTTTGAATCGGTTTCCATCTACGATAATAAATTCAGGTCGAATACTCAGTTTATCCATGGCACGATGCATAGCGAGGATGGACGCATTCAAAATATTTATTTCGTCAATTTCGATGTTATCCACCACGGCAACGCCCCATGCCAGAGCTTGTTTTTCAATAATCGGGCGCAAAGTGTCGCGCTGTTGCTCGGTAAGCTGTTTGGAATCATTTAATAATGGACAATCAAAGTCTGGCGGTAAAATAACAGCCGCTGCCACAACCGGTCCGGCTAAACATCCACGCCCGGCTTCATCGCAACCACATTCATAAGTAAACGAAGAAAAATTTCCTTTTAGACCTACTCGCAATTCAGACATACCGGCTTCAAAATCATTTATTTTTGTTTTCAACACGAGAAGGATGTTCCTTAAAATCTGTAGTGGTGGTAGTTCTTGTCTCATCCCACAACACCGGAGCTAGACTCATTAATGGTTTATAACCCACAGATTCTAACTTCGTTTTAGGTTTTATCATTGTAAATTTAGCATCCAATGCATTAAAAACATTGAGCAATACACTTACAATCAGCGCATATTTTAACGCTGCAAACAAGCCTCCAAGAAACTTATTTAAACCACCTAAAGCAATGGAATCAAACATTTTATCAAGCATTTTTGCAGCCAAAAGCAGTGCCACACCAATAACAATAAACAAAATAAGGTAAGCCGACGGAAGAGCTGTTTTAGCTGAGAAATGAAGATGATGAACCAAAAACTCCGAAACAGACGGTGCAAACAATTTAGCTCCAAAAATACCTAATACAATGGCTGCCAATGATGCAAGTTCTTTTATCAGCCCTTTAAACAGACCAAAAACAAACCCTAAAGCAATTGGAACCAGGAGAATAAGATCTAAGGTATTCATATTTTAAATTTATTTTTTGCAAAGATAAATAAAAAGAGTGAAATAAAAATTCATCTTAATTTCAGGATTCCTATTCCAGGAATCATTAAACAAATTCATTTTCATTAAAAATATCTACCTCACAAAAAGATTTTATTTTATTATTTATCTGTATATTTGCATCTTATATTTTGCAATATGATGTTTTTTCAATTTCAGGTTATAGACCAGCTTGCAAAAAAACATTTTGGCACAGATATTGGATATGACTCGACAACAGATAAAGATAGTAAAAACTTATATCTGGAAAAAGAATAATTACCTATAAAATTGAAGATTATGAAAACAAAAGTAGCAAGCCTGTTAGTGGTACTGGTATTAACCGCCACTCAATGTATGGCACAAAAAAGAATTACTGTTCAGGCTCAAAACGATGATATTAGTAATAATCTTGACTTAAAAGCCGTCTCTACAGCATTTGGTGAATCGAAAAATCTGGAAGAATTTGAACAAAAACTGAACGATTACGATAGTGGTATTTCAAATCTGGATTTAAACAATGACGGTCAGGTTGATTATTTACGGGTCATTGAGAAAAAAGATAACGATGTTCACGTTGTTGTTATTCAAGCCGTTTTGGACAAAGATGTCTATCAGGATGTAGCATCAATTGTTGTTGAAAGAGATGCCGATAATAATACAACAGTTCAAGTCATTGGCGATCCTTACATATATGGAGAAAACTATATTATTGAACCTTCGTATGTTTATACTCCTTCTATTTTCTCTTTCTTCTGGGGAGGTGCATATTTTGGCTGGCATTCTCCATATTATTGGGGATATTACCCAAGTTATTACCATCACCGTCGACCATACGAATTAAATGTATACATGTCAAATGTGTATTCACATATCAATCACAATCAACGTTATTACTACACAAATAGCATAAGAGATAGTCGCGCACAAATGATTCACAACTCTATCAGACGCAATGATTACGCAACCAGATACCCCGATCGCACTTTTAGCAGTAGAAATGTAAATGTACGTAACAAACGGGAGTTTGAATTCAGTCGAAGCGGAGCTGTTAGAAATAACTATCAGGGTATTTCAGGCGGAGAAAGAAGTGTGAGATCATACGATAGCAATTCAGGAATTCAACGTAGCGCAGGCACAAGAAGTTACACTCCCTCAAATGATAATAGAAATAATACCTATCAAACCCGAAGTAACAATAGTTGGCAGAGCAACGGTAGTTATCGTAATCAAAATAACTCAAATACTCAAACTTATTCAGCACCCAGAAATGCAGGTAATTCGAATATAAATCCTAACATTCAGCGGAATAACAATTATCAGATTCGCCAAAACTCGGACAATAGTAATAGAAGTAATAATAACGTTGTTCGTGAAAGCAGCAGAAGCAATAATACGCAACAAGTATCTCAACCAAGATCTTCATCGCCTCAAAAACAGGCTGAGAGCCCACGAAGCTCAGAATCTAGATCAAGTTCAAATTCAAGTAGCAGGTCGGAGAGTCGTTCAGCAAGTGGGGAATCAAGAAGATAAACAAGGTATAGTTTAGCATATGTTTAGTTAACGATTAATCGCTGAGAAATTTCTCAGCGATTTTTTTTGAATAAATTGATCCAAGGTATTCTTGCTCGGTTTGTCCGGGAGTTGGAACAAGTTCTGCTTTATGCAGGCATTTCAGAGCTTCCAAATCCATGATGCTCGAATAACCCGACCGGCAAATAATCTTTTTTGCTCCAAGTAATACTGCCACCATTTCAGCATCCGGAAGATGAGCAACCAAGCTTATATTTCCAAGCTTTCGTTCATTCTTTCCCGTCTGAGGTTGACCGCAAACAATAAGTATTTTCTCTGCACTATTTTTATATTTTCGAATCAAAGCTTCCTCAAAAATTGTTCGTTGTGGTTCTACGCCCGAGATGACTGCTACCACGTCAAATTCGCTGTTTGGTTGTCTGTTTTCCATGTTCTGAAAACGGGATAGCACCCCGATAAACGTTGCATTAGCAGGCAACGGATTTTGATGAGCCAAATCGCCGGATAAGCCACCATCCTCTTCCCTATCGGGAATCCAGCATTCGTCGTACCGGTTGATAAATGCTCTATGAATACGGTGAACCAGCGGTTCGAGGATTTTCAGACCATGCGGCATCTTTATCATCAACTGATGGGTTATGTAGATGGATCGAACACGTTTATTCCACATACCAAAACGATTGTCGGAGATAACCTGATCAAAATGTTCGGACTGAAGTAAGTCTCTGAGCCAAGAATGCTCACGGATTATCCCCGTGATGATGTTAGGAAAATTGAAGAACATAGCTCCGACCTGCGATTTGCCAGCCGCATAATAAACAGCATAGGATGGAAACTCGATAAAGCGAAGTGAAGGAAACTCCTGTTTCAGGAATGCGAGAGGGAAACCATCTGCCACCACCACCGGCTCATGACCATCGGACATAAGTTTTCGGATTATCGGTACACAACGCGTGGCATGACCCAATCCCCAGTTTAGCGGGCAGATTAAAACTTTACCCCTAACCCCTAAAGGGGAATTTACCCCTAACCCCTGAAGGGGAACTACATTACTTCCGTCAGATATGTTCTTATCGTTGTTCATCTAAATATAAAACAAACAGTTCTAATTTTGTTCCCCTTTAGGGGTTAGGGGTTCTTATTATCCTGCTACCGAAACATCAAACCCTTTTGCTCTTGCTTTTTGAGCGATGATGTTTAGTTCGTCCACGTTTACTTTTTGCAGATTTTTTGTGGGTGCTTCGCGGTCGAGGCTGTATATCATTACCTGTTGCGGACGGATTTGTTCCAACGCCTGAATCCAGGCTTCCACTTCTTCGTCGGTGGTGTTATCAAGTTTTTCGCCCTGTACTTCTCCACGCAGAAACATGGTTTGGATAATCAGTCGTCCTTCAAATTTCTTCAGATGTTCGATAAACCAGGCAACGTTGATGTGTTTCCCTACGGGTTGATCCATCAGTTTCATGGTACGATCAATCGCCGAATCGAACTTCAGGATGTTATTGTCCACTTTGTTCAAAGCTGCGAAGATATGCGGTTTGTGTACGCGGGTAGAGTTAGACAGTACGCTAACTTTGGCTGTGGGGCAATATGTATTTCGCAAAGCGATGGTATCATCTATAATTCCCTCAAATTCGGCATGCAGCGTAGGTTCGCCATTTCCGGCAAAGGTAATTACATCCGGGATTTGCCCTTCGGCAACCATTTCGTGCAACTTGGCATCGAGTGTTTCGCGCACCTGATCGCGGGTTGGAATAGGTGAATCGTGCATTGTGGTGTTGAAACCACATTCGCAGTAAATACAGTTGAACGAACAGATTTTAGCATCAATCGGTAGCAGGTTTACACCCAGTGAAAGTCCCAGCCGACGGCTGTGGATAGGTCCGAAAATTATTTGGTCGAAAAGAATCATTATGTTAGTCTATGGTCTATAGTCAAAAGTCTACAGACATGGTTTTACAATTAATATCACGAAGTAAATATCAGCGAAGCTAATAACGCGAACGAAGTGAACTAATATCTATAATTTAATAATTATCCTCTCCCCTAACGTTTTTGAAAGTTGCTTTTTTGCATTCTCCAGTTGATCCCAATCCTGCATGATTTTATCGTACAATTCAGTATCCTTGGAATCATTTGCAGCTTTTAGTTCAATAAGTTTTTGTTTTATCAGGTCGAGAATCAGCATGTTTTTGAATTCGAATACTACACGCGGAACTAACTCCAATAACCTGTCGGCATCGGCTTCCACCTTTTTTATTTTGGAATGGATGCGACTCAGGGTATATTTTTCGGAAATCAAGTCGGCGGTAAGCATACTTATCTGTCCGTTTTGATGATACAGGAAGAAATGTCCGGCTGCAAAGTTTTCCTGCTTACAGTGTATTTTGTATTCTTCGAGCATGAGGGCATGAACGGGATTATCGAAATGCAACTGATCGCGTTCCAGTTCTTCGAGTATGTAATCGCCCACCGTGACGGGTTGCTCTTTGGCTTCGTCGGCGTAAAAGAACACTACTTCACCGTGCTTAATGAGTACCTGCAGAATATTTCGTTCCTGTTCTTCGAACTTCGAAGTTGCAACGCCCGATTCGTGAGCAAAAAATTCGTCGGGCGAAGGCATATCCGGTGCGGTGTTCGACCGTCGGGTAGCATTTCTCTCCTGCTCGTTGGTTTTGAGTTTGTTTATTTCGTAGTAAAGCATTTGCTCTTCTACGTTCAGCAGCGTGCTGCATTCCTTCACATATTCGCCGCGAATGGCTGTGTTGGGAATAATGGCAATGCTTCGTACAATGTCCAGCACCAGTCCGGCACGTTTTACGGGATCATTACCCGCATCGGCCAACAGCAGGTTGGTTTTGAAACGGATAAAGTCGGATGCGTGGCGTTCTACGTATTCGATAAAGTCGGACGCGTTGGTTTTACGGGCAAAAGAGTCTGGGTCATCGCCGTCGGGTAGAAGCAGAACTTTGATGTTCAATCCTTCTTCCAATAGTAAATCAATACCACGGATAGAGGCTTTGATACCGGCCGCATCGCCGTCGTAAATCACCGTTACATTTTCGGTGAAACGGTGGATAAGGCGAATTTGCCCGGGGGTAAGCGACGTTCCCGACGATGCCACCACGTTTTCGATGCCGCTTTGGTGCATGGAGATAACGTCGGTGTAGCCTTCCACCAAAAAGCAGCGGTCTTGCTTGACGATGGATTGTTTGGCAAAGTAGATACCGTAAAGTTCGTTGCTCTTGTGGTAAATTTCCGATTCGGGCGAGTTGACGTACTTCGCCATCTTGTCGTCCTTCTTGAGGATACGTCCCCCGAAAGCCACCACTTTGCCGGATAGCGAGTGTACGGGAAACATAACACGACCACGGAAGCGGTCGGCCAGATAGTTATTGTCGCCTTCGAGTGTGAGGCCGGTTTTTACCAGGTATTCTTTGTTGTATCCGGCCCGGATGGCGGCCTGCGTAAATGCATCGCGTTGTTCCAGACTGTATCCGAGTTGGAACTTCTGGATAATGTCGTCGCGGAAACCTCGTTCGCGGAAATAGCTGAGCCCGATAGCCTTCCCGTCAAGATTATTGTGCAGCGTGTGCGTAAAATGTTTTTGCGCAAATTCGTTGACCAGAAACATGGATTCGCGGTCGTTACGCACAGCCTGTTCTTCGGGGCTGAGCTCGCGTTCCTGCACTTCGATATTGTACTTGCGGGCCAGGTATTTCAGGGCTTCGTAGTACGAAATCTGCTCGTGCTCCATGATAAAGTGCACCGAGTTACCGCCTTTGCCGCAACCGAAACATTTGAAAATGCCTTTGGCAGGCGACACGATAAACGACGGTGTTTTTTCGCCATGAAACGGACAAAGCCCGAGTAAGTTGACCCCGCGTTTCTTCAGGGTAACAAAATCGCCGACTACATCTTGTATCTGGGCGGCTTCGGTTATGCGGTCTATGGTGGGTTGATCAATCATTTTTAGTTACAAGTTACAAGTTACGAGTTACAAGTCAGGAAGTGTAGACAGGAACAGGTAAAAAGAAGCGAAAATTGAAATACAAAACTACGGATTTTATTCAACAAAACTATTAGAGGAAGGTTTAAATTTGGTGGGAGGTCTCGTATCGGGTCTCGCGATTTTTAATCGCGGTATTAGGAGAACCACAATTAGAAGAAGCAAATATGAAATGGGTTTCGCGATTTTCAATCGCGTTCTTTAAACCGCGATTAAAAATCGCGAGACTCAATGCGAGACTCAATAAAATCCGGGAGCAAGCATTGTTCCTTTCCAGTTGGCCCAATCATTTACCAGACCTGCTTCGACGGGATTATTTATCGTGTACTCAACAGCGCGAATCAGATGTTTATCATCGCGAATGGTAGTATCATAACTTTCCTTTTGCCAAAGTGAACCGGTCACTCCTTCAAACTTATTGATTTTGTGGGCAGAATATCGTTTTACCGAATGTAGAATGTCTTGTAAATACACCGGCTCATCGTGCTCATTCTTTTCGAAAAGCCTGAAAACCCAATGCACATGATTATTCATAACACAAATAGCATAATTTTCCAACCGTTTCCCGTCCCAAAAGCAAAGAGCTTCTAGCACGGCTTCAGTACTTTCTTTTTTAGATAAATCAACAATGAATTTGGTTTGGAGATGCAGCAAGTCGTCATAAGCTTTCATATATTTCCGGCGCAACATAGCATAATCCATCTTCAACTTTGCTAGTATTTCTTCAGTGGCTTTATTCTTTTTCGCGAATTCGATATTTGAATTTATCTGCTGCAATTGCCGGGTGTAATCTTCCAATGCCTTGGGCGGTATAGCATCAATCAACGACCATGTGAGGAAATAGGCTTGCCCCGGCTGTTGAAAATGAGGTAACATGTGTTTATAGGCTTCTTTCTTTGCCATAATGAAATTATAAACGGGTTTCTCAAGTGGGTCTCGCGATTTTTAATCGCGGTATTAAAGAAAACGCGATTGGAAATCGCGAGACCCGGTCTGAACTTCTATAAACATCCCCCACCACTCTTCATGGCAGGGGAAAGCTTTATTATCTCTTTATTTAGCCGTAATGCCAAGCATTTTAAGCAGATTGTCGGGCAAGAGGAGTTTGGCGTATTTCACGTAATCGGAGTACTGTGGATAGAGCTCATCGTACGCCACGTCGCGGGCATGGGTAGCACCTACGGCATCGCCACTTTCTTTTATGATGCTGTCTTTAAGGGAATCCAATTCAGTCAGGGCTTGTTGCTGAGCGGTTACAGTTTCCTGCGTAATGGCAATGGTTGAGGTTTGTTCCAACATGTCAGGTTTAGCAAGTTGCACGTAGAACCTCGTTACCAATTGATTCCAGTTACCGTAAGCTGCCGGATTTTCCACATTTAGTTGCAGTGTTTTGTAGGCCGGATCGTTTCCTTTAAAGAAGATGCGCAGCATACCGCGATGGGTATTGAAAAGAGCATTGATTTCCCTTCGTTGGTTGTCGAACTTTGTTTGCTCGGCACTTTGCTCGGCACTTGCTTTCACTTGCTCGGCGTTCAACAAAATCAGTTCGCTCAGTTTTGTTTTCATGTCGTCGATTTTTTCAGCAGTGTAACCCACTGTTACCATTACGGCAAAAATTTGCGGCAGGGTGGCATTGTCAAGGGTTACTTTCATCTTCGTAATTTTCTCATCGAATGTTTCATAATGAGGCTTTGTGACTTTTTTCACATCGGTGGTTGCATTTGTTGTTTCCATCGGATAAATTTGTTTTAAAGTTTGTAATAGAAAATATTTAGTATTAAAAATCTTGCTGTTTCGATTAGAAATGGCAGAAATGCCGCCCTTTTGTCATTTCGTCCTACCCTTGTGCTATTTCGTCCCGCCTTTCACTCGTTTCTATGAGGCCTTGCCTCATTTCGTCCTGCCCTTGTAACGTTTCGTCCTGCCCTTGCCTCATTTCTGCATAAGCTTGCCCTGTTTCGTCCTGCCTCACTTGCATTTCGGTGTTCCGTTCTTCTATTTCGGAAACCAAAAACTTAATTTTCCCTTTATTAACGGGCATTTCCAGGGTTTTTCCGATTAAATTCAGGCTTATCTTGACCACTTTAGGCTTCAAATGTAAAAAGTTTTCAGTAATCTGCCAAAGAAAATTATAACTATTGTAAAAAAAGTTTTCAACAAATTACGGAAACCCTTTCTACAGGCAGATTTCGTTAAACGATGTGTTTCTGAGTAAATTCGGAAACTAAGAAAGCGACATCAAAAGGATGCATCTCAAAAAAAATATGTATGTTTGCATTATTGAAGAAAAGTAAAGAATATTTAATCCTTTTTTATTCAACAAAAAAAACAGAACAATGAAAAAAACAATTTTTGTGGCTCTTGCCCTATTAATCTGTGGTTATACAACCTCACTGAAAGCTCAGAATGAAATTACGAATATTTTTAAATCGGGACTTACTGACTTAAACACAGTGGCCAACGGCTATCTGAAACCTGCCGGAAACAGTCTGGCTGCCGGTTTGGGGTCTAACTGGTACAATACGGCCGCTGTGCATAAAACCTGGGGGTTCGACCTCACCATCGGAGGTAGCGTGGTGATGGCTCCACAGTCCGAACGTACGTTTGACCTTACCGGGCTCACCAACCTGAAACCAACAGTAACCGGAACCACCTCGGCACCCACCTTTGCCGGAAAAGGCAGTGGTGTGGGTTTGACCCTATTTCAACCTGACAAACTAAGCGACGGTACGGCGAACCCTCTCAAAGGTCAACAGATAGTATCGTTTACCACGCCTAAAGGTATCTCTAAATATATTCCGGCTCCTACTGTTCAGTTCACCATAGGTTTGCCGTTTATCAACGACCTGAGCATTCGCTGGATGCCAACCGTAAAAGCCTCGGATGCAGAAGTGTCGTTCTGGGGTATTGGTGTTAAACACAATTTCAAACAATGGATTCCGGGCATAAAACTACTTCCTTTCGATGCATCGGTATTGGTGGGATATACGCACCTGAATGCAAACTACTACTTTCCAACATCGGCCGAGATTACCCCCGATAAGCTGGTAAGCGGAGGCTTGGGCTATGTAGCCGATCCTAATTTAAATAATTATTCCACCCAGAGCATGAGAATAAATACTAACTCATTCACCACCGGAATAGTTGTTTCAAAAACATTGTTATTCTTCACTCCCTACGTTGGAGTGGGTATTGTAAAAACCAAATTTGATGTAGTTATGGCCGGCGATTATCCAACCCTGGGCGACCCGGTTTTAAGTGGAGGCACTTATAAAATGACAATTAAAAATATTGCCGATCCGGTGAAAGTAACCGGTAGCGAAACCATGCCAAACGCAACATTTGGTTTCCGTCTGAAGTTCGCTTTATTGTCTATCCATGCCCAATATGTTGCTCAAAAATATGCAACTGCTTCCGCTGGATTTGGATTTACATTCCGGTAAATTACTCCATTTTCATTCATCTTCAAAAGACACGGGTCATCAGCTACCTGTGTCTTTTTTGCGTAATAACTTAGCCATCGGGTCTCGCGATTTTTAATCGCGATTCCTCCAAGACCGCGATTAAAAATCGCGAGAACCGATGCAAAGAACCGATCAGAAAGCCCTGTTCCTTTGTCCCGAAAATTGTAAACTCCCACTTT
>Ga0302296_1000713_pt1 | contig 26226 bp, 18 predicted proteins | sample III_Fen_N3_1_FD_194546 | JGI IMG/M metagenome (GOLD analysis project Ga0302296, IMG submission 194546) | Peat permafrost microbial communities from Stordalen Mire near Abisko, Sweden - III_Fen_N3_1 | ecosystem: Environmental > Terrestrial > Soil > Wetlands > Permafrost | place: Sweden: Abisko...
TCTGATAATTTATTTTACTTAATTTCTTTTTGATTCCAACGGACCTAAATAGGAAGGTTTTAATCCACCACAATCGATAAGGATTCGCTGAAGTACAATTCCGGGATCTATCATCCAAATTTTCAAGGTGTGTTTTCCTGAATTCGTAAGATTATGTTTTGTCTTAAATTCTACGATGTTCCGCCGAACTGATTCCTGCCAACTTTCATGGGTTTCCCCTTTGTGAATATTCACGATTTTAGGCAGTTGGTCATCAAACGAAACGGCAAAGCACAATCCTTCATTATTGTAAATATTCAAAGTAGGTGAAATCATTGTTGAAACGGTCACTTCACCGGATGTATTCAGTAAAACATCATATTCGAGTCGCGGCGAATTTTGATCCAATGCCAACGGGGATGAATTCACCGGAACCGGCATCATGGCCGAAAGTGTTCGTCCCAGACCGGGAACCTTCTGCCAACCGGCTTCGCCTTTGCTTACTTCTCGCGATAAATGTTCCGCCTCAATAGCCACATAGCCATTACTTTCAACAAAACCATGTTCTTTTCGATTGATATTTAACAATGGATTAAGTACTGCGACTACTTCAACCGTTTTTCCTGCTCCTGAAATGGTTATTGGCACTTCAGTAATCGTTTTCGGCATTTTCTTCCAGTCGGCTTCCACCCAGATGCGTGTTTCTTTTTCAATCCTGACTTTCGTTGCCGAAACTTTTACCTGTTTCGATTTTGGAATAATCGTCACCTCAAACGGCTGGGACCCACGGTTGAATATATCGATGTGGAACCGCTGATTCTGAATGGGATCAAATTCCGGAAGTATTGCCTTTTCCTTATTTTCGGGCCACCACTTGTCCGAACCTTCAATGGCAACACCCATTTCAGCATTTTTACTGACTTCAATCGTTTTCACCCCAGGCATCGAATTTTTATCGGGTTGCTGCCAGTAGGTATAGCCAATGTGGGTTTGATCCATGATATGGTTCCACTTTCCACCGGCAATTTTATGATTGTATTGGTCCGAAATAATTGAATCGTTTTTATAAAGCGCCTTGGCTTCCTGCGACAAATCGTTGGTAGATGCCCTGCCCTGCGCGGCATACAGCCGGTTTTTGCCAACAATAACATATAAATCATTCAGATTAGCACATGCCATAATTGGGTGTAAAACCAATTCGAAGAACGCATCTTTGTAGTTTTCAGGCATTTTTTCGTAAAGTGATTTGGCTTTAACGACAAGTGCATGATAATCAGCAACAATTCGTTCTGCTTCCTGATAATTGGTGAGACTATAAGTCGTTGGCTCCATCAATTCGGGTTTCCGGCGGCTATTGAAACGGGTATAATCGTCGAGCAAGGTTGCTATTTCGTCTGAATATTTCGATCCGAACTGATTTTCGGCCCATTGACGGGTGTATTCAAACAGTTTATCGGCTGTCCACTGATTGGGGTTCCATGCAAAATCGAGGAAAAACTCAATGGGAAATTCCATCGGTTTGAGGTCGCCAACATTTACCACCCAAATACGGTCAACTCCATGGCGGTAGGCCAGGTTCATCTGTTCCCAGGTGCGCTGAATTTGGGTCGTATTGAGCCATTTGTAGTTACGCGGATCACCAACGTAATCGAAATGGTAATAAATTCCGTAACCACCGGCACGTTTGGCTTCTCCTGGTTTCGGCAGTTTGCGGATGTTTCCCCAGTTGTCGTCGCAAAGCAACAAGGTAATATCGTCGGGAACACGCATCCCGTTGTCGTAATAATCCTGAACTTCTTTGTAAAGCGCCCAAACCTGTGGCGTTTCAGTAACCGGCTTCTTCGTTACATCGGCAATTATTTTGCGTTGGTCTTCCACAATTTTTTGAAGCAAAGCCACATTGGTGCTTGCCGACATGGCCATATCGCCGTCGCCACGCATGGCAAGTGTGACAATGGTTTCGACATTTTTAGTGCGTTCAATGCCTTCGGTCCAGAACTTGCGCAATTGTTCCGGGTTTTTATCGTAATCCCATTCTTTTCCGCCGAAAGGGTTCCACTCGGCATGAGCACGGTTCATTGGTTCGTGGTGCGATGTACCCATTACAATTCCCATATCATCAGCAAGTTGTGTATTTTTTGGATCATCACTATTAAAGGCTGCCCACCACATGGCCGGCCAAACAAAGTTTGATTTCATGCGCAACATGAGTTCGAACAGTTTTTCGTAGAACTGACTGTTAAAACCTCCGAATTTCTCGACGGCCCAGCGGCCCAAGGCTGGTTCTTCGTCGTTCAGGAAAATGCCACGATACTTTACTGATGGCTCGCCCATGGTGAACCGTTGTGATTTCACGTAGATATTTGATTGCGGTTCAACCGGAACATCGGCCCACCAATACCAGGGCGAAACTCCCATTTGCTTCGACAATTCGAAAATTCCAAATATGGTTCCGCGTTTGTCGCTTCCGGCAACGACCAGCGCTTTTTCAACTCCCGGAAACGGTTTTTCGACCACTTGTATGATAAATTGTTCCCATCTTCCGTTCAATTCACTTAAATCGATTTTCTTTTCACTTACCAATTGATCGATCAATTTACTATGCCCCAGCGTTCCGACAATAACCAACTGAGATTCGGAAGGAAGCTCATCAACAGCAAGTTGCGGTTCGCTTCTTGAAACCATTTTCAGATCGGATTTGAAATAATTCAGGGCCTTGGCAATTCCCACAAAATCGTTTGACGAATAAACCAACGAAGCGGGTTTGCCATTCAAGATAAGGGAAAAGGCACCATTTTCAGGCGTCGTCGAAACCAGATTTCCTAATTTTCGACCTAACTCATTGGCTATTGATTCTTTTGGATTGAAGATTACGGAAGTAATTACTAAAAATGTGATCAGAAACTTGAAGTATATATGAAGTCGGGTGACTGTCAAGATCATTTTATTTTGATTAGTCATTTTCGTTTAGTTTAACGGGGTGCAATTTAGATTTATATTGTTGAAAAAAAAACGAAAATCGAACATTACACCATTCTGTCCATTGTTTTCGAGGCCAGCTTTCCTTCTAAATCGACTTTCAATAGCATTTTCAAAAATTTACTGGTCTGACTCCTTCAGAGTATTGAAACAGGCTTTCGTAATCGCCTTAATTTCAGTATATTTATTTTATAGTTCCAAACGGATAACTTCGGATGACTGCCTTTCTTTGTCCTTGTATGTTTGTCTTATCTTCTACACGGCTTGCCATTCAGAGTACTTTCAGGGATAAAGGCCGGCTAATTTTAACGATGATAACGCTTGTGGGAGGAGTTGCTTTCATTTCAGCATTCAACATCCGAACTTCACTGAAAGAAACCGTAAAAAGCAGATTTACCAATCAACGATACGATGTGCATGTCATTTTTTCAAAAGGGATCAACGAATCGGATTTTCGTTCCGCGATTGACAGTTTGCCGTTTGTATCAAAATACGAAACCTAGGGATTTGCCAAAGCTACCCGGATTATTGCCGGACATCCTGAAAGTGAATTGATGGATGTAAAGGTTGCTCCACTGCAAACGAAGCTCTTCCTACCTGAAATACTGAAAGGAAAATGGCTTTCGGGCAAATCGAACGAAGTAGTTGTGAATAACCTATTTTTATCCAAATTTCCGGATGTCAGGTTGGGTAACGAAATCACGCTGAAAGTAAATGACCGGGTCAAAAAGTTCATAGTCGTGGGATCAATCCGCGAATTGTTTGCTCCACCAACCGTTTATATCAGCAAATCGGTATTGGCTGAAACACCAAGAATGCAGGGAAAAACGAACAATGTATTGATTGATTACCGTCCCGGAAATGCCGATATGACTGCAAACTCTTCAAATTTAGAGCAATGGATGCAATCGAAAAAATATCCGATAAGTCTTGTATTCCAGAAGGACAACTATAAAGGAAGGGTGATCGACCATTTGGTGGTGATAACCTCCATGCTGATAATGGTTACATTGCTGTTGATCATTGTTGGTGGATTGGGACTAATAAAGACCATGGGAATCAACATTGTAGAGCGGTTGAGAGAACTGGCTATTCTACGGGCAATCGGCGTCACTAACCGCAAAGTCTATCACTTAACGATGACAGAAGGGTTCGTGATTGGTATAATAAGTTGGATATTGTCGGTTATTTTGTCCATTCCAGTCAGTTACTATCTGGGCAATAAGTTCTTCACCATCTTTTTCGAAACCACGCTCAATTTCAGCATTTCGGCCACAGGCATTGTGTTATGGCTTGCTATTATTGTAAGTTTTAGCGCTGTTGCTGTTCTGATACCTGCCCGAAATGCAACCAAACAGAGTGTGGCTGAAGGTTTATGCTATGAATAATATGAATAAGGCAGTCTCAAAATTCGCTTTGAGACGGCCTTACAATTTTAATTCTGATATTTAACGCGATGAATAGCGTCTCTACAACCTAATTGTATTGTCTGAAATAATTTGTCAATTTATCTGTCAATTGCCTGAAGATCGGCTTGGTAAACAGTACAAACATGTCCTGGGAAGCAGGCGGCATGATCATTTTGTTGTTCAGAATATTGCTAAGTTCATTGTCGAGTACTTCTTTGTCGCCGACAAAAATGCCGTATTTATTTTGCCAGGTGTACTGCCCGTTAATTTTATCGGTAAACACAATCTTTTGAGACTGAAATTCGACAGCTTTCAGTTCGAGTACGCCACCTGATGCCACCTGATCGGTCAATATTTTAATTTTTCCTTTTTTTGGAATCATTCTAACTCGCGTAACCGTCGAATCTTTTGAAATCTTCACTTTATATTTTTCTTCAATATCGCGGGAAAGGTCTTTTTCTTCTTCAAAATGAGCCTGACGGTCAATAAAAAAGTCGTAGAAATCCATCCGCAAAACCATATCCGGATATTTCAGTTTCGTTTTTTCAGCCTGTTCGGGAGAAAAGAAGTGTACAAAATCCTTTTCCTGAAAATTCTGGTTTAGCATCTGAAAAACATTGTCGTAAAAGAACTGGGCTGAATATTCATATTTGCCGTTTACCGGAATTTGCTCAACCACTACATTCATGGTTGCCAAATCCTTCGATTCAATTATTCTTTGTTTGGTATCTTTAAATCCAGGAACCAGGCCATCCGCGTTCACAAATTGGGAATAAGCTTGTTTGGCCGATTCGCGTGTTTTCTGCTTCAAAGCTTCCATCCCTGCATCATAAAGTTCCTGAGCTGCCCGATTTTGCACGTCGGCTATTTCGGAAGTATAGGTCTTTGGCGATGGCACCAGCTTGCGGGCAGCAGGTATCCGGCGAATTTCGTCCGAAATCTGATTAACAGACTGCATAATTTCGAGAGTCTGTTTCCACTTGAACCGATCGTTGCCGGATAATAATTTATCTATTTCCTCCTGATAATACTTAACAGCCAGCGGATATCCTTCGCTAACTACCTGAGCGGCTTTTCGGTTATCAGGATCACTACTTAAACGATTAGCAGCTTTCAAAATGGCATCGTGATAATTGCCTTGCTGTAAAGCTTTTTCACCGGTCGAACATGAACTCAGAAGTATAGTACTGGCAATCAAGATAAAAAAATATTTTAACATAAATTAGTCTTTTGGTTATTTATTCACGGCCTAAATATAACAATAATGTGCAAAATCCGATCATTCAATCTTACCATAAGCTTGTCTTTCCAATCGTTTGGCTTCGTCCCAGATTACATCCATTTCGGCAAGCGACATTTTTTTGAGATCTTTCCCCTTTTGTAACGTCTTACTTTCGAGGTAATTAAACCGATTGATAAACTTCAGGTTTGTACGTTCCAATGCAGCTTCAGGATCAACGCCATACAATCGGGCGGCATTCACCAAGGCAAAAAATAAGTCACCAAATTCACCTTCAATTTTATCTTGGTCAACCCTATCAATTTCAACGCACAGTTCGTTAATTTCTTCTTTCACCTTGTCCCAAACCTGCTCTTTGTATTCCCAGTCGAACCCTACCCCACTGGCTTTTTCCTGAATCCTGTTTGCTTTAACCATGGCAGGCATAGCGGCCGGAACACCTTCCAGAACCCTTTTATTTCCACCTTTCTCCTTCAGCTTCAGTGTTTCCCAGTTTTGCTCAACCTCACGGGCGTTTGCTACATCAACTTCGCCAAACACATGAGGATGGCGGTAAACAAGCTTTTCGTTGATGGAGTTCAGCACGTCGGCCATATCAAAAGCGCCTTTTTCGGAACCAATTTTGGCATAAAAAACAATGTGCAACATTAAATCGCCAAGTTCCTTCTTGATTCCATTCAGGTCGTTATTCAGAATAGCATCTGCCAGTTCATACGTTTCTTCGATGGTCAGCTTTCGGAGCGATTCAAAGGTTTGTTCTTTGTCCCACGGACATTTCTCGCGAAGCTCGTCCATGATATCCAGCAGGCAGACAAAGGCAGTAAGTTTTTCGTTCATCTTTACGTTTTCAAAGTATTGTCAGATAATTAAAATGAAATGGTGCAAAGCTCTTCTCCTAATTGATGAAGTGCCTTTTCTATTTTAATAATCTGCTGTTTTCGTGGTTTTGACCGACCGGCAGCATAATGCCCCAACTGAGTTTGGTTGATACCAGTTATGCGTTCCAATGCGGCCTTGGTAAATATGCCTTTGTAATAGTCCATTAAACTTTCAACTTCCCATTTGTAAACCAGGGAGAAGTCCGATTCAAATACGTCAGGCACCGAATCACCATCTTCGCGAAGCCCATCAATATGAAAATTAATACCCTCCGAAACCTCCTTTTTAAGTTCTTCAAAGGTATCAGCAGTACATACAAACCCATCTAATCCTTCTACACAAGCTGCAAAGTTGTTTTCAGTTCTGCCTATTCTTACAATTATTTCAGTTGTCATTTTTTTTATTTTAAAAGATTAATCCAGACTGATTCTCTATACTCTTCAAAAGACTTCCGCTAATGTCTGCCGAAGGTTTACCATTTACAGTTGTTTTTCCTTTTTTTGTTGGATGTATATACTGGCGGTGGCTCGTGCCATTGTGCCGGTACAAAAACCAACCATCCTGATTTAACTGTTTGATAATCTCACTAACCTTAACAACTTTCATAGCAAGTCTTAACTATTTGATCCTTCAAAAGTAGCAAAAATCCTATTATCTATAAATATTAATAGTAAAAATCCTATTATATTTCAAATCTATTTACCCTTTACCCGAAAATTTCCCTTAACTCTTTATTGCTGAGTTTGCCAATCCAGTTTTCGCCGGTAGCAACGGTCATGTCGGCCAGATGTTTTTTCTTCTGGATCATTTCATCGATCCGCTCCTCAAACGTATTTTTAGTGATAAAGCGGTGAACCATTACGTTTTTTTTCTGCCCGATACGATAAGCGCGGTCGGTAGCTTGGTTCTCGACTGCCGGGTTCCACCAAAGGTCGTAATGGATTACGTGCGAGGCTGCGGTGAGGTTCAAACCAGTTCCTGCCGCTTTGAGCGAAAGCAGGAATATTTTATCTGCCCGGTTATTTTGAAACCTATCGACCATTTGCTGGCGTTGGTTAACGTTGCAACCACCATGATAAAACATTGGCTTATCGCCAAAACGTTCTTCAATAAAGCGCGAAAGCAGCTCGCCCATTTCACGAAACTGCGTAAATATCAATACTTTTTCGCCGCTATCCACAATACTTTCAAGCAATTCGAACAACAGTTCAGTTTTTCCTGAAAGCGAAGCATCAAACTTTCCATTTTTCAGGAATTGGGTCGGATGATTGCAGATTTGTTTCAGTGCCAGAATCATTTGAAGCACCAAACCCTGCCGTTTGAAAAGCGATTCGTTGTCACCAGAAGAAATACCTTCTATTTCTTGCATCGCCAACAGCATGGTTTTTTCATACAGGATAGCCTGTGACTTGGTGAGTACCGAGAATTGGTTTTGCTCAATTTTATCAGGAAGATCAGAAATGATACTCTTGTCGTTCTTCATGCGGCGCATCATAAATGGCGCAGTAACTTTCCGAAACCGTTTCACTACTTTCTCATCGTTAAACACCTGAATGGGTTGCGCATAATCGTCCTTGAATGTTTTGACCGTTCCCAGGTAACCTTTGTTCGAAAAATCCATAATCGACCAAAATTCGGTCAGCCTGTTTTCGACTGGGGTTCCACTCATGGCAATACGTATTTGCGAGCCAATACTTTTAACAGCTTTACTTTGCGCGGTATCGTGGTTTTTAATGTTCTGGGCTTCGTCAATAATCATCACCTGCCACTTGTGTTTCTTGAGCAAATCGGCATCGCTGCGCACTACTCCGTAAGTTGTCAGCATCACATCAGCCTTAAACTCTTTCAAATCGCGGCCCGTTCCGTGGTGAATATGCGAACTGAGCGATGGGGCGAACTTCTCAATTTCGGACTGCCAGTTGGTAAGCAGACCTGTCGGCACAACTACGAGCGCTTTGTGTTTATCGTTAATAGCGTTTTCTTCTTTAAATTTCAGAAGGATGGATATAACCTGAAGTGTTTTCCCCAACCCCATGTCGTCGGCAATAATGCTACCAAACCCGATACGGCTGTTGCGGTACATCCACGAATAACCACGCAATTGGTATGGCCGTAATTGAGCATTCAAACCTTCAGGAAGCTGTATATTTTCGCTGGAAGTCAGTTCAATGATCATTTTTCGGACTTCATCGGATAATACAACCGGAGCTCCTTCATATTCTTCGCATAAAGCGGTTTGCAACATCTGATACGAATTCAACGGCTTCGTTTGCGTAAAATGTCTATGTAATTTTTCCAGATCAGCTTCATCCACATAAATGTAGTTTTCCTTGAATTTGATGAGCCCTGCCGCATTTTTTATCAGTTTTTCATATTCTTCGGGCGACATAACCTGGTCGCCAATGGCTACCTGCCAATTGAACGAAAGCAAATCGTCTAATCGGATAAATGCCTGTCCTTCCGCTTCATTCCGTGTCAGCTTTACTGAGGCTTTGGGGCGTAGCAATTCCTGAAGCGATTTGGGAAGCATGGTTTTAATGTCCAGAAGGCGGATTGCCGGCAACATTTCCATCAAAAACGGAGCAAACTCATTGCTGTCGAAAAGGATAGGCCGCGCCCCCTGAAGGTTGATACAGTCATCTAACCCACGGATAAACGGCGATAGCAATGACAAAGGTTGCAATATTTTGAACCGCTGCTTTTCGTACTCTTGCTGGGTAAGAATTTTACTAAGCGAAACAGGAAGTTGATCGGGATCGTTGGTATCTTCAATGCTGATTTCAACTTCAAAACTTTCATCATCACGTTCGGTGACTGTAATTACTGGCTTGTAAGTTTCCGAAGTCAGGAAATAGCGGTCGAGCCAAACTTTAATACCGCCGCTAAGTGCATTTTCGCCAACACCCTTAAAATCATTTGGTTTATTACTGAAAAATAAATCTGCAAAAATATCGCCGTCCGAAGATTTCGACAATCGGGAAACCAGAACTGTAATAAAAATCGAAAGTAGTTCAGAAGCCTGGTTTTCAACAGCCAGCAATTGTTCTTTTTGGCGAACAAATTGGCTGACCAATAGCAAATCAGGAGGAAGTATCTGAGTTAATTTACCGACTAATTGTTTTACCCGGTTATCGATCATGGCCGGAAGCCAGCGAATGGCAAAGCTTTTGTTTTCGAGCTGAACAATTTGCGGAACCACTGCACCATTTGCCAACAAATGCAAAGCAGCGAAAAACACCTTGTGCAAAGCGGCAACCGAAGGCTGAAAATCGGGCAAATGGTCGGGGTTCAACTGAAAAAGAAGCGGAAATAATTGGCTTACATTTTTGCAGTTATGGTTTTCTCCCAAAATCTGATTGTTCCCATTTCGATCGACCAAAATACCAATTTTAGTGCGGGCATTGATCGGCTGTGCGGCATCTTTAGTCGGAAATACAGCATCAAATGCGAGTTTTTTAGTCAGAATTCGTCCGGCATCTCTCGAATTACGGATAAACTGTTGGGCATATTTTTCTTTGAAATTTCCTCCGGGATAAAAAGGTGGCGAGTCAGGCAGTAATTGGACTATCGGTTCAGCAATGTTTTGAAGTTGCGAAAAATCAATTCGTTGATAAGCCAATTCCTGATCAAAATCTCCGGGCTTATGCCCTTTCATTAAACCTGCAAACTGAACAATCTCAGCTTTCTTTTGGTCGGCAATAAATATTCCCCGTTTCTTCAGCTCTTCAATCAAATTAACCTTGTGTATTTCGAAAACCAGAAACGGATTATTATCAATCTCGCGGCTAACCATGTAAATGACAGAAGCCAGATGTTTGCATGGCACAGCCCAGTCGGGACAAGAGCATTGCATTTTAAAATCAGTCCATTGTTTTGGGAAAACTTTCAAGCCCACCTGTTCTGCTATGGTCAGAATTTCAGGATCCAATTCACGGTTCAGAAGTTTGGAAATCAGCATGGGGCGATCAATGATTTTAGCCATCAACAGTTCCACCTGATCTTCGAAGAATGGTGGCACAATCAAGTTAACTTTATAGGGCGAAGGGCGGCTACCAGCAACTTTTGCAACGATCTGGTTCTCCTTTATTTTCACATCTTTTACATGACCGCTGCGAGCATATGAAGCGCCACGAGGTAAACGATTGTCGTAGTCGATATTGTCTAAGGAACGAAGCCAATGTTCGCCCCACCATGTTTTCCCGAAATTATTTGCCATTATGCCTATTTTAATTGAATGCTTCAACAGTTCTTGTTGTTTACAAAACTATTGATTTTGGGGAATTATCTGGTTTTTAGAATGTGACTTTTCGAAGAAAAAAAATGGGTGTCGTGATTTTTAATCGCGGAAAGCTATAATGCGCGATTAAAGATCGCGGCGCCCACAAAAAAAGCTGCCCTATTCGGAACAGCTTTCAAGTAAAAATATCATCGACTGATACGATGACTTCGAGTCATCGTATCAGTATAGTGCCAGACTTATTTAATCAATTCGAAACTCCTTTTGACAAACTTATCCAGGTCTTCACCCTTCAGCATTCCGTTGGCAAGTAGCGCAAGGTCAACCAGCTGTTTGGCCAGCTTATTGTCTTTCCCAAAGGCTGTCAATTTGGTTTTCTGCTCATCCTTCAACACAGTGATTGCTTTTTCAAGATCATCAGATTTTTCCTTTACTTCCGAAGGAATTTCCTCTTCTTTTTTATCTTTCTTGGCTTTATCAACTTCTTCTTTTTCGGTGGTTTTTGCCTGAAGTTCACTTTTTAGTGTTTCCAACTCAGCGCCAATGGTAGCATCACGTTCAGCAAAAATATCCTTTACCAGCGGATGCGACGTGTTCACAACCAAATTCAAGGTTTCAGGCATATCGCCATAAAAGCTCATTCCGCCCTGCATCTGGCTCATGTCTTTCATCCGGCGCATAAACTCGTTGCGTGTAATGACCATCGGGAAGCCACTTTCGCCCAAATCTTTGAAATCGACAATAAAACTGAAATCTTTATTCTCCGGACAAACTGCTTTGAAAATCGGGCTCAGCTCGGTTTTCTCTTCCCAACTTAAATCGTGAGTAGTGTCATCTTTTGCAATCAGGTGTTCAGCAACGTCGGAGTCAACACGGACAAACCGTTTGTTGCTGTATTTTTGCTCCAACTGATTGATGAGCGGCGTTGAAAGTACATTGTTCATCACCAAAACATCGTAGCCTTTGTTTTTTGCAGCCTGAACAAACGAATATTGTTCTTCCGGATTGTTGGTGTACAAATAGATCAGGTTTTTATCTTTATCGGTCTGTTCACCTTGAATCAAGGTTTCATATTCGTCCATGGTAAAATACTTACCATCGGTATTCTTGAATAGAAAGAATTTCACTGCTTTTTCGTAAAACTTTTCTTCGGTCAACATGCCATATTCGATGAACAAGCGCAGATCGTCCCATTTTGCTTCGAAATCTTCACGTTTTTCGGTAAAAATTTGGAATAAACGATCGGCCACTTTTTTGGTGATGTGGCTGCTAATTTTCTTCACGTTCGAGTCGCTTTGGAGGTACGAACGCGAAACATTTAGTGGGATGTCAGGCGAATCGAGAACACCATGTAACAAAGTCAGGAATTCGGGAACAATACCTTCAACCGAATCGGTAACAAAAACCTGGTTCGAATAAAGTTGAATCTTATTCTTCTGAACTTCCATGGTATTTTTCAATTTCGGAAAATACAAAATACCAGTCAGGTTGAACGGATAATCCACATTCAAGTGAATGTTGAAAAGTGGATCTTCGGCCATTGGATACAACTGATGATAGAACTTTGAGTAATCTTCGTCTGTTAGGTCAGCTGGCTTTTTTGTCCATGCCGGAGCTACATCATTAATCTGGTTGTCTTCATCGGTATCCACTTCTTTTCCGTCTTTCCAACTCGTCTTTTTACCAAAGACTACCGGAACCGGAAGAAATTTGCAGTATTTATTCAGGATATCCGTAATGCGCGATTTTTCAAGAAATTCTTCCGAATCGGAATTAACGTGCATTACAATATCGGTTCCAACTTCTGGCTTTTCGGTTTCTTCCAGAATGTATTCCGGACTTCCGTCGCACTCCCAGCGAATGGCCGTCGACCCTTCGCGATAGGATTTTGAAATGATTTCGACCTGGCTCGAAACCATGAATGACGAATAGAAACCTAGTCCAAAATGACCGATTATCGCATTCGCATCATCTTTGTATTTTTCCATAAACTCCTCAGCACCGGAGAAGGCGATCTGGTTGATGAATTTCTCAACCTCTTCGGCGGTCATCCCGATTCCATTATCCGAAACGGTAATCGTTTTGGCATCCTTGTTGATTTTTACTTCAACTTTTGCATTCGACATTTCGCCTGAATATTCGCCACGGTTGGCAAGCGTGCGCAATTTTTGAGTGGCATCAACTGCATTCGAGACGATTTCGCGAAGAAAGATATCGTGATCAGAATACAGGAATTTTTTAATTATGGGAAATAGATTGTCACTGGTAACACCAATTTTTCCTTTTTGCATGATACTTATTTTTTTAGTTAAACATTCGTTTTGTGTGCTTCGTCATTTCAAAGATAATACCATGGTCGAAAAATGACTTTTTGTCACCGAAGTTGACACAGAGGACGAAATCAAGGTGACAAAACCTGATTTTATTCTGTTTTTATCTGACGAAAAGCAATTTTTTTACAGGTAACTATCGATCTCAAATCATACCATGACAAAGCCTGAAGCTTATTTTGATACAACTTCAAATCAAAAACATTCAAAATATTTTTTTTGAACCCAGAGCGATTCGCGATTTGTCCAAAAAATTTTTTTTGAACCCAGAGCGACTCGCGATTCGTCCAAAATATTTTTTTTGAACCCAGAGCGGCTCGCGATTCCTTCAAAAATTTTTTTTTGAACCAGAACCGTTCGCGAAACACCCAAAAAATTTTTTTTGAGCAAAAACCGACTCGCGATTCATTCAAAATATTTTTTTTGAGCAAAAACCGATTCGGAATCGCTTCAAAATAAATTTGGCGGCGCCAACGTGATTTGCAATCATTCAAAAACAATTGGATTGAGGGTCATGAAATTCGGAGAAAAGCTAAATTCTTTAGTCGTTTACAATCGGCAAAAAGCCATAATCACTGCCGTACCTCAACATTTGCGAAGTATAATCTTCGTCGTACCGAATCGAAACATCGTAAGGCGTTCCACAAGGCCAGGTTTTTAATTCATAAACCGGGTTTATAAATCCTGAATATGGAGCCAAGTCCAGCTTTTTAAATCGCACTAACACTTCATCATGAAGTTTCCGGTCAACTTTAACGCCAAAATTCTCGACCAGCGCACGGGCAGCTTCCTGATCACCTTCCGATTTGATCCGCTGAATTTCTTTCAGCAATTGACCAAACAAATCCCGTAAAGACTGATAATCATGAATCCGAACGTATGTTTTTTCTCCTGAACGAACAAATTCAACGACATTCTGCGCCTTTCCGGCTTCGTACACCCAGCGGGCAATCAACTGGCGGTTGCGCATGTGCGATTCTTCAATGTCTTTTCCGGGTTCAATACGCGTCAACTGAGTGAGCAGTCCGTTGCGTAAATAGGCATCGTATTCAGCTTTTGCCACATCCATGGAGGTAATCAGGCCCAGTTTGATCATTTGCTCATCCATGAGGTAGTACAAGGCAAAAAGATCGGCTCGTGTCTCTTCAATGGTCGAATAATAGTTCTTCAGGTTATCGGTGTTTACGCCTTCCCGAACTCTTCCCGAACCATGCCCCAAACATTCGTGCAAGTCGGTATGAAGGTTTCCGGCCAGATAACCATGCGTTTTGGCACGTTCAATTTCCTCAGCAGAACCGGCAAATTCTTCCAGCATTCCATTGTTCATCGAATCGAGGAAATAGGCTTGCGTAATGTTTTCGACAGTAACAGATTTGGAACCATACCTTTCGCGAATCCATTCTGAATTCGGCAGGTTGATACCAATCGGTGTCGCCGGATAGCAATCGCCAGCCAGGATCGCCACGTTGATCACTTTCGCGCTCACTCCTTTTACTTCTGTCTTCTTAAATTCAGGCGAAACGGGCGAATGATCTTCGAACCACTGGGCATTTTCGCTTAAAATAGTCGCCCGTTTGGTGGCTTCCTGATCTTTGTAATTCACGATCGACTCCCAACTGCCTTTGATTCCCAGCGGATCGCCATACACTTCGATAAAACCGTTTACAAAATCAACGTCGCCAGCCTGTTCCAACGCCCAGTCAATGCTGTATTCATCGAATTTAGACAAATCACCGGTTGTATAATATTCAATCAAATGGCCGATGTATTTTTTCTGAAGCTCATTCTCAGCATAATCTTTAGCTTTATCCAGCCAGAAAATGATCTGTTCAATGGCTTTTCCATATTTGCCGTTCAGTTTCCAAACCTTTTCGGTCAACCGATTCTTTTCTTTCACCAAGGTCGAATTCAGGCCAAACGAAACCGGTTCCTCTCCTGCTGAAGTTTTTAAATCAGCATAAAATTTTTCAGCTTCAGCCTGATCAACATTCACATAATAATTGTTGCTCGACGACCGAATGAGGTCTTTCTCCGAATCAAGGTTTACCCGTTTAAATTCTTTCTCCGAATCAAAAATAACTTCCTTTATTTCTGAAATAAAAGCAGCAAAACTTTTTCCTGAAGGCACTTTAAAGCCTTTCCACCTGGTATTTGCAACCAACTCATCGAAATAGGCTTTCGGAAAACCGGCAGGCATTTTTTCGGTTGAATAATGATGGTGTATCCCGTTTGAAAACCATACCCTTTTCAGGTAAATTTCGAACTGAATGAAATCAGCCGACGCACGATTCCCTTTGTATGTTTTCCATATTGTTTCAAGAACGGCCCGAATGCCCAAATTGTAGCGGTTATTTTGATCCCACAAAATGTCGCGTCCGCAAAGCGCTGCCTGCGATAAATGATACAAGTAAAGTTTCTTTCCCAGGTCAAGCTTTTCAAATTCAGGAACGGAATAGCGCAATATCTTCAGGTCGGCAAATTTTTCAACAAATACATCCATCAATTCAGTTATTTATTCAGTTCTGCAAATTTTTCTTCCAGCAAATCAACCCGTTTGATCGAGGTTCGCAACCAGTCGAGCAATATTTTTTGTTTTTCATTTTCAGTAAGCTGCCAGTCGATTTTCGAATGAGTCCGAAGTTTGTGGGTCAGGTGGTGCAACGTAACTGCAACCGAAACCGAAACATTTAAACTTTCGGTAAAACCAACCATCGGGATTTTCATAAATTCGTCAGCTTCCTTTTTTGCCCATTCGGTCAGGCCGGGTCGTTCGCAACCAAAAACGATGGCCGTCTTTCCTTTTTCCAGATTGAAATTTTCAAGATCGACATCGTGTTCGTGTGGAGTAGCAACAACGATCCGATAGCCATCCTGACGCAATTTGTCCAATGCTTCAGGAGTATTCATCTCACTGCGGTTGTATCGATTAACAGTAACCCAATTGGATGCCCCTCTAACGACATCCGCGTTAAAAATAAAAGGATGCTTGTTTTCGATTATATGTACATTTTGAATTCCGAAACAGTCAGCGGTACGAATAGCGGCGCTGGCATTTTGGGCCTGGTAAATATCTTCCAGAACGACAGTCAGGTAATTGGTTCGTAACGAGAGTATTTTATTAAACAAACTAAGTCGTTCGGATGTAATAAATCCAGAAAGAAACTGTATCAAATCGGGTCTCATGGCAATTTTTTGGCGGAGCAAAGATAAAAAAAAGGGAAGCATAACAAATATGCATCCCCTTTGTAAATTTTTTCAGGAAAAATACTAGATCGTATCAGCTAATTCAGCACCTGCTTTAAATTTAACAACTTTCTTTTCAGGAATTTCAATAGTTGCACCTGATTGAGGGTTTCTACCGGTTCTTGCGCTGCGCGAAGCAACCGAAAAAGAACCAAATCCAATAAGAGCAACACGGTCGCCATTTTTTAAGGCGTCAGAAGTGGCATCCACAAAAGCGTCTAATGCTTTTTTAGCATCGGCTTTAGTTAAACTAGCTTTTTCAGCAATTGCATCGATTAATTGTGCTTTGTTCATAAGAAGACTTGTTTTAAGGTTAAATAATATCTGAATAAAAAAAAGTCGAATAGTACAATTAAAAAGAACCAAAAAAGGGAAACCTTAATAAAATCAATACTTTCAAATGGCCAATTTTAATTTGACACTAAATTCCTAAATATGATTCAAAAAAACAACCCTTCTTGTAAGTTTTTTTAAAAAAAATAATTTACCGCAATTCTCCCTTAATGTATTTTGAAATGCGGAAAATTGTTCTACTTTTGCAACCGCCTTTGGAGAGATGGCAGAGTGGTCGAACGCGGCGGTCTTGAAAACCGTTGACCGTGTGAGCGGTCCGGGGGTTCGAATCCCTCTCTCTCCGCAAAAATCAAAGACCTGAATTTCATTGAAGTTCAGGTCTTTGTGTGTTTAAGTCATCTCTTATTTCGCACCCCCACATTCCATAAGTTAAAGCATATTCGCCCAATTCAAAAAGTGTATTCCAGTATTTTTCACCTGCAAATCAAGCTATAACAAGTTAACAGATGAACCCAATCCAATGATTCATTGAGGAACAATGGAACCAGACAAAAAATTTAAACGTTCAATTTCGACACAAAAAGAACGAACGTAAGCGCTAATTTTGAAACCAGACTGTCATTTTTTTGATTTCGTATTCAAAACAATCAATTCCAAATTTCAAAAAACATAAAGTAAAAAGAAAGTCTGGCTCAATCGAACCAAACTTTCTTTTTACTTTACTACCGGGAACAATTGTTACCAACTCATTTCCAAGGTTTGTCCTTTTTTGAGTGAGATTTCTTTTTTCTCATTGCCATAGAACAGTTCAGTTTTACCGTTATTCCGGGCATATATGCTTAACTTTTTAAGGATCTTGTTACTCCATTCCATTGACACTTCGAAACCACCACGGGCACAAATACCTTTTACCGAACCATCCGCCCAAACATCAGGCAAAGCAGGCAACACATGAATTTCATTTTCGGTCGACTGAACCAACATTTCGGCAACAGCTGCGGCGCCCCCAAAATTACCATCAATCTGAAAAGGTGGATGGGCATCAAACAAATTTGGATACGTTCCGCCGCCTCTTTGGTAACTTGTTTTAACACCATCAGGATCAACATACTTCAGCAATTCGCGGTACATTTTATAGGCATGATTACCATCGAGCAAACGAGCCCACAGATTAATCCTCCATCCTTTCGACCATCCTGTTGTTTCGTCGCCCTTAATTTCAAGCGTTTTCCGGCAGGCATTTGCCAGTTCAGGTGTTGTAAGAGGCGAAATCTGGCTTCCGGGGAAAAGTCCGAATAAATGCGACTGATGGCGGTGCTGCGGTTCCTGATCTTCCCAATCGTAATACCATTCCTGGAGATTGCCTTTTTTACCAATCTGGTATGGATACAGTTTCCCCAAAGCTTGCTCCAGTTTGCCCCTGAAATCTGCATCCTGATTCAAAATTTTCGATGCCTGAATGGTTTGTTGAAAACACTCGCGAATCATGGCCAGATCGGCAGTTCCACCATACATCGTTGCACCAACATAACCTTCAGGAGTTTTATACAAATTTTCGGGCGAAGTAGATGGCGAAGTGATCAACTTCCCATTTTTATCTTCAACCAGCCAATCGAGACAAAACTGTGCGGCGCCTTTCATCAGTTCGTAGCCTTCATTTTTCAGAAACTTAAGATCTTTTGTAAATAAATAATGCTGCCACAGGTGAGTGCTCAACCAGGCGCCCCCCATGTTCCAGCAAGCCCAGCTAGGATCGCCGTTGCCAAAGTCACCAACAGGATTACTCATGGCCCAGATGTCGGAATTATGACAGACAACCCATCCATTTGCTCCGTAAAATGTTTTGGCTGTTATGGTTCCGGTGGATTCCACATTTTTAATAAAACCAAGCAAGGGCCGATGCATTTCCGATAAATTGGTGTTTTCGGCCAGCCAGTAATTTTCTTCAGCATTGATGTTGGTGGTATAATTTGAGCTCCATGGCGGACGGATGTATGGATTCCAAATACCTTGCAAATTAGCAGGAACGCCGGGGGTGCGCGAACTACTGATCAAGAGGTAACGGCCATATTGAAAGTACAGCACTTCCAGATTTTTATCTTCTTTCCCTTCGGCATAACGTTTTAAACGTTCATCGGTAGGAAGATCAGGGGCATCCGTTTTACCCAAATTCAGGCTGACACGGTTGAAATATTTCTGAAAATCAGCCAGGTGCGATTTCTTCAGTTTTTCGTACGACTTTGAAGATGCGTTTTTAAGTTGGTTTCCGGTTAACAACTCTGCATTTTTACCTTCAGTAGCCGGATTTTTATCGAACCCATTAAAGCTGGTGGCAACTGAAACAAAAACTAACGCTTCGGTTCCTCCTGAAAGACCGACCGATTGATCTGTTGCAGTTAGTGTTCCATCCATATTCTTAATTTTGACCTGCGTTGAGAAACGAGTTCCTTTACTTTCGTTAAAAACGAGCGCATTTGGTATATCGCCCCGGTAATTGGGCTCTGCATGAATTGGCGCATAACCTTTTGCACAGAGCACGTTATTGGCTATTGAAATTGAATTTTTCAACAGACTTTCAAACTTTATCCCGAAGTTTAATGCACCTTTCCGGCTACTGGTCAGTTTAATAACCATAATTTGATCAGGATAGGAAACGAAATACTCGCGGGTAAATTTGACTCCATTTACTTCGTAGCTTACTTTCGAAATGGCTTCAGAGATATTCAGTTCCCGGTGATAATTCGTTGGATCGCCGTCGTGTTTAAATTCGAGGAAAAGAGTTCCAAGCGGGGCATACGATTGTGAGAAAGATCCCTGGAGCTTTTTATTAAGCCGATCGGCCAGTTTATAGTCTTCTTTTTTCAGTGCTTCACGGATCGCCGATAAATTTTTGTAGGCTTCGGGATTCATGTTCGGATTAACGGGTTCCCCTGTCCAAAGAGTGGCATCGTTCAGGTAAATCTGGTCGGATTTGACACCACCGAAAACCGAAGCGCCCATTTTGCCGTTTCCAAGCACCAGACTTTCTTCAAAATATTGAGCCGGTTGCTTGTACCACAAGGTGTTGGTTGACTGTGCCTGACATAGTCCGCCACCCAAAACAAGCATCAAAAGGATTAGGTTGAAAAGATGATTCTTCATTGCAATAAGGTTAGTATTAAGTTTTTCAAAGGAACTATTTTTTTAGGTACTTCGAACTTCCATCGTTTGTAAAACCCAATTATCTATCCTTTCAGTTCAGTTTTTAATCAGGCGCATGGTGGTTGTAATTCGCCCTGCGCTCTGCAACGATACCAAGTACACTCCTTTGCCCAATTTACTAATATCGATGCCTTTTGAAAGAAGCGGGTTTTCAATCTGCAAAACTGTTTGTCCGGAAAGATTATGAACAGTAATCTGTTGAATATTATCAGAAAAGTTTGACACAAAGAACCGATCATTTGCCGGATTCGGATAAACCGATCCTGTTTTTGCGGCATAAATTTGATCAATCAATGTTTCGTTTTGGATTTTTGCAGTATCCATCACATGATATAAAAAGTTAATTCCTTGAGGTAAACTGGTAAACAAGCTGTTCACATGATCACCATTCGGATCTTGATAGTACGTATGCGGAAGATTGTATTTATCCAGCGAATCGGAAAACATTTTGTTGGGTGTTGCCAGCTTAAATTCGTCCAGTTCGCCACAATAAGTATGAATAGCCATGGCTGGATTTCCTTTCCATTCCTTAATCAGGTTGATTGGATTATAGTTCTCCCATATCTTTTTAACAGCTAAATCGACTGTACCATCTGAATTTAGAGGAAACAGAACGGGAGGAGTGGCTTCCGGATTAGGCGAAAAAGCCCCGGCCATTGAATAGATTAACTTGGTTACGTTGCCCGAATAAGTGAAATCATAAGGAGCAGCAGAACCATGTTCGGATAATACGATTGGAAGCAAATCATCCAGATAGGTAACATTCAATGGTCCGCTCAAAGCTGATATGCCAATAAAATCAGCAGGATATTTTAAAGCAATCTTCATGGCGCCGTATCCACCCATCGAGTGCCCCATGATGCTCCATTTCTCCCGGTGATTATAGGCATGGTATTTACTTGCAACCTCTTCCATCATATCCTTTGCAATATAATCTTCGTAATTTCCGTAAAGTGCCGAATTGGTGTAGAAACTTCCTTTGTATGGTTCGCACGATCCGTCAGGAATGATAAAAATGACCTTGAAAAGTTTATCGAAAAGTGATTTGGTAAATATATTATCAAGAAATGGTTCGAGCGAATTTACCATTTCGGTTGCTGTTGTTGAAGCGCCATGCAGAAATATAATTACCGGGTATTTGGTGTTCGGATCTGATTCGTTGTAGCCCTTCGGTAATCCAACATAATAAGTCTTTTCCTGCTGAAGCGCTTTGCTGTAAATTGTTTTTTGCTGAAACCATTTTGCCGAAACCTGTATGCTTATCAGACCAAACAATAGAACCAGAAGTATAGAAGTCTTTCTCATTTGTTTTTTCCGGCCAAAATACAATAATTTTTTCAGTAGAATATCCGGTTATTTGAGTATCCGGTATCATTTCTAATTTTCAAATGGAGTTAGTAAATGGTGATCGATGGTCATTAATAGTCATTAATGATAATTTATATGACTACAAGTGACCATAAATGAGTATCCAATGATCCAATAATCTCATTGGGTAATGGTGCGGATATTCATTTGATCAAAACAGGCAGTTCTGCCACTTTTGGCATTGCAATCTTTGTAACTCGAAGTAGGAGAATTTACATCTATTTCGCGGATCGAAACCATCTTATATTCTGCCTGATCGCCATCCGTTCGGAGCAGGAAAGTGCCGTGTCCATCCAATATAATTGTTTTAGGATCGGAATAACTACATCCGGTAATTGGCGAAGCTTGTACAGGCCAATTACCTTGATCAGTTACCTCGCCAACTTTCACCCAGGTTCCACCATTTACAGGATTTCCGTTTGAAACTGAATCGATATAAACCTCCATTTTCACTTTGGTATCATTCTCAATGTTGTAGATAAGGTATTTCATGCCAATCCACCGGTTTTGTGGCAAACTGTTTCTTTTCCACAAAAGATCCTGAGTATGAAATCCTGAACCCGACCAATAATCGCTCGTGGGATGTTTAAGTTCTTTTTCGAAATCCCATTTACCGTCGTGACGAAACCTGCAATAATAGGTTGTTGCATCGCAATCGTTACCACCATCAGAAGAATGACCCAGCGGACCACTTCTGGCTCCTACAATCATTCCGCCATAATCAGGGCCAGAGTTACCAATTCTTCGATAATAAGCCGTAAATTCAGTATTTAAGAACTTTTGAGCAGGAACCTTTGCCGAGCGCATGGAATTAATATGAAACCGGGGACTTCCGCCCGACATATTCATCACCCCTTTTCCGTCAATATGAAATCCATTTGTACGTTCACTATGATCTTCCGTCCAATCAGTTGGGTCGTATAGGTCCGGCGAATATTTAATGGTTCGGTCAACTCCATTGTTCCAATGTGCCGAATTCCATTCCCTGCTGCCCGGTTTTGTTTGGTAGAATTGCGAAATACCGAACACATCTTTTGGTTTATGTATTGTTTTTGCTGCGGTAGGTTGAACTGAGAAAAAAAAGATAATGACAACGAATGTCATTTCATAAGCAGCAGAGAGCTTTGCACCACCGTATTTGAATTTTCGTTTCATAAAAAACCATTAATATTTAAAGCAAACACTATTCTCAGCATCTCTTTTGCAGAAAATGGTGTCTTTAAATTCCTTTACCTTACCATTTCTGAATAATGTCCAGTTTACAATTGTATTTTTATCGGCATACACTTTCGTTTTAACTATTGATTTTACATTACCTCCAATCCATCGAAGCGTCTTGTCAGAAATAACACCATAATTTTCGATTTTATAGGAATACAGAATTTCGCCATCAATACCATTCGATTTCCATGATACAAAAAGTGTATCACGATAAGGTATTTTACTTTTCCGATCAATTTTTAGTGTTAAATCTGCTAATTTGCTTACGTAAAAAGGTAGGAACATGCCATATCGATCAAGTTCAGCCAGACCTAATTTATGGTTTAAAAAAGCATAAGCCGAATCACCGACAATACAAAAATCATAGATATAAACACCTTTAACTTTCTTCAACAAATATACGAAACACCCTGAACTGTCAGTAGAAAATTCGCCGGCATAGCCAGGCACAATATTTTCATCGTTTTTCATCAGGGCCTGAATAATTATTTTTCGGTTCGGAATGGTAGCTTTGGTCTTTTCATCAAGAACTTTCCCCTTTAAATCAAGAGTACCTTCGGTATAATGACATCCCGAAAGCATGATACTTGAAACGAAAATGATGAAACGTATGTATCTCCGGATTCCCATGTTCTATTAATTTCGGATAAATTCTTTAGCATATTCTTCTATTTTCGCTTCACCATGACAATAAGTATAAATGCCTGAAATAAGATATTTTTGCGTAGTGCAATAATCAATAAAAGGTTTGTAGCCTGCATGGATCATAGCATTGGCCATTATATAAAAAGAGTTGGGAAGATCAATTTGAAAATATTCGCTTTGTTCCTGTGATTTTTCAATGGCAACAGACACCAGGTATAAAAGCTGTCGATTATTCAACTTGGAAACAAACGCATCGCATCCAACGATTAAATCAATGTATTGGCAACCATACCAGCTATACTTATTGAAATCCAAATACCGGTAATTATACAAAAGTATTGCTGAAATATCCGTTCTTGAGAACAATTCACTGAGACCATTAAAACTCCGGGAAAGGTCGTTAATCCAATCCGACGGGCAATTCATAAATAAATAATCTCCTCCAAGAGGATATTTAAAACAGCTTTCAACCAAGCCCCAGGTACTTATTTTATGCAAAACCGAATCTGGAATTTTAACAGCCTCAACCATTTCATCATGACTTTGAAGTGCTTTCCATTCGGGCGTTCCAGGTTGAATTGGGTAAATATATTCATCAATAATTCCCGGCTTTACTAAATTACCCAATATTTCTGAATCAGTAGGGGGCGAATCGGATTCTTTCTTACATGAAATCAATTGTACACCTAATACAAGTATACAAGTTGTCAGAATTTTTTGAATACTCATTTTTCAATTCTTTAAATATTTGAATCGTTGAAATTATTAATGCTGAACGATAAATTTCACAGCTATAGCTCCCTTTTTCAAAATATAAATCCCGTTTTTAAATGGAAGCATATCAATAATCAGCTGATTCGATTGAAATTTCGACCTCGTTATTACCTTACCAGTAATATCGGTTATTTCCAGATAATCAGAGTTCTGCGGTTCTTCAATATTTACATTCAGCAAATCGTTTACCGGATTAGGATAGAACGATAACCCAAAATTTTTATCGACACTTTTGCTGACAAACGATATTGCTGAAGGATCGGAATTAAAATACTCGGTGGTTTTAATTGATAATTCGCCAATGAACACTTTTGAACTGAAGGGCGGGATAATAATTGAATTAACCGGGGCATTATCCAGATTAATTACATCATTCGCCAAAGTATGCCTTACAAACGAATCGGTTTCGTTAATGATAATAAACGAATTGTCGGTGGGAAAAGTCCAGTGAAAGAAACTTAATTTGGAATGGCTATCCGCTTTTGAGTTGGATTTCCAGTCGTTGAAATTGTAATACGAAGTTTTATTAACATTTAAATGTTCTGCAATCTTGTCGGAATACGGATTGCACAGGTAGTTGCTGTCGCAAATCGCAAACATATCCGAAATTGCCGACCATGCGTTCACCCAATAGGGATGTCCATCTTTCGTGTTGCTGTAAATCGTATTGTGTCGCACATCGAGCGTATTTATTGGTTTGTTTGCGGCATCGAAATTCGAAAAGTTAATTCCTCTCCAACAATTATAGATCACATTGTTACGAATCGTAGTATGGGTTGTCGTTGGGGCCAATCCTATCCCCGAATTCTCATTGCCAGGATAGCCTACCAGAGTGTTGTTTTCAATCGTGTTGTAATGATGCCGGTCCATATCCAGATAAATTTCTTTGGTATATCTCCCCGCATTTGGATAAGCGCCTTCCATATTGCCAATGGTGTACCTGAAAATATTGTTCCGAATGATATTGTGAGTGCCATAATTGTTGTAAAATGCGCCACCATCGCTGCAGAGAAGCATTGAATAATCTACAATGTTTTTTTCGATGAGCGAATGATGGGTTTCTGTTGCAATTCCGGTACAACCCGAACTGTCGACTTTGTTATACGAAATTAATAACGAATCACCATTAAAAAGATTGAGCCCACAAGCATTCCAAAACATCGCTCCTCCTTTTACTGGATATAGACCACTGTTTTTAACATGGTTTCGGGCAATTGTTGATTGTGCTACATTCCATGTAAAAATGCCACCCATGGCTGAGTTTTCGATCTCATTGTTGCTGATTTCGCTATTTCGGATGAAATTTATATAATCCGAATTTATTCGAATGCCATATTGACCTGCCCGAAACAGGTTACAGCGTTTAACTTCGAAGCCTTCAGCCCCAAAGAGCTGAATTTCGTCGCTGTTGTGTTCGTCGAATTCAATATCCTGAATGGTAATATATTTTACAATCCATGGCCAGACCGACTTAATACCAGTATTGTATACCGAAGCCCTGATGTTTTTTGAAGATGGATTTGTTGTACTGTACAGGAACAATTCTTTATTCGTGGAATCGAAATACCATTCGTTTAGGGTATCCAGCAACTCGATTTTGTTTTGAATAAAATATCCGCTTCCAGCAACAAGATCTGACAGTGTATTTGTTAGCTTAAAATGAATGAAACCATCCACCGTACTTGAATCGATGTCGGCAACCACCCATAACCATTCATTTTGTTTATAAACAATATTTGTGTTTTTCCAATAATTAAGAGGCATTGCCAGCTTAGCATCGGTAAAGCTATTGTTTGAACTTGTATTTGTAATTTGATAATATCCTTTATTAGGTGTTCGGGCAATAATTAATCGTTTATTGTTTTCGAATACCTGATTGACACTCGTAGCGTTTAACGGCGCTTTCCAGATATTTGGAGCTTGTTCTTCCCAACTTGTTATAGAAACACTACCCGTTATAATGGGTTTAGGCCCAGTGCCATAACTTCCAAAAACAATAGGATTATTTTTAACTCCTGAAATGGTTGAAGGGATGCTAATTTCTCCTGAAAACACACTGCCGCACTTAAACAACACCTGGTCTCCGGCATTTAATTTCGAAAGCTCAACGTTCAATTTGTCAATTGTTTTCCAGGACGATGACTCTGAAATACCCGTATTACTGTCGCTTCCCGAATTCGAAATATAATAAACTATAGCGTATGCATTGTCAATAAAATACAAATTGAAGACAAATAATAACCAGAAAAAATGTTTGATTAACCTCATAGCTAAATATTTTATCGTTATTACTTTCTATTTAAGTAATGAGAATGATTAAATGTCGTATAATTTGGTTTTAAATCCTGACTCACCCCCATCACACCTTCGGTGTTCTGCCCCCTCTCTTTTGAAAAGAGAGGGGAAAAGACCGATTTATCGGTCTTC
>Ga0302296_1000721_pt1 | contig 26107 bp, 29 predicted proteins | sample III_Fen_N3_1_FD_194546 | JGI IMG/M metagenome (GOLD analysis project Ga0302296, IMG submission 194546) | Peat permafrost microbial communities from Stordalen Mire near Abisko, Sweden - III_Fen_N3_1 | ecosystem: Environmental > Terrestrial > Soil > Wetlands > Permafrost | place: Sweden: Abisko...
AGCATACGTGTCTTAAAAACTATTGCTCCTAAAAAATTTCTTTCAGAAATAATTCATTTTGAAGAAAAGTATGAACATGTTATTGATAAAATCAAGAGTAACCGACATAGAGTTATTGCACATATTGATATAAGCAGCAGTAATGCTCATTGGCTTATGGGTCTTTCTGAACATGAAATTGCAATAATGAGAAAAGATATAGAAAATTATTGTTCTTTAATCGGTGAGAGGGTTAATGTTAAAGATAGAATGATAAAAGATTTAGAAAAATTACAATCAAGTTCAGCGAAGAATGAGAGATACTGCCCGTCTGATTTTTCAGTAGACATTCCTTCTTTTAGGTCAATGCTTAAGGAGTTTTTGACAATTATTGATGACATGAATTTACACTTTTATAAGATGTCTTTTTAAGAGGAAGTAGAACATGTTTGTGAATCACAATTTTACAACAAACAAAAAGCACCCGAATGGGTGCTTTTTGCTTAACGCTTGCCGACCACTGAACCGCTCCGCTACCTCGGAAGCTTGTCTTAACGCTTGCGTCACAACTCGAGATTCGCCGTCGCTCATCTCGGTCGCGACCCCGCCTCGCGGTTGTTTGAAGCAAACAACATCGCTCCGGCCGTCAAAGCGCCAACAAAAAATCCCCAAATGGGGATTTTTTTGTATTTAGCGCTTGCTCCACTGAGGAGACTTGCGGGCCTTTTTGAGACCGAACTTACGGCGTTCCTTTGCACGTGGATCACGGCGGAGGAAGGTAAGTTTCTTGAGCTTCTTACGAAGTTCAATATCGTAAACCAAGAGTGCGCGTGAGATTCCGTGGCGGATGGCTTCTGCCTGACCGGTGATGCCACCACCTGAAACCTTTACGGTTACCTTGAATTTCTGAGCAATCTTTGTTTTTTCAAATGCATCAGTAACGGTTGCGCGGAGTTCAGCGGTCTTGAAATAGGTATCAAGATCAGACTCGTTGATGAGGAATGATGCTTTCGAAGCTGGGGTGATGCGAACGCGAGCGCTCGCAGTCTTGCGACGACCTACTGCCTCAAAATACTTTGTTTCTGTTGACATAGGATTACTCGGTTATAGTGAGGTTCTTAAGCATCCTCGACTGGAGCTTGTTCTTTGGGAGCATACCCTTAATAGCAATCTTGAAGAGTTCACCGAAACCTTTTTTTGCGACAACCTTTTCCATCTCGAGGGTGTAGAGACCTCCTGGGAAACCGGTATAGCGGGTGTACGTGTCTTCCTTCAACTTCTTGCTGTTGATATCAGCCTTTGAAGCATTGATGATAGTTACCTTTGCATCAGTAACAACGTTTGGCTTGTAGCCAACGGTATTTTTGCCCATGAGGATCTTTGCTGCTTCTGTGGCAACACGTCCGAGCTTTTTGTTTTGTGCGTCTATAGTGTAGTTCATACGGTTTTCTTTAGACGAACTCAATACGAGCCATCTTTGCTGCATCGTTCTGACGGCGTGGAAGCTTGATAATACGGGTATAGCCACCAGCACGCTTTTCATACTTTGGAGCAAGCTCGGTTGCGAGCTTCTTAGCTGCTGAAACTGACCCAACACGAGCCTCTACGAGGCGACGTGACGCTACGGTGCCCTTTTTTGCAAGGGTAACGAGCTTTTCGATGTACATACGGACCTCCTTTGCTTTCGCTTCGGTGGTATCAATACCCTCGTGGATGACGAGAGAACGCATGAGGGACTTGATGAGCGCTACGCGCTGATTTCGTTCCCTGCCGAATGCTCTGATGTTCTTCTTTTTACGCATAAATTCGGGTTAATAAATGAATTACTTGAGTGTTATATCGTAGTCGGCGAGAATTTTCTTGATTTCGACAATGCCCTTTGGTCCAAGTCCATCAATATTCTCGAGGTCTGCCTCTCTCTTGCGAGCGAGTCCTCCGACTGTTCTAATATTTGCATTTGCGAGAGCGTTGATAGTCCTCTGCGAGAGACCGAGAGATTCGATCCTGGTTTTGAGGAACTCGGTGTCGAGTTCTTTCTTTGAATCAGTTTCGACTGCTTTCGGAGCCTCAACCGTCTTTTCTGGCATTATCACTTCTTCCTCACGGAAGCCAATGATTGCTTTCAATTGGTTGATCATGATTTCAATCGACTTCTCCAAGGCATCGCTTGGTGTCAGTGTTCCGTCGGTTTCAATCGAGATGCGGAGTCTGTTGAAGTCTGTCCTGTCTCCGACACGCATGTTTTCTACTTCGTAGCTCACACGCTTGATAGGAGCAAAGATGGCGTCGAGTGAAATTGAACCAATTTCAACGCGCTCTTTCTGGAAGACATCCTTTGAAACAAAGCCGAGGCCTTGTTCAACGCGGATTTCAACATCGAACTCTACTGATTTGTCGGTAACTGATGCAATGTGCTGCTCTGGGTTCAAGATTTCTGCTTGACCTGGAACCTGAATGTCCGCTGCGGTTACATCCTTAACACCCTTTACTTTAATGGTGAGGGTCTGTGGTTCGTCTGTAAGGAGCTTGATGCGAACTTTCTTGAGGTTGAGAAGAATCGTAATAACGTCTTCTTTTACCCCTGCGAGAGTCGAGAATTCGTGGCTTGCGCCTGCGATTTTAACGCTCGTGATAGCTGCGCCTGGGAGTGATGAGAGGATAATCCTACGGAGGCTGTTACCCAAGGTATGTCCGTATCCTGGGAAGAGACCGTCGATCTCGTAAATACCCATCATACCCTCTTGCTTTACTATCTTTGGTTTTGAAGGAAGGTGAACTGAGAAATCTGTCATAACTTATATGTTGTTATGATTAAAGGCCTTTTAAATACTAACGGCTATAAAACTCGACGACTGATCCAAGGTTGAAGGCGTGTTCAGAAGGGACGTATTTCGGAGTTCCAGTAACGGTACCTACTTTCTTTTCCGCATCGTAAGAGAGCCATGTAGGAGCTTTGACTGCTTTCATTTTCTCGTCAAAGGTTGCGAACAAAGGTTTCTTTACTGATGATGGACGAACAGAAATGAGGTTACCGACTTTAACGTTGTAAGAAGGAACGTTAATTTGTTTGCCGTTGACATAGATGTGGCCATGAGAAACCATCTGCTTTGCAGCGAGACGTGTTGAGGCAAAACCGAGGCGGTAAATGGTGTTGTCGAGGCGGGTTTCAAGACGAGCAAAAAGCGCATCAACGGTGCTTATGCCACGCTGTGCTGAAGCTTCTTTGACGTACTTCTTGAACTGACGCTCAACGAGTGAATAGGTAAAGCGGACCTTCTGCTTTTCGAGAAGCTGTTGGCCGAAATCACTCTTTGGCCTCCAAGGACCCTTTGACTTGCGCTCGTTTCGCTGTGCGAACTTTGCGAGTTGAGTCTTTTCGTAGATTGGAGTACCCAAACGACGTGCGATCTTATACTTTGACTTGATTATCATAATTTCTAGGTTAAATCAGGTTAGACATTAAACACGACGAGCTCGTGGAGGACGTGGACCGTTGTGAGGAACTGGGGTGACATCCTTAATAGACGAGATGTTAATGCCCTTTGCAGCAAAGCTACGAACGGCTGATTCGCGACCTGAACCAACGCCCTTGATAACAACGGCGATTTCTTTGACTCCCATAGCAAGTGCCTTAATAGCAAGTTCTTCACCTACCTTTGCGGCTGCGAATGGAGTTCCCTTTTTTGCTCCTTTGAAACCCAAAGCGCCAGACGAGAGCTGGGCTACGGCGTTTCCTTTTGAGTCAGTGAGAGAAACGAGGGTGTTGTTGTATGTAGATTGAACAAAGAGAATAGCGCTATCGAGCTTCTTTTTAGAAGTTTTGGTAGCTGCTTTTTCCTTTATTTCAACTTTCTTTGCTCCTTCTGCTGGAGCTGTGGTTTTCTTTGTGGTTGCCATGATGGTGGATTACTTCTTATCTGCTATCTTACGACCAGTACCCATAGTCTTTCGAGTGTTACCTCGGCGAGTACGAGAATTAGTCTTTGTCCTCTGACCACGTGATGGAAGACCACGAGCGTGACGAACGCCACGGTATGCCTTGATGTCTTTGAGGCGTTTAATGTTTGCAGCGACCTGACGTTTCAAATCTCCTTCCATTTTGAAGGTTTCCATTGCCTTACGGATAGCATTTTCTTCGTCTGGAGTAAGATCCTTTGATTTTTTACCAAAGTCTACGCCGACTTCTTTGAGAACCGACTGAGCACGCGAACGTCCTACTCCGTAAAGAGCAGTGAGTGCGATTTCGATTCGTTTCTCGTCTGGAAGGGTTATACCTAGAATACGCATGAAGTTTGTGTTTCGAATGTTTAACTTAAGGCTTTGTGAGCCGGAACAAGAATCAATGATAACACGGCAAAAGCCGTTTGTAAATTAGCCCTGGCGCTGTTTATGGCGTGGGTTTCCTTTACAGATAACATAGACGTACCCTTTACGGCGTACGGTCTTGCATTTTGGACACTGTTTCTTGACTGATGATTTGACTCGCATTGGTTTTTGTAAAAACGAAAAAATACAACGGACGATAGTTATAATCTCGGAGGTATATATTTGGGAATATATTCTAGAGACGCTGTGTGATTCGACCCTTGCCACCATATGGCTCAAGCTCGAGTTTCACTTTGTCCCCGACGAGAACTCTGATGCGATTCATTCGCATCTTTCCGGCAAGGTACGTGAGCAATTCTGTACCATCTTCAAGCTTTACTTTGAAGAAGGTGTTTGGAAGGGCTTCGATAACATTGCCAATAACGCTCGGTTTATCCTTTTGTTGCATATTTCAAGTGTCGGTAGAGTATAGACTATGTTTTGATAATCGTCAATGAATATGTGGGCATTACTCATTAGCCACCGTGTTTTCGATGGTTATATCCTCCAAAGTCTTTGGAAAGGTTGATTTCCAGAAGGGAGAAAGGCGTAGATTTGCGCGTTCAATGGTCTTGTAACCAGCAATAACTGCCGAGAAAGCTTCTTTATCCTTTCCGAGAAGTGACTGTTTGATTGATACACTGTCGTAGACCCATACAAACTGTGCGGTTCCTGATACAGAGAAACGACCTGAACCTGAGAGTGGCTTAAAATCAGGGGTGATTGGTTCAACCTTAAGATCGGCAATATTTTTTACTTCGATTGGTTCTCCTGCGTATTGTGTTGGTGAGAGATACTGACGAGCGAGGAATGATGAAAGGGTCGCAACCTTAAACACGGCTGCCGAAAGGTCTGCCTGATACGACAATCGAACCTGTCCTGCATCAAGATTTTCTGCTGGCAATTCTTTGTAATCAATACGGAGGGCTTTTTCGAACAACACATAACCAGCAGGAACTTTTGATTGAACTGATTTCAAGAGTCGCGTCGAGAGTGCAGTCTTCATATCAGAAATTGCTTTTGATTTATCTTCATCAGAAACCATTTTTTGAATACCAGAATACCCACCAGCCATAGCAGTAACAGAACGTCCGTAGAATGTTTTGTAACGAGGATCTCCTTTGAAACCTGGAATAGTAAAATCTGAAAGACCGATGTTGTATTTATCACCAACCTGGTCAGCATATACCGTAACGTCTACCCTACCTGGTGTTTTTGAAGTCTTGCCTGGGACAGTTGCAGAATCTTTAATGCGGAAAATAAGTCCATCAGGAGTTTCAAATCGAGTGTTGGCAATGAGCTTTTGAGGGGTAGTACTCTGGTTGTTGAATATAGCAATCTTACCAGAAGCTTTTTCATCTATTTGTTTTTCGCCGTTAGAGCGAACAATAACATTCTCGGTGTCAGTTAATGTGACAACTTCAAAAGGAACTTCGAGAGCTGAGGCTGACTTATTTCCTGGGAATTCACCATTAACAGCAATAGAAGTTGTTTTTGGTGTAATGGTGATGGTTGCTTGTTCGAACATATTAGCAACCAAAAGACCAAGTACAATAATACCAACCGCAGCACTCGCGATTATTATTTGTTTTTTTGAGAAAGAAAACTTTGAGTGTCTCTTTGTGTGATGTGGATGATACTCTTCTGTATACGAGTCGTCTGACTGGGCCTCCTCGGTTTCTTCTACTGGTTCAGGGTGATGCATCTCGAGGAGATTTTTAGTGTGAGACTCTTCATCGTGATCATGTTTAGGTTGGGTATGTTTACGGATAGGCTCTTCTTCCGTTTCTTCTTGACGATGGTTAGGCACAGGGATAGATCGTATTCCTCTTCGGGCGCCTGATTTTGGAACAATGTCATCAAATGATCGTTTCATGTGTGTAGTAGTTATTGTGATAATAATTTATATTCGCTATTCAATATGCATTCTTCCTACAAAAGCGGCAGCAATAGCGATAAATGAGTCAGTCTCGGCATCTTTTGTGAAATTAACCAGTGAACGCATTTTATCATGATTCAGGAAACTGACATCAAACGGAATTTGTGAACCGTCGGTGAGTGTCCTCTTTTCAGTTTTAAGCATCCTCATTAAGAATGCAGCGAGGTCATTGCCTGATATGACGAATATTTTATTCGGAATCACAATGCGTGTTGCCATGTCGGTGAGCACCGAGTTGAATGATAGGTGCCAATCATCGCGCGCTTTAACCAATGCCTCTTCGAATTGTTTTTGTTTACCCGTATCAAGGTGCCCGTCAGCATACATTTTCATAAACGAGAAGGCTGTATCAACATCAACAGACATAGTCTCTGCAATAATTCGAACCATTGAATCTCTGCCTTTTGGGAAAGTGACGTTTTCCACCATTGATCCTGAACGAATTGCAGAAATATCGGTAAGGGGGCCTGAGATGTCAATAAACATAAAGTCATCGAGCTCAGGATGAGCGTCACGTATTACAGAAAACGCAGCGAGGGGAAAAGCAGATGCGTGCATATCACCTCGACGGAACACTTTGTGAGTGATTTCCTCTATTTTAGTTATAACCTCCTTTGGAATAACACTTAGGAAAAGAGAAATCTCGATAGTGCTTGCTAGTTTTCCGTATGGTTTATCAACCGAGTAACCATTGAGTTTTATATCAATGACTTTTTGCCCGAGGACTTCAAGAGCACTATTTCCCTCTGCGTCAGAACCACCGATTGATGAAACAAAAGATTTCATCTCATTAGCAAGGAGCTGATCAATAAAACCTTTGGTGATTTTTACAGGCTCATTCTTTCTAACAGTTAAGATTTTAGTGCGAGAAAGTGACCAAGGTGAAGAGATAAAAAATTGAGCACCGGAGACTGAAGAAACGTTTCGTTTAATTTTCGCCTCAGCAATACCCTCTTTTGCAACTTTTGTATTTATAACTTTCAATGACTCAGTCATTGAATTAAAAAGTTGCTTTGGATCAACTGAACCTAATTGGTCAAAATAGGTACGAGTTGAATAAATTACTTCTGGTGGTTTGAGTGGAACGGTTGAAACAACCCCACAACCAACAGAGGTTGCACCCACATCAAAAACCAAACTTATTTTTTCGCGTTTGCCGAACAAAGAAAACATGTGCTCATTATAAACGGCTAATGACCAAGACACAACGGCGGTTAACATATGAAAAAGTGGTTTTTGTCGCAAAAGAAAGGTGCACGGTTTCGCTTTGCGAAACCGTGCACTCCCTTATCTCTCTCTTTTACGAGAGCACTGCTTTTATACGACGCACACCAGCTGAGACAGCTTCCTCTTTCTGAATTTTGAACGTCCCAAGAGTTCCAATGTTTTCAACGTGTGGACCGCCACAGAATTCCTTTGAAAAAGCGGTTTCCATTGAATTACCGATAAAGTACACAGACACAATATCGCCGTATTTATCACCAAAGAAATGGAGCGCGCCTGTTTTTTCGGCTTCTGCCTTTGGGAGCATGACTTTTTGAACAGGAAGAGCCTTCTTTATCTGTTCGTTCACAATATCTTCAACTTTCTTTTTTTCCTCATCGGTCATTTTTGCGTTGTGAGTGAAATCAAAGCGGAGACGCTCTGGGGTAATGTTTGAACCCTTTTGCCCAACATGAGTACCGAGAACCATGCGGAGCGCCTGATGAAGAAGGTGGGTTGCGGTGTGATATTTGAGTGAGATTTCCGAAGTGTCACCTAATCCCCCTTTGAATTTTTGTTCTGAACCAGCGCGGGAAAGATTTTCATGTGCAATGAAACGAGTTTTAAAATCATCAACATCGACGGTCATACCACGGTGTTTTGCTTCTTCAATAGTAAGCTCAAGAGGAAACCCATGTGTGGTAAACAAATCAAATGCCGCCTCTCCAGACAACTGTTTCGGTTTCATTTTTAATTGTTCCTCGGATATTTTTAGAGCATTTTCACCATCGTTAACCACAACAACATCAGACATCCTATACCACTTATCAAATTTCTTTAATCCGTGCTCCAAGGTCTTCCTAAACCTCTCTTCCTCAGCTTGAATTTCCTTACGAATCTCAGCGGTCTTCGCAACGGTTTCTGGGTATGAATCTTTGTAGTACGCGAGAATTGGTTCAACAAAAGTATCAAGAGTAGTCTGCGCGCCAATCTTGTCCATGTATCGCACTGCACGGCGAAGCAATCGTCGTACGAAATAACCTTGGTCAGCATTTCCAGGCAACACACCGTCACCGATAAGGAATACCGAGGCGCGAAGGTGGTCAGCAACAACACGAAAAGCGGCGGTGTATTGTGGGTCGCTATATAGTTTTCCCGAAAGCTTCTCGAGTGATGCAATCAATTCATTAAACACATCTATCTTGAATACATCGTTGTGATTTTCTGATACCGCAGCAATACGCTCCAGACCTCCACCAAAATCCACATTTCGCTGAGGAAGTTTTGAGAAAGTGCCATCAGCATTTTTCTGGTACTCCATGAACACCGAGTTTCCAATTTCGAGGAACCGTCCACAGTCACAGTTTGGATGACATTCTTTACCAAACCTTGGATCATGTTTTACTTCGGTGAATTCATAGAACACTTCTGAGTCAGGACCACCTGGTTCCCCAGCTGGCATGTTTGCCGGAACACCGGAACGTGACCACCAGTTTTTCTTTGCGTCATAGTAAAAAATACGACCGCCTTGCATACCTTTAACCGCACCATCGGCTTCACTACCTATTTCAACCTCTTTTGCTTCGACACCCTTGGATTCAAAAAGCTCTTTCCACAAATCTGCAGCTTCAGTATCTTGTGGTACGCCGTTTTTATCGTCACCAATGAATGCGGTTACATAGAGGCGTTTTGGATCAATACCGACTTCATCAACGAGGAAAGAAAAGAACCATGGAATCTGTTCCTTTTTGAAATAGCTACCAAGTGACCAGTTTCCAAGCATTTCAAAGAAGGTTGTGTGACGATTATCACCAATATCCTCTATATCAGCCGACCTGAATGATTTTTGAGAGTCAGTAAGTCTGTCGCCCTGGGGATGCTTTTCACCCAAAAGATACGGCACGAGTGGTTGCATACCAGAGCCGGTAAAGAGTGTTGTTGGGTCATTATCAGGAACAAGGCGGGCAGAAGGAATTATGACGTGGCCCTGTTTTTTGAAAAATGCCAGATATCGCTTGCGTACTTCGCTTAATGTCATGGTTGTTAATCTACCAAATTAAAGTAAATGAGCAAAATGCCTCTATTTTTGAGTAAGTTTCCTGAGGCGTTCAACATCCTCGCGCATCAGAGCAAAACCCCTCTCAAAAAAGTCTGGCTTTGTCACATCAACACCAATCGATTTAAAGATATTCTCTGGAGTGTTCGAACCACCCGATTTAAGGAAGGTTATAATTTTTTCTATAAACTTTGGATTTTTCTTGTATTCAGCAAGGAGCGCTTTTGAAACAATCTGTCCGAATGCATAGGTGTAGACATAGAAGAAATTTCGGATGTGACTCCAATTCACAAAGAAATAACCATCGTCAGGATGGAGTTGTACCTTAGGTCCAAGGTACTCGGCCATTGACTCGTTCATAATGTGAGCAATTTCTTCTTTCTGAGCAAATCCTTTTGCACGAATGTGTCCATGCAATTTCTTTTCAAAAGAGAAACAAGCCATCTGCCTGAATATGGTTTGAACATCGTCTTGGATTCTGTTATGCAGAAGCGCCTTTTTCTCTTCCTCACTTGCTCGTTCATATATGTGCTCGAACATAATGCCTTCAAAGAAGGTGCTGGCAACTTCGGCTGTTGCGGTTGAATAATTGCGATATATAAAGGGTTGAGTCCTTGAAAACATGGTATGGAAAGCATGCCCCATTTCATGAGCGAGGGTGGTTGCACTGTTTAACGTGTCCGCATGATTCAACAGAACGAATACAGGCAAGTTTTCAGGGTTATTTGTACAAAATGCACCTGAAACTTTTCCCTGCTTTGGAAACACATCTACCTGAGCATTTTCGAACATAGAGTCATATATTGAGACGAACTCAGGGTGAACACGTTCGAGGATGGATCTAAAGAGAGCGTGGGCCTCGTTGAAATTAATTTTCGATGACTCAATAGGTACATCAATGTTCCTATCTGAATATTCGAGATGATCCAGGTTAAAAATCTTCCTTTTCAATTCAAAGAAATCATGGGAGATGTTTCGGTTCTTCTCCACAGCCTTTTGCAAAGCGTCTATTGTTTTATTGGATGTATGGTCACTAGCCAACGTCGAATCCCAAGGATTTTTGTATCCTCGTAATTCATCGTCAATTTTTTTATTGAGGTACACTGCATTTATTTCACTTTCGGAAAACTCTGCGACTGTTTTCAGCTTGGCGGTAAAAAGTTTATGCAATTCTCTCCTTTCTTCTACCGGCAACTGAGGAATGGTTTCAGAAACGACTGAAAGTGGTAATTCTTCCCCCTTCCATGTAACCATTTTCTTTGAAAGGGCTTTTGAAACACCACTGACCCACAAGTCACGAGCGACCAGCCGTTTCATGGCGCAAATTTTCTCTTCTGCTTCAGAGAGTGTGTGTTTGCTGTCAATAAAAATACGCTGCAGGAGGTATGAATATGGCGCAAGGTATTTTGAACTCAAAAATTTCTTCTGCTGTTTTGCATCAAGCTTACCCAAATCAAGTTCAAAAAATACTATGTGTTGACAGAGTTTTGCATTCTTCATTGAAAATGAGCTCATACCAGCCTCTGCAATTGAGTCTGAGGTGTTGGTCTCGATAGTAAGACCAAAGTAGAGATGAACTTTGCCAAGGAGGCTTTGTGCTATTAGTTTTTCATAATCGCTCAAAGCAACCAAAAGTTTACGGTCTGACTTTAACCATTCCTTTTTTCCACGGTATTTCTTTTCAAATGCCTTGAAAGCTTTCTCCGTTGTGCGGATGTCTTTCTCTATCTGAGGGTCAGTGTGACTTTTGTACAATTGGGTCAAATCCCAGGCTGTTTTGATGGTACTCATTTAGAATGATTTATTAATCTGTTGCAGTATTATACCGCACTGTTTCTCTATAACAGAAACCCGGCGACACTTTATCTGAGTGTCGCCGGATGTGATGACTAGGCCACTTTTTGATGGGCTACGTACCAAGGATGTTCCTTTTGATGCTTCTGCATCCGTTCGGCAAACCCTTCGGGCCCGCCGTGTGCCAGATAATAACTGATTGCCTCATCTTCTGTTACTGCCCTGCTGTAATGCTGAGCTGCGAACCAACGATTATCGTCACTCAACGCCTCCACAAGCTGCTCGAGTTTACGATTTTTCACCTTGAGGCACCGACACTGGCTAATAACCTTCTGCATCATGTTGCGAAGCATGCCTTGATACCTTGAAGGTGCTGGGGTTTTCATGTTTAGGGGGTTTCCACATATAAATATACACCCTTACCACAAAAAAGAGCCCTATGTTATACACATACGCACCGAAGTTGTTTGACAATTCCCCTTTATTAAAAAAGTGACGTTGTTGCTGTTTCAGAACTTTTCTTTTTCCTCGTGGTCTTTTTATTTGACTCGGATTGAGTCTTTATAGAATTAGTTGTCAGTGCTACTGCCCGCGCTGCTTTTGCAAATGGCATCAAGGCATCGCTCGCAATTTTCCTATATCCGCAATAATCACAAAACTCTTCCGCCTGAGGAACCGCTTCGCCATCGAGACACTCTTTTATTTCTTCGATTCGCCCATCAACCCATGTATCACTGCCTATGTGTGGAATGAGGGTTACGTCAAATTCAAGCTTTCCATCAAAAGCATCACGGTCTTTCTTGCCGTTCACGTAAACAAAATAGCCTGTGTTTGAAACCTTGAACCCTAGTTTCCTCAAAAGCCACTGGTACACCTCCATTTGTCGTTTGTACTGTTCGTCCCAACCAGAATCAGAGAGTGATTCAATCTTTCCATCTTTTGACGTGGCCTTATAGTCAACAATCATCAATTCACCTTTTGGATTAACCCACACATCGTCGATGGCACCCGATATGAGTAATCCGGTCTGAGGATGGCGATATTGCATACCAACAAAATTTTCACGCCATTCATTGAGCATAGGGTGACTAAAAGGAATAGCATCGACACCGTAGCGTGCCATGAGTGGGTGGGTTGTTTTATTCACTCGATGAGTGTCGAACTCTTTTTTGAGGAGCGCATCAACCGCAATATTCAATGTGAACGAAGGACCCTTGGGCCTCGAGACACCTAATTTGTTATCAAGGTAAAAACAGCGTGGACATTCAACAAACAAATCTATTTTTGAACGTGAAAGTTTCCATTTTTGTCCACCATAATTCCAATCAGCACTGCGCTTACCAATTTTTTTTATATATGCCATTAAATTTATATACCTGATTCATAGATAGTCTGAATTTCATCAAAAATCATAGGAATTTTACGCGAGTCAATACCGAGCCCAATGAGATCATTTTTACGATTCTCAATATCCCGACAAAGAATGAGACCGTTTTTAAGGAGATCTTGTTTATCTTTTGTTGAAAGTGAAGTGAGACACGTAAGTGGGTGTAAACGAGTTTCATTTATCAAATCTTCAAGATTTCCACCCTTTGGATAATTCCAACCAATAAGTTTCAGGTTGTTACATTCACCGTAACGGATAGCATGCTCGGTAAATTTAGTATTTGTCACAAGCCATCCTTCGGTCATTTTCCTCCTTTTGCCACCATATTCAAACATGGTGTCAGCTAAATCCTCAAAACGAGCCTTGATGTAGAGAGCGGTTTTTATATCAGATTTAAAACCGGGCGTATTATGAAATTTTGCCTCAATCATAATAAGTTCGTCACCCTTCCATGCCACGACATCCATTTCGTGATCGACGCATTTACCGAGGACGATTTGGTCAGTCATGGTTTCGTATCCCTTCACTTTAAGGATTTCAGCAATGAAACGCTCGAACGGAAAACCATTAGGACCCAATTCCATCACTGCACGACGAATTGAATAGACCGAAGCAACCCTGCGAGACATTTTTTTCAAGAGAGAAAAGGCTTGGGCGTAGAGCGAGGAAGTTTTAACACCATCAACAATATCATCCTCAATCCGGGCAACAATTGCGTCTATTGTCTGTTCGCTGGCACCCGAACGAGCAAGAGATCCACGGAGTTTGGTTGGGTCAAAAGGTTCAACAACACCAGATGATTTTCGGACGAATATAGTTTTGGACATGTAAGACATTATACCAAATATAAAAAAGCTGTATCTAAAGAATACAATTTTTTTATTTAACAATACCGCCACCAAGGCAAAGCGTTCCTTGATACAGCACAGCTGATTGACCCGGTGTGGCCACATCGTGTGAGCCACCAAGAAGCCTAAGGGTGACTACACCCTTAGAAATTGACTCCAAGATACATTTGAACAACTCTTGACGATAACGAGTCCTTACAAGCACCCAATCTCCCTTCTTAGGTATCTGAGCGGTCCAACTGGTCTCATTCAGGACAATGGTCTCTCCTTCCTTTGTTTCTGGTTTTTGAGACGAAACGGTCACGGTATTTTTCTCTATATCTTTTGAAATAATGTAAAGAGGTTTATCAGAAGGAGTACGTTTGGTTATGGTAAAACCGTGCCTCTCACCAAGTGTCAAAAAGAGTGAACCTTCATGAGTTCCAATTTCAACGCCAGTCTCCGAAAGTACCTTACCTGGCTTTTTGTCGATAAAATGTGCGAGAAAATCATTGAAATCAATTTTTCCAATAAAACAGAGGCCCTGACTATCCTTTTTTACCGCCGTAGGTAATCCAAACTTTTTTGCTAATTTCCTCACTTCTGGCTTTTCAATGTTTCCAACAGGAAACAATGTCTTTGAGAGCTCATTTTGAGTCAGAGTCCACAGGAAATAAGATTGGTCTTTATTAAGATCGTTTCCAGCATGAAGCTCAAAAGCCTCACCCTGCTTTATCACCTGTGCGTAATGCCCCGTTGCCACAAAATCTGCCCCCTGCGCTATTGCCCACTTAAAAAATCCACCGAATTTTACTTCACGATTACACATTACATCAGGGTTTGGTGTTCGCCCAAGTTTGTATTCAGAAATCATGTAATCCACAACACCCTGTTTATATTCGTTAACTAAATCAAGAGTTATAAAAGGAATGTCGAGATGTGCCGCAACGCGCATCGCATCAAGCCTTTCTTCTCGCCATGAACAGGTAATCCAATCAGGTTGCCATGTCTTTATAAAAACACCCGTAACATCAAAACCAGCACGCTTTAAGAGCGCTGCGGAAACGGAACTATCAACCCCGCCCGAGAGACCAACATAAACCTTTTTACCTTGACCTTTCATAACTTCAATCTATCAGTACCTCAAAAAGAGGCAACTATTTAATGTAGCGAAACTTGTTTTCGATATGCTCATCAAAGCTTGCTGCATAATGTGCAACGCCTTTGGAATCAGTGAGGTAGAAAAAATAAGGACTTGATTCAGGATTAATGGCTGCCTTGAGTGCCATGAGTCCTGGATTTGAAATAGGGGTTGGTGGCAAACCTCTGTTGGTGTATGTGTTATAAGGTGAGTTTATTTTTAAATCATCAACCGTTATATCAGAACTTTTGCGTTTACCGTTCACATAGACGAAAGTTGAGTCGACTTGTAACGGCATACCAATTGAAATTCGTTTCCATAAAATACCAGACACCTTTCTCATCATACTTGCAGTACATTCTTCCTCGATAATTGATGCCATAGTGACTATATCAGCAAGCTTGTGACCTGATTTCTGGATGTCTGGAGAAATTGATTTTATCGAATCTTGGAACTTAAGATTCATAATGCGGATAATTTCATCTGGTTTTACTGTTGGCAAGAAAAAATAAGTATCAGGAAAAAGGTACCCTTCATAATCTGCTGCAAGTTCTGTGAATTTTTTCTTATCAAAATGGTACAAATTTTGGGCGAGAAGATTACCGATTTCATTAACATTTAAACCTTCTGGAATAGTAACCCTTACAGGCGTAAGACCGTATTCACCACGAAGGAGACGCGAAGCTATTGAGTAAACACTTTGTTTTCTGTTGAGTGAATAGTCACCAGCTTTCAAATTAGTTCCGAAAAGGCGAACGAACACCTTAAACACAAACTCAGAACGAATGACACCGCCTTCTTTCAGAACGCTCGCAATACCCCCAACAGAAGTCCCTTGATCTATTGAAAGTAATTTACCTGTTGGGAAATCAGATGGCGCCGAAAAGGTGAAATGAAATAAAATTGCAGCAAGAAAAATACCCAGAGCGCTGAAAAGAACACTCGTGGCATTTTCTTTTACTGTAGAGTAGGTATTTGCGAAGAAATTCATCATGACTAGACCGGTAGGTTTGAAGGAGCTTGAGCCCTCTTTGAAGGGATGCGCTTGAGTGCGGGTGTTTTCACTACACTACCTGGGAAGTGATAGATGGTTGCGAGTTCTTCACTGTTGAGGATTGAGGGCTTGAGTTTCTTGTATTTAAACACGTGAAGTTTAGCTGTCCAAGGAGCATGGAAAAATGAACGTTTTACGTAACACTCAAATACGTCTTTTTTCCATTGTGCAACTTTTTTTCCTCCGATATCTTGAAACCAATACTTAAAAGCAAGCAGTTCTGGTTTAAAACTATTAAGGCGAGTTGTGGAGCCAAACTGTTTAAACGCACCAGTGAGCACAGCGGAATTGCCTTTATTAAACTTGTCTTTTTCAGCAAGATAAATAGCTCGAATAACAACATCAAACACATATTTATCTTCGTATTTACTTATTGCATCCATCAAATCCTTGCGCGCGGCAGTCATCTTGAGAGCATTTGGAGTCTTGTCATCAATCATCATCTCTTTGATAACTTTATCCATCTCAGTTTTTTGCTCATCTTTAAATGGATCATCCATGTCTTTATTGAGCCAAAAACTCTTTTCCTTACGATGAGCTTTGATACCAAACTGAATATACGCACGATCAGTCGTTGCGAGTGTTCCAAGGCCTTCGATTAGAGGTGCCATCGGGTCGATTTTTAACTCTTCATCAGGATCTTTGCTCAAACCATAATCTACATACGTTTTGATTGGATATGGATTAGGTTTTGCTTTAAAAAACTCCCCACAAAAAATATCGTGTTTTGTTGGATCGTAGAGAACTTCGCGGGCATAATCTTCTACTTCAAAAATGGCAATATCAGGAAATTGCGCGTAGAGATGAGCTTGTATAAGAGATTTCTTGCTTTCAAATGCCCAGATAAAAAATCGTATCTCACCATTGACGCATGCAATCTCAAGAGATGCCCAGGTGGGTACTTTGCCTTCCATGTAACGATTCTTTCGACTTGGATCACCAAAAGGGTCATGAAATATATTGAGTGCCAATTCCATTGCGGCTGGAGACTTGAACGTCTCTTGAGGTAATTTAATCTCAAGAAGAACTTTTTTCTGACCATTAATCCATTTAGCTTTTACATAGGCAACCCAATTTCTGAATGCGATTGGAGTAAAAAGAAAAGGTAGACTTGCAACCCCAAAGAGAATCACGAGGTCAAAGGCTTTTGGCCACACATCATTTACAAAGGTAACCACGAGTGAATGGAGGAATGGATCAGTAATCATAGATAGCATGGGTCTATTGTAACAAAAAATAACTAGGCTGACAGCCTAGTTATTTTTATTTATGCCTGTTTTATCGCTTCTACAGTAGCTGAAGAATATTTACCTTCTTTATCCTTCTTGAAGTGCTTAGGGTTCTGGAGGTTAACGAGAATAGTATTCTCTTTAACATAACGCTCCTTCATAACCTTTTCAATTATTTCTTTCTTAGTGAGAGGGCCGTGTTTTTCGAGAATATTCTTTATAACATCCTTTACAACACCGGTAACATATCCCCATTCCTTGAGCGCGTAGAGACCGCGACCAACGAGAACGAATCGAGGGTCCTTGATGAGTTCGTTGTGGGTAGTTGCGACATGAGCTTTCTTGTCGAACACTTTTTCAATCTGTTTTGCAACTTCGCGGAAGTGGATTGGAGAACCGTGTTTGCGGAGAACGAGGTACGCGTAGTCTCTCATACCCTTTGCACGAATATTGCTTGAGCTTGCAACGCCCCATTCACCTAACGGGTTCTTTGCAACGCCTTTTGAAATCTTGAGCCAACGCTTGAGAATTTCGTCGTTACGGTATTTGTCGTTTATAGTTTCAAGGTGACCCAAGAATGCTTCGAGCATCTCTGATTCAGGAATAATTTCATCATCCTTGAGGTTTTTATAGAGCTTCTTCAATGCATCTTCAACTTTGTGTGCATGCTCATCGTCAATGTGCCAACGATGTTTGAAATATTCATCTTCCTTCTGCCATTTGAATACACGTCCGAGGACAAGCATGAAGTAGATATGGTTTTGAATGCTTGGATCCTTTGAGACTCCGTCGAGGAGGTCTTCTTCGGCCATAACACCTCCCATGGAGTGGAGAAGGTTCTCAAGTTCAGAAAAAGCGGCCTGTTCAGCTTCGTACTCTTTTGATTTCTGGATAGAAGCAATGGCGTGATTTTCGATCTGACGAACACGTTCACGTGTAATGTCATACAACTTGCCGATTGACTCAAGGGTCATTTTATCAGCTTCTTTGCCGAGGCCGTAGCGGCGGACGACAACTTCACGAGGACGTTCGCCCAGTGATTTGAGGAGGTTCTTTACAACCGCTTTTGGTTTGAAGTTTATAGTTATCATGACGCGTTCTTTTTCATTGACCACGCAACAGCGCGGAGGTCTTGTGTCTTTATTTACAAAGAGGATATTACCTGAATGATGTCTTTTTGTCAATACTACCCCTTGACAACCACATTGACAATGCGACCTGGAACATAAATCACCTTAATAATTTCCTTACCATCAACCCATTTTTTTACATCAGGAAGAGCAAGTGCTAATTCTCGTGCGGTGGCTTCACTAAGGCCTTTTTCAACCTCTATAACCCCACGAACCTTCCCCATAACTTGTACTGCAATTTTTATTTTTTCTACACCAATTTTTGTCTCATCAAAACGAGGCCAATCTGTGGTGTGAATCGATTTTTTGTTACCGAGAGAGGCATATAATTCGTCGGTTACATGAGGAGCAAAAGGGGCGATGATTTTGAGGTATTTTTCATATGTTGAGCGTGATATTTTTTCATTTTTTTCAAGCTCGTTCAAGGTTGCCATAAGGGAGCTAATTGCGGTATTAAAGTGCATAACACCTATGTCACCCCCTACCTTCTTTATGGTTTTATTGATGAGTGCCTCGACTGCCGGAGTATCTGTAAATTTCTTATCGAGCACAACTTTTTCAGAAAGACGCCACACACGTTCAATAAACCTGCGTGCACCAATCATACTCTGAGTATTCCATCCAATAGCCTGATCGAATGGTCCCATAAACATTTCATAGACACGCATAGTATCAGCACCGTAGGTTGCTACGATGTCATCAGGATTTACCACATTGCCGTAACGTTTAGACATCTTGCGACCATCCTCGGCCATAATGAGACCAACCGATTGGAGTTTTTTGAATGGTTCTTTTGTCGATACAACCCCCATATCAAACAAGAATTTGTGCCAGAAACGAGCGTAGATGAGATGCCTTGTTGCATGCTCCGCACCACCTACATACAAATCCACTTCATTCCAATACTTTTCTTTTTTTGGATCAACAAGATTTTTAGAATTGCGAGGATCCATATAGCGGAGGTAATACCATGATGAACCTGCCCATTGAGGCATGGTGTTTGTCTCGCGCATGAGAGTCTTCGCATTTTTACCTTTACCAATTTTCACCTCAACCCACTTTTTAATTGTAGCGAGAGGAGATTCACCGGTGCCTGAAGGTTCGTATGATTTCACTCTCGGCAAAATGACAGGAAGGTCTTTTTCCGGAACGGGAACGATAACATCACCATCGTGCATGATAGGAAATGGTTCACCCCAATAACGCTGACGTGAGAAAACCCAATCCTTGAGTCTGTATTTAACAACCCACTTACCTTTTGCTTCCGAAACAATACCTTTCTTAGCAGATTCTGATATGTGTCCCGAGAAAGAATTTGACTGAGTAAGTATTCCTGACCCAGTAAAACAGAGAAGTCCCTGACTCATTTCCCAAGCACGTTTCATATCATCACGATTAATAAAATTTAATACTTTATCAGCAGAAATCCATTCAACACTTTGAATGTCAGCCTCTTCAGCATCAATTTTATTCTGCTCACCATCTTTAAGAGTCAAAGAAACCACTTCAAAATGAGCAAACCTATTTTGATTTTTCACCGCTTGATAGAATTTTGAGTGGATTATTCCTAGCTCCTTTTCAACAACAACATTTCGATAACCTGTTTCTTCTTTAATTTCCCGAATCGCAGCGTCAGAAGCTTTTTCAGCACCTTCAATGCCACCAATAACAAAACCTTTCCAATCATGCTTTTTCCAAGCCATGCAGAGGTACTTGTCTTCTGACCAGTGTTTAACTATCGCCACCGCAGCCCTACGTGGCACTTCAGGGGCATCTTTTTTGAAAGCATCTGGTCCAGTTTCTCTTATAAAGAGAGGTTCTATTACTGTCTTGATAGGTAATCCGTAGCGTTTTGCAAATGCAAAGTCACGGTCATCATGGGCAGGTACAGCCATAACCGCACCTGTGCCGTAATCCGCGAGCACATAGTCAGCGACAAAAAGTGGAACTAATTCACCTGTAATAGGGTTAATAGCAGAAACACCATGAACCATGACACCGGTCTTCTCCTTTTTTGCATCAGTACGTTCGATTTCGGTCTTTGCTTTTGCACTCGCTACGTACTGTTCAATCTCAGCCCAATTTGAAATAGCTGAAGGATTTTCAGTTTTGAGTTTACCTAAGAGACCGTGTTCAGGGGCAATGACAGCATAAGTCACACCGTAAAGAGTATCGGGGCGCGTGGTAAATACAGTAATGTTTGAGATAACGCGTTTGGTTCCTGTGTTTGCAATTTGAAATACAAGCTCAGCACCTTCTGACCTCCCTATCCAATTTTTTTGTGATTCTTTTATTGATTCTGGCCAGTCGAGTGCATCAAGGTCAGCGAGGAGTCTGTCTGCATATTTAGTAATGCGAATAACCCACTGACGGAGAGGTTTCTTTTCAACAACCGATCCACAACGTTCACACTTACCGTCTTCAAGGTCTTCATTTGCGAGACCGGTCTTACATGATGGACACCAATTGATTGGTTCGAATGATTCGTATGCCAAACCCTTTTCATACATCTTTAAAAATGCCCACTGAGTCCATTTGTAGAATGCAGGATCGGTGGTGTTCACCTCACGTGACCAGTCATAATCAAAGCCGAGAATTTCGAGCTGCTTTTTGTATCGAGCGATATTTTTTGCAACGGCAACCATTGGATTCACCTTCATTTTGATTGCATAGTTTTCAGCAGGAAGACCAAAGGCATCAAAACCCATTGGGTGAAGTACTGAAAATCCTTGCATGCGTTTCATACGAGAGATTACATCAGTGGCGATATAACCCTTTGGGTGACCTACATGGAGACCTTCACCTGATGGATATGGAAACATGTCCAAGACGTAATATTTTGGTTTCTTGGTATTTTCCTTTGTTGTATAGAGCTTCGTTTTTGCCCAAGCTTTTTGTTGCTTGCCTTCAATCTTTTTGTGATCGTACTGCTTCATAGTGGTCATACAATATAATCACAAAAATCGAGTATTGACCACTTAAAAATGCGACAATTGTCGCATTCTTAAGTGGTCACGTCTCAATTTGTTATTTTACCGCCTGAGCCTTGGTAACAGGGTAGATATTTGGATTAATAGAGCGATCAAAACAGTATTCACCAGCAGTGTGAGTCCAGATTTCGTTTACGTCCGTAGTTTGGTAGCCAGTGTTTTTATCAGCCACCCTGTGGAATGTCGCACAGAGCTTGAAACTCTTGTCTCCAATCTTTGAATACCTGTACAGTTCACCCGTCTCTCGGTCTTTAAAATTGGTACCACCATTGAGATTATCAGCAACCTCAGCCAAATCAGTAGGAACTGATCCTTTATTGGAATAGAAGTCAGTGATACGCCATTGTATAGCTTGTAAGTCATTAACCTTTTCGTTATCAAGACGAATATCACGGGCAGTACTTGGTAAGCCGGTATAAGCAAAGCCGAGGACGATTGATCCGAGAACAATAACAGGGCTCGCCCAGGCAATAATTGAAATAATTTTTCTTGAGCGAGGCATATCAACTTTCGCTTCAAAAAAGTAATAAAGGAAAGGCACTACAACAACGAGAAGTACCGCGAATGACTTCAACGCGAATCGTGATGTGAGTTCACCGTTCACAAATCCAAAAATGAGCGAAATAACATCACCAAGGACGACAGCACCTGCCGCAAACACAATTAAACCAGTGAGCCACTTTCGCACCCAGGCCAAAGAAACTTCTGGATGAGCCTCTCTTTCTTTCCTCAAATAACGAGCGATAAAGTAATAAGCTGGGAAAACGACAATGAGTGTTGCAAGAGCGAAACGAGTACCTGAGAATTGGTCGCCATAGTAATACGTATTAAGAACATCAGGCAAGAGAATTTCAATAACCGTAAAGAGCACGGTGATAATGCTTATCACTGACGCAATGAGCGTTATGAGCGCCCCGATATGAAGGAAAAATTCCTTTGGTCCGACTGATACTTTTTGTTGTGGTTCCATAATGTATGTAACTATACTACAAAGCGCAAGGTAACACCTCTTGGTTATAACTTACCTTTATACAACTCTAAAAAATGAGGAAATTGTGAATGGAGTGGTGTAGGTAAAGAATTCAAAGTAAACCATTCCACTGCATCGAATTTATGAGGTTCACCATTCTTTATCAACGCCCTATCAACCAATACTTTGAAATCAAGTGCTATCCAATGAGTATTCGTTCCATTATTTTTTCTGTGAACATCACGGTAACCCAGAAACTCATATTCAATTACATCAGTACAGTATTCTTCCTTTATTTCTTTTTTAAGGGTTTCGATTACGGAATCACCAAGTTCAATTCCGCCCCCACCAGGATCCCACATCCCTTTTTCGTCACGACAATTTTGATTTCTCTTGTTTAAAAGAAAATTACCTTTTCCATCATGACAGAAATAAACTACTGCGTTTCCGATGAAATCAACACCTTTTTGCATAGATATATTATATCCCAATGTTGGATAACAAAAACCACCGCTGTGATACGGTGATAGGAACAAACTATCTACAACAAGATTTTACATCAACAGCAAATAAAATGTGTGAATATCTCACTGACATATGCAACTACAGCTATATTAATTAAAACATATGCAATACGTATGTATATTGATTTTTTTGTAACGATTCTGCCTTTTACCATCATAGTTACAATCACAGGAAAAGACGGAGTCATACCAATCAGGAAGAATATTGGAAGAAAGTCACTTAAAAAATAAGCGCCCACCCAGTTCCCTGTTTTGAAAAATAAATAAATCACCACAACAACATACGCAAAAATGAATGGACCGAACAACCACAACCATTTTGATCTTAAAATATTTTCAAAAAAAGATTTATCAATTTCCATGCAACAATAATACACCCATTAAACTAATCGCCAAATAAACCACCCCAAGCTGGGGTGGTTTATTTGGCTAAATCTTAAACTCCATCACATCTCCATCCTTAACCACATATTCCTTACCTTCAGTGCGGAGGAGGCCTTTTTCACGAGCGACGCCAAATGAGCCAGACTCAATAAGCTTATTCCATTCAATAACTTCAGCGCGGACAAATTTATCTTTAAAGTCGGTATGAATTGCGGTTCCAGCGAGCGGTGCAGTCCAACCTTTTTCAATAGTCCAAGCACGAGTCTCTTTTTCACCCGTGGTGAAGTAAGTGATGAGACCGAGGATTTCATATCCCTTGCGAATCAAATCATCAATGCCGTTGCTCACACCACCTAAACCATCACGCATTTCTTTCTTCTCGTCATCGGTCATATCTCTCAAATCATTTTCAATACCAGCATCAACGGTAACCCAACCAGAACCACTCGTCTTAAGGAATTCCATGAGAGCGTCCCAGCGTGCGTCTTTTACATCATCAAGGTTTACACCACCTGTTTTCTTGTTCAACACATACAAAAATTTCTTGGTAGTGAGGAGGTGGAGTGATTTAAGGATGGGCGCTTCAAATTCATCAGCAACGACCGTATTTGCCAACTTCCCTTCCTCAAGAGCTTTTTGGATTTTGGCAAGGAGACCCGCTTCGAGAAGCACCTCCTTTTTTCCTGACTTTACCTCGCGAGCAATATTCGAAGCACGCTTGGTGACTGTTTGAAGGTCAGCAAGAATGAGCTCAAGATTAATAACCTCAATATCTTTCATTGGATTTATTTTTCCATCAACGTGAATGATATTGTCATCCTCAAAAATACGGACGACTTCAGCAATAGCATCTGTCTCGCGAATGTTTGTGAGGAATTGGTTGCCTAAACCCTCACCTTCGGATGCACCTTTAACAAGCCCGGCAATATCTACGAATTCCACCGCTGCAGGCACAGTCTTTTGTGTTTTTGAGAATTCAGCGAGTTTGTAAAGGCGTTCATCAGGAACAGCTACAACACCAACGGATGGATCAATGGTGGCAAATGGATAGTTTGCGATAAGAACGCCTTTTTTAGTGAGTGCGTTGAATAGTGTTGATTTACCAACATTTGGGAGACCGACAATTCCAATTGAAAGCGACATAGACCAACATGGTACTGGATTAGAGCCTATTAATCAACACGATGTATTTGACAAAACTGATTTTAATTGTAATTTCATCTCCAGAGCCCCCTCATTCAATGAATACCCAGAAAGTATACCCATCATTCCCAAAGTCCTTTAAATTCCGGCCGAACACAAAGTTCGACTTGAGGACAGAAAACGAAGGTGAAGATCAAGTCTCCTTGAGACTCTCCATCATCTTCTCGCGCAAGCGCAAGGTAAACGTCAGTTTTCTCAACACCATCACCATCCCTGAAGAAGTCGATATCGGCTCGCAAAGAGTGGTTGACCGGTATGTCCGCGACAATCTTGAGATTGAGTACGATACGGATGAAAGTGGCGATGAAATCAAAATCGTCTTTACCTGTTCCCTCACGAAGAAAGGACGGGTAAAAAACATCTTTCAAGGAGAGGTTGACCTCTCTGATTTCGAGGAAACTGACTACGTCATCAAATCAGACCATCCAAGCCTGATCAGACCGTAAGCACTAGGTGGCCCACGCAATGGGCCACTTTTTATTTAAATTGACAATAGGTAAAACATGTTTAGTATTGAAAAAGGACAAGAACTTCAAAACCAGCAAACCGGAGGAATTACCTCATTATGCCAACAGTAGATGTTAAATACCTGTGCAAGCCAGACAAAGACTCTGTTACAAGAGCTGAACTCGCCGGGACAAGCTTTGCCCGACTCATTATCGACAAATCAAAAGTTCAATGGCGTGCCGTCTTCAAAATCGAGCAACACGGTGTCGAAATCGCCCTCTTTGTGAGTGGACGGGGGTTTTCTAAAGAGAAGCAGATTCTCGAAATTCTCGATTTCGCACACATTGTGAAAGTCGCGCAAGGATTGGGAAAAACCGTGTCAGCACGTCGCCTCGAAGAAGCGATGAACGCAGATGGCGATGTTTCAAATTGTTCAGGGATCATTGAACACATCCTCGATGGAGCACTCACTATAACTTTCATAAGCATGAGACTCAGTGACAGTAGTGTTGAAGCTCAGTTCGAGCTCGATGTGAACAAGGCACCTGAGTTTCAATCAAGCTTCAGTATTGCTTGTTGAAATCAAAAACCGCAGTAACCCCACCATGGGCTCTACTGCGGCTTTTTATTTTACTTTGATTATTTCTGCATAAGCTTCTGGAGCTCCGTCCTGTGTTTCGACATGACCTCCATGGTAGCGGCCATCTGATCTTTACCACCATCAACTTTCTCTTTTACTTCTTTTGCGATATTTTCAAAAAAAGCAGGATTCTTTTCAACCATATCAATGATGACGTCTTGTTGCTCCTTTGGAATACCCTTAAGCTGTGACCTGACCATCTGTTTAATGATGAAATTCTTTATCATGATGTAGTCTATAGTATCAAAATAAGTCGTTCACGTAACTTCACAAAAGCAATCTTGATATGTGTTATTTAAACGAAAATTTCTCTTGAATACTCTTCAAAAAATACCCTGATTCGAGTTCAACAATTGAGACCGTTTTTTGAGATGTTCGAATGATTATTTCATCACCCACTTCCATTGGGTACACATCAGTACTATCAGCAGAGAGCACCACATCAACATCGTTTCCACCTTTTTTTAAGACAAAATCACCACTCTTTCTAAATGAGATTATTTTTATCTTAATTTCCTGATGATTATCAACAATAACACTTGGGGTTGGAATATCATGATCGAGCAACTCTGTAATTATCATGCAACGCAACGTAGGCATCACAATAGGACCATGAGCAGAAAGATTAAAAGCGGTTGATCCTGTGGGTGTTGAAACAAGAACTCCAGTACCCCTTATGCGTTGAACGGCCGTATCATCAATAGAAAGCGAGAGTTCACACATTCCAGCCAAGCTTTTTATAAATACATCATTAAGACATTCGGTCACACATAATACATTCCCACCACGAACAAGAGAGACATTAATCAGTGAGCGATTTGAGGCACTAAAATTACCTGAAAGGA
>Ga0302296_1000723_pt1 | contig 26080 bp, 20 predicted proteins | sample III_Fen_N3_1_FD_194546 | JGI IMG/M metagenome (GOLD analysis project Ga0302296, IMG submission 194546) | Peat permafrost microbial communities from Stordalen Mire near Abisko, Sweden - III_Fen_N3_1 | ecosystem: Environmental > Terrestrial > Soil > Wetlands > Permafrost | place: Sweden: Abisko...
TCCAGAACTTAAAAGTGCAATCGAAGAAGTTTCGCATGGTGGTAGCTGGTTTTCATCAGAATTAATCCAAAAAGTGTTGACTAATTTACATTCGAAAAAGAATAATAATTGTGAAAAACTTACCGATCGAGAACTCGAAATTCTTCGACTTATTTGCGAAAGTAACAATAACGATCAGATTGCAAAAAAAATAAACGTGAGTACTGATACCGTAAAATGGCATAGAGCCAATCTCCTTTCCAAAACTGCAAGTATTAATACTGCAGGATTAGTAATTTATGCAATAAAACACAAACTCTTTGAATTGAACGAAGCATAATCCTTTATTATTAATTGATTAATTTTTACTGAAAACGACACGTTATTTTAACTGTCGTTTTTTTTTGTTTATATAGTTTGAAGATACTAATCAGCTTAAATAGTATATATATAAATAAACAGCTGAATATGATTATTTTATAACACACATTCCGTTCATAATTAATCATTTTAAATTAACAATTACTCAATCTTCCCATCACAAATACTAGGTTACAACTATTACTTATTGAGTAAACATCTATCAATAATAATGGTGTTTTACACTCATTCGTGATGCTATATTTGTATTATCAAAAAACAACACAATTACCTACAGTTAGATATTATTGAAAACTAATTGACTGAAATATGAATAAAACAAAAATTATAATAGTAGACAAAAATTCATTATTTCTAAACATAATGAAACAATTCTTAATTACTGTTTTACGATGCGAAATAATTGGAATAGCAACAAATGGAGAAGCATTTTTAAATATGAAAAATATACGCAATGCTGATATCATATTTATGGATATTGAAATGTCGGGAATAAATGGATTTCAATCGGCTATTGAAATATTAAAAAATATACCACAAGCAAAAATTATAGCTGTAAGCATGTATCACGATAATGATTTACATAAAATGTTATTGGAATGTGGCTACAAAGGATTAGTAAGTAAAACAAATTTTTATAGTGAAATAATTCCAGCAATAAGTCAAGTAATGCAAGGTGGAGTTTATTCAAATAAAGTATTGATAGATTAAATAGACAGTGTACATATGGATACAATTAAAATAATAATTCTTGAAGGAAATGCTGTCTTTTTCAATGTTATGAAATCATTTTTCGAAAACGAAACGTGCTTTGAAATTATAGGAGAGTCGCACAATGCTAATGTTTTTATGCAATTGAATAACATCGAAAATGCAGATGTTGTATTTATAGATATCGATTTGGATTTAGATAATCATAATGGAAATGGTTTTGTTGCAGCAATGCATGTGATGATGAATTATCCTAAGACAAAAGTTGTGGCAGTTTGCAATGTTAAAAAATATTATTTAGAAAAGATGTTACATAAACTAGGGTTTACTGGGATAATTGGAAAACCGAGCTTTTATGCCGATATACTTCAGATTATGAAATTATTGGTATACAAAGAATTGAAATACGATGAATAAAAATTAACTAATAAATACATAAAAACTATGAATCCATTTAATATTATACTAGCTGATGTTAGTTCTGAGAATCGCAAAGATTTAACCGAATTTTTGGAGTCTCATTATTATTGTTCTGTAATAGGTCAAGCAAATAATGCTGAGTCCTTTTTACAATTAGGCGATTTGATACCTAAAGCTGATGTATTGATATTGGATATTCACTTATTTAAATTTTCAGGATGTCAGCTATCGCAACGCATTTCAATTCAATATCCTAATACCAAAGTTATCATTTTGGTACGTCCCGAAGATTATAAGTATTTAGTTAATCTTATGGGAATAAATCTTAAAGAAATAGTTTATAAAACAAGTTTATATTCCGATATAATTCCTGCTTTAGAACGAGTATTGGAAGGAAAAACAATGTTAAGTAGTTTGAATATTGTAACCAATAATCAAATGAATTTAAATAGTTCATATTAATTACAATAATCTCATTACCATATATTTTCAATATTTAATATATAATAAAATGAATGTTAAAGTTAAAAATACCAATCCGATTAAAGTAATCATCCTTGATGAAAGTCAACTTTATCGCAAAGCAGTAAAAAGATATTTGGAAAACGATTTACAATTCAAAATCATTGCAAATTCTTCGAATGGTGACTCACTAATACAAATGAGTAATATACCAAATGCTGATGTTATTATTATGGATATTCAAATACCAAATTTATTGAACATTTATGCTGTAAAAGAATGGGTAAAGCTTTTTCCAAGTACAAAAATTATTGCAGTTACAAAGTATTACGATAATGTTATTTTAAAATTCTTAGAAAATGTAGGATTTAAAGGCTGTATAAAGAAAAGTGATTTAACAACTCAAATAAAGCCAGCTTTACAAAGTGTATTGCGGGGAGGTTATTTCTTTAAAGAGTATAATAATTAACTCTAAAAATTGAGGATTATGGGAACGAGATATTTATCAAGCAATACTATTAATGTCATAATAGTTGACGATAATTCCTTATTTAGGGATGTTGTAAAAAGACACCTTTACAATGTATTGCAATGTAATATTATAGGTGAGTATTCAAATAGTGAGACTGGTTTGCTTAAGAAATTTTTCCCACAAGCCGATGTTATTTTTATGGATTTACAAATGCCACAAATGACTGGTATTATTTCTGCATTAAAACTATTAAACGAACGTCCAAAAGCAAAAATAATAGGAGTAACAAGCTATAAGTATGATGGATACAGCCATCTGCTTCGAGAAATAGGAATAAAGGCATGTGTTCATAAACACAATTTTTTGGACGAAATAGTTCCAGCTTTAGAATGTGTTCATTCAGGAGGATTATATTTTAAAGACTGCTATAATATAAACTTCAACAATTCAATATTATATAACTAAATATCTAAACATATGAATACTGCACTTAGTACATTAACTTCATATTTGTCGTTCAAACTTGGCGATGAAACATTTGCTGCAAATGTTAAAAATGTTTTAAACATTTTAGAAATGTCGAATATTACAAAAGTTCCGAAAGCTCCTGAATACATGAAGGGAGTTATCAACCTAAGAGGAACTGTTCTGCCTTTAATCGACACACGAATTAAGTTTGGTTTAAGTCCAACTGCATTCACTCCTAATACTTGTATTTTAGTTCTTGAAGTTACCGTTGGAGATGAAACTATTCAAGTTGGTGGTTTGGTCGATTCGGTTCAAGAAGTATTAGAAATTGAACCAAAACAAATTTTACCTGCTCCAAATATTGGAAGTGAGTTTAATTCCGACTTTATTCTTGGATTATATAAACCCAATGATGATCAGTTTATTATGATACTCGATTTTAATAAAGTATTCTCAGTTGAAGAGTTGATTCTGGTTCAAGAAACAACTCTTGTAAACTAAAATATTCACTTCGACTCAAACTTTTTTAAATATTAATTCATCACACTCCCTAATATTTAAATTTGAGTCGAAGCCATTTTAAAATACTTAAACCAACATATATGTAATTAAACCCTAAACAATTAAAGCCATGTTTAATCAAATGAAAATTAGAACGAAGTTGCTAACTGGATTTATTTTAGTTGCACTAATTGCTACTATTATCGGAATAGTAGGTATTACAGAAATAAAGAAAATTAACAATGCCGATACAGCATTATACAAAACTGTGGCAATACCTCTAGGCCAATGTGTAGAAACATCATCATTATTTCAATTATTAAGAATAAATGCAAGAGACATTTTCTTAGCAGATAATGCAGAAGAACTCAATGCAAAGTATAATTCATTCTTACACAATAGCATATTAATTGATTCAATGTTTACAATATACGAACCTACAATTATTGATGATATTGATAGGCAAAATTTCAATGAATTAAAAGAATCAAAAAAAGAATATGTAAGTTATTTACCAGGTTTTATGACTTTAATTAATGCTGGTAATAGTAGTGCAGCCAAATCTTATATGAAAGCTGAATGGTTAAAATCGGCAAAACGAATTCAAAAAGCAGTTGATGTGTTAGTTGCATATAACATCAAGTCGGGTAAAGAGTTTTCTGAAAATAATGCAAGTATTGCAAATACAGCAACCATATCAATGATTGTTTGTGTAATAATAGGAGCTATTGTTGCATTTTTATTAGGCCTTGGTATTTCAGGAAATATTCAAACAATAATTAAATCGTTAGTCGATCAGTCAAAAATACTGTCGAAAGCTGCAATTGATGGGAAACTTGCATCACGTGGTGAACCAGAAAAAATAAACTTCGAATTCCGCGAAATCATTGTTGGTGTTAATCAAACACTCGATGCCGTTATTGGTCCATTAAATGTGTCGGCCGAATATATCGACCGCATTTCAAAAGGTGACATTCCAGCTAAAATTACGGAAAACTACAATGGTGATTTTAATGAAATTAAAACCAATCTTAATCAATGTATTGATGCTGTAAATCGACTTATTAACGATGCCGGATCATTGGCCAATGCTGCCGTTGAAGGAAAATTAGCAACGCGTGCCGATGCTACTGTTCATCAAGGTGATTTCCGTAAAATAGTTGAAGGAGTAAACAAAACACTCGATTCAGTTATTGGACCATTAAACGTTTCGGCCGAATATGTCGATCGTATTTCAAAAGGAGATATTCCAGCAAAGATTACCGATAACTATAATGGTGATTTCAATGAAATAAAAACCAATTTAAATACCTGTATTGATGCAATCAATTTACTTATTTCAGATGCTGGATTATTAGCGAAAGCTGCCGTTGATGGAAAACTAGCAACTCGTGCTGATACCTCAAAACACCAAGGCGATTTTCGAAAAATTGTTGAAGGTGTTAATGATACACTCGATTCTGTTATCAATCCTTTAAATGTAGCAGCAGAGTATGTCGAATTACTTTCGAAAGGTGAAGTACCATCAAAAATAACAGCTTCATATAATGGTGATTTTAATTCAATAAAGAATAATCTTAATGAATTAATTGAAGCTACAAGCCTTATAACTAAAAATGCAAAATTAATTGCGAATGGTGATTTGACCATTAAACTAACACCTCGTTCTGGAAAAGATGAACTTATCATTGCACTTGCCGAAATGATAAAAGCAATTGGTGAAATAGTTACTCAAGTTCAAACATCGGGCGATAATATTGCTGATGCAAGTCAACAGATGAGTGCCAATTCACAAACTGTTTCGCAAGGTGCATCGGAACAAGCTTCGGCAGCCGAAGAGGTTTCGTCGAGCATGGAACAAATGGCATCGAACATTCAACAAAATACCGACAATGCACAGCAAACCGAAAAAATTGCAGCTAAAGCCGCCGAGGATATTTTGGTTGGAAGTCAAAATGTAAACACAACTGTTGTTTCGATGAAAAAGATAGCCGAAAAAGTTTCGATTATTGGAGACATTGCATTCCAAACAAATATACTAGCTCTCAATGCTGCCGTTGAAGCGGCAAGGGCAGGTGAGCATGGAAAAGGATTTGCCGTAGTAGCTGCCGAAGTTCGTAAACTAGCTGAACGTAGCCACATTGCTGCAGGCGAAATTAATGAACTTACAAAATCAAGTGTGGATGTTGCCGATAAAGCGGGAAAACTACTCGAGTCAATTGTTCCTGATATTCAAAAAACTGCAAAACTTGTGCAAGAAATTACAGCAGCAAGCATCGAACAAAATTCAGGAGCTAATCAAATCAACAATGCCATCAATCAGTTAAATAAAGTTACTCAACAAAATGCTGCAAGTGCCGAGGAAATGGCAACCAGTAGCGAAGAACTGTCGAGCCAAGCTGATAGTTTAAAAGATTTAATTGGATTCTTTAAAGTTGAAGGTAATGGTATTACAAAACATAAAAAGATAGCACAAAAATTACATATCAACGAAACTCACCATCATAACGAAGTAGTGAAACCTACTATCATCAAAACGAATGGTATCGAACTTATCATGGATCAACATGATAGCGAATATGAGAGATTCTAGGAAGGGGTCTTTTATGTAGTCAAATTACCGATAAAGTCCGTCACAAAGCAATTTGTAACGGACTTTTAATTTTTGCTTTTAAGTATAATAATAGGAGAGCATGCATTTATTTTTTTGTGTATATTTACTTATATAACATACTATATCTATGGAAGCACAATTAAATCAAATACGAAATAAACTAATTAACACCTTAATGATTGGTTTTATCAGTTTTGCAGTTCCAACATTAGTATTATCTCTAATTCGTTATTTTCAAATAGGTTGGAGTTGGTTATTTTTATTTCATAGTATTCTTGTTGTTATTTCTTTTATCGTATTTCTAAATCGTTTTAAATTAAGTTTACAATTTAAAACTCATTTTTTATCAATTGCTTTTATATTGATAGCCTTTGCTGGTACAATTCGATTTGGCATTTCTAGTTCACATTTTTATTGTCTTATATCAATTATAATTTCAACAATCATTTTCGGTAAACGAACTGGGTATATTTATTTGCTTGTTTCAGCCCTAGGATTAATTATTTCAATTACTCTCTACCAATATGCAAAAATCTACACTCTTACCGATTTTAATGTATATAATAATAACATTACCACAAAGTTCAATTTATTAAATGCAAACGTTTTTCTAATGGTAATAATCATCTATTTCTTAGGTAATTTTTACAATTTCTTTATCCAAAATATAAAAGATTTAATACTTAAAACGCAAGCTCAAGAGCTAACTCAACATGAATTACAGAAAAGTGAAGAACGATATCGATTTCTCATTGAAAATGCGACTTTCCCTGTTATTGTAGCAAAATTTAATGGTGAAATACTATTTGTTAATAATTGTGCTGAAACGTTTTTAGGAATTGAAAATAATTCGTTAAATCAAAATATTACAACCGATTTTTGGGTTTACAAAAATGAAAGAAATAAGTTTATTACAGAACTAAAACAAAATAGTAATGTTGATAATACTGAAATACAATTACGTACAAATGTGAATAAAATTAAAACAGTTTTACTATCATCGAAAGTAATTGAATATGAAAATCAACCTGCTATATTTACAATATTTAATGATATATCAGAACGTAAACAAATTGAGGAAACGCTAAAGAAAAGCGAAGAGAAATTTTCAAAAGCATTTAACGCATGTCCTGTGTCAATAACAATTTCATCAATTGATAATGGGAAATATGTCGATGTAAATGATTCATTTATTACAATATCTGGTTTTACGAAAGAGGAGGTTTTAGGCCATACTTCAACTGAATTAAATTTATGGGTTGAAAATGTTCATAGAGATTCTTTTTATAATAATCTTATGCAAAGTGGGTATTTAAGAGATTATCCTTCTCAATTCAGAATGAAAAATAGCAATATTCGCGATTTCATATTAGCTAGTGAAATAATTGAACTAAATGGAGAAAAACATATTTTAAATTATTCGATTGATGTTACTGAAAGAAAACGTACCGAAGCTGAAATAAGAGAAAAAGATTTACGAATCAGAGCATCATTTGATCTTTGCTTTGAATTTATTGGTTTGCTTTCGCTTGATGGTACTTTAATAGAAGTTAACCAAACAGCAATGAATTTTGCTGATATTAAACTAAACGATGTTTTAGGCAAACCTTTTTGGGAAACACCTTGGTGGAATCATTCAAAAGAAGAACAGCAAAAATTAAAAGAAGCAATTGCTAAATCAGCCCAAGGCGAAACAATAACTTATGAAGCAACGCATCGTGCATCAGATGGTGAATTACATTATATTGATTTTTCTTTAAAACCATTAAAAAATGAAAAAAATGAAGTTAAGTATTTAATTCCTGAAGGACGAGATATAACAAACATCAAACATGCGAATGATGAAATAATAAAGAGAGAACATTTTTTACAAACACTTATTAATACTATTCCCGATTTAATTTGGTTAAAAAATAGTGACGGTGTTTATTTACAATGCAACAAGCGTTTTGAAGATTTTTTTGGAGCAAAAGAAAAGGATATTGTTGGAAAAACCGATTACAACTTTGTCGATCAAGAATTAGCCAATTTCTTTAGAGAAAAAGATATAATTGCTATAAATGCTGGTAAACCTTCCAAAAACGAGGAAAATGTTCAATTCTCAGATGGACATTTCGAATTTTTGGAAACGATTAAAATGCCAATTTCTGAAAATAATGGAAAACTTGTAGGTATTTTAGGGATTGGTAGAGACATTACTGATCGAAAAAAACTAGAAGAAGAATTAAAAGTAAGTGAAGAAAAATATCGATTTATTGTTGAAAATTCACCAATAGGTATCTTTCAACGTAAAATAGATAAAAATGGAGATTACAACTATTTCAATCCTGCTATTGTAACTGATTTTGAATGTACATCGGGTGAAGAATTTTTACGCGACTACGGTGATGTTAAAAATCGATATGCAATACCCGAGAAATTAATAGAATTTAATAAACTGCTTTTAAAGAATAATATAGTTGAAAACTTTGAAGTTAAAACTATATTAAAAAATGGTAAAACGAAATGGTTTTCTATTTATGCAAAATTAGATAATACTAAAATGTTTATAAATGGCTTTGATATTGACATTACTGAACGAAAAAAAATAGAACTAAAACTTGCAGAATCACAAACAAGACTATCAGCTATTTTTGAAAGTACCAGCGATTTTGTTTGGTCAGTCGATGCTGAAACCTTTCAAATTGTAACCTTCAATACTGCAATAAAAAATTATTTTAAAAATAGACATAACGTTACCATGCAAGTTGGTAGCTATATTGAAGATTTGCTTCCTAAAGAAGTAGGTATAATCTGGTATAACTATTATAAAAAAGCTATTAAAGTAGGTTCATTTTATGATATTTACGAAGTAATTGATCGAAAAGTGATTCTACATCTCTCATTTTATCCATTAAAACTGAACGATAAAATCATAGGTATTTCTGTTTTTGGAAAAGACATTACAGAAATAAAGAATAGTGAAAAAGCACTCAAAAAAAGCGAAGAACATTTACAGACATTATTACATTCCATAACCGATTATATGTATTCGGTAAAAATTGAAAATGGCCAAATAATTGAAACAAGACATGGTGAAGGCTGTGAAACAATAACAGGATATACTATCAATGATTTTGCAAAAGATAAATCACTTTGGTTCAATATTGTATTAGATGTTGATAAAGATGTAATCTTCAAACATATTTACACCATAATCAACGAAAAGAAAGCTGTTCCAATTGAGCATCGTATTATTCATAAAAATGGCAATATCCGTTGGATTCGTAATACTCCCGTTCTTCGATTAAATACCCAAGGTGAGGTTATTGGTTACGATGGTTTAATCTCTGATATTACTGAAGCAAAAATACTTGAACGTGAAATACTTAATAGTGTAATAAAAACTGAAGAAAAAGAACGTTTACATTTTTCTCAAGAACTTCACGATGGCATAGGTCCATTGCTATCTGCAATTAAAATGTATGTACAATGGCTTGAAACTCCCGACGAAGAAATGAATCAAGTTGAAATATTGAAAGATATTGAGAAATTAGTTGAAGAATCATCATCAACTATTCGTGAAATTTCATTTAAACTTAGTCCTCATATATTGCAAAACTATGGGTTATATGAAGCCGTAAAAGCCTATTCCGAAAAAATTAAAGAATCATCGAAAATCGACATATTACTTACTAATTATGATGTTTGTAGATTCAATGAGAATGCTGAAACTATAATTTACAGAGTTTTATGTGAATGCATTAATAACACCTTAAAACATGCAAAAGCAACAAAAATTACTATCAAAATGAATTGTGACAATTCAAATTTTTATATTGAGTATTCCGATAATGGTAAAGGATTCAATGTAAGTGAAGTGTTACAAAATCACAAAGGAATTGGACTTATGAACATGCAAAGTCGTATAATTTCAATAAATGGAATTATTGAAATAAAAAGTGAAATAGGTAAGGGTAGTACAATGAAATTCCAATTCGACAAGCAATATTTATAACTTATTTAGTATATTAGTAAAAAAATAGGTACAGTATGACGAGTATTATAATAGCTGACGATCATAGAATGTTTCGCGAAAGCTTAAGCAAAATATTATCGATGAAAAAGTTAGCTACAGTTTTAGCTGAAGCTGCGAATGGAAAAGAACTTATTGATTTGCTCGATACACACAAACCTCAAATAATACTTACTGACATTTCGATGCCAGAAATGGATGGTGTAGAAGCAACAAAATTAGCCATACAAAAGCATCCCGATGTAAAAGTTCTGGCACTTTCATCGTTTGGTGACGAAAAATACTATTACAGTATGCTTGAAGCAGGAGCAAAAGGTTTTGTACTTAAAAATGCTGGGATTAATGAATTACAAAATGCAATTACAGAAATTGCAAAAGGTGGCACTTGGTTTTCTGCCGATTTAATTCAGACAGTAATTTCAAAATTTAACGATAAGCAAAAGAAAGAAATCGTTTCTGTTTTAACTGAACGTGAAATAGAAATACTGCGGTACATTTGTGAAAGTTTGACTAATGAGCAAATTTCAGAAAAAATCAACATCAGTTACGATACTGTAAAATGGCACAGAGCAAACATTTTATCTAAAACAGAATGTAATAATACTGCGGCTCTTGTTATATATGCCATTAGAAATAAAATATTTGAAATATAACCTTTTTCTGTTATTCACAACCTTACAGAAGACTTTCCTAAGTAACATAAGATCAAAATAATGTAGTTTTTGCGTTATTGAAAATATTGAATGAACTATTGTTGTATGTAAGACTTGGCTTGAGCATACTTGCAATCCATTCGTTATTACATATAAAAGCACAAACTACAAGTTTGAACTAGCATGATTTTAGTGTGTGATATTTATTTTTTACCAGAACTTAATTAACTTTTCATTATCACTTTGCAAACAGTTATATAGTGATATTTCAAGAATTTATAGTTCTATCCTCCCCATCCTTTAGGGTAGAACCACCCTAAAAAGTAATTGTTTCCAAACCATTCTAAGTACTACTTTATTTCCGTTAGTTTCAACGGCTCTTTTGCATTGCTTGTGCCATAACTTTGTATTGTTAATGGTACTGAAATAATAAAAAGGGGATACCGAAAACCTAAAAGAGTAGGAAAACTTATAAAAATAAAGCTATGTATAGAATTGATAAGCGTCCTTCGGGATATGTTTTAACGTTTGCGGGAAGTATAAACTCAGCTGAAATGCAAAATTGGTACGATGAATCACAATCGGTTTTAAGTACTGAAACTTCTGGTTCGTTTGGTGTAATAATAGATATGAAAGCATTACAACCAATTTCTCAAGAAACTCAAAGTATAATGGTTGCTGGACAAGGATTATACAAACAAAAAGGGATGAAACGATCGGCAGTTATATTAGCAAGTGCTGCTATTAGTATGCAATTCAAAAAAATGGCTCAAGAGTCGGGAATATATGCAACTGAACGTTATATTGATGCATCGTTTTTTACAAATCCTATCGATGTTGCAATAAAATGGGTTAAAGATGAAATAGATCCAGATTTATAATGGTTTAAATCATCTTTAGTAAAAAAGCTCTTTCCTAAGTTAATTGGAAAGAGCTTTTTGCTTTTTAAAATAGTTTAAAATTAAATAAACCGTAATTCCAATTCCCCCTCCCTTAGGGTAGTCGTCTTACCTTTACTAACAGGTTCAAAACCATGCTTACTTCTACATTTTTCAGTTAGTTATAAGAGCAAAAAAGGTCTTTGCTAGTCATACCTTTAATATATAGAAATTGATCTAAAATTTAAGATTATGAAAGCTTTAAATATAATATTGGTAGATGATAATACTGCTTTTCGAAAAGCTTTAAAAATGCTTCTTGAAAAACACTATCATGCAAAAATAATAGCTGAAGCATCGAGTGCTGAAGAATATCTGAAACTCGAAATTGAAACTAATATTGATTTAATATTTATGGATATTATGATGCCAGAAATTGATGGTATAGAATTAACTAAAAAAATTTTATGGATAAACAATTCATTGAAAATTATAGCTATTACCATGCATAACGATAGAGTTTATCTTCAAACATTAATTGAAGCGGGTTTTGTAGGTTGTATTTTCAAAAATACTCTATTTACAGAGCTTCCTTTAGCAATTAAAACAATTGTAGAAGGGAAAAGATATTTCCCTAAAAATATAACAATAGAATAAGGAGGAAATATGTTAGAAGCATTAAACAAATTAACATCGTATTTGTCGTTTAAACTTGGTGATGAAACATTTGCAGCTAATGTTAGCAAAGTTTTGAACATCTTGGAAATGACAAAGATTACTAAAGTTCCTAAGGCTCCCAATTATATGATTGGAGTTATAAATTTACGAGGAACAGTACTACCATTGGTCGATACACGCATAAAATTTGGACTTACACCAACCGAATTCACAGCAAACACCTGCATTTTAGTTTTAGACATTCAAATTGGAGAAGAAACAATTCATATTGGTGGACTTGTCGATTCGGTTCAAGAAGTTCTAGAAATAGAACCACAGCAAATTTTACCTGCACCCAATATTGGGAATAATTTTCATTCCGAATTTATTACAGGAATGTATAAAATTTCAGACGATCAATTTATTATGATACTCGATATGGATAAGGTATTTACCGTTGACGAAATAATTGATGTGAAAACATCATCTAAAGGATAAGTAAAGAAAATCAACCCTAAAATATGGAGGAACCAAATCATGAAAAAAATTACAATTAAAATGAAATTACTTACCGGATTTATTACTGTTGCAGTTATAGCTGGTATAGTTGGGGCAGTTGGAATATCGCAAATAGAAAAAATAGATGCTTCCGATACTGCATTATATGAAACAGTTGCTGTACCACTTGGGCAATGTGTTGAATTAACACAAGATTACCAAAGAATGCGAGTAAACACGTATCTTATTCTAATAGCTTCAAATTTAGATGAAGCCAGAGAAAGACAAAATCGATTTATGTTTTTTAATTCTAAACTAGATTCTGTATTAAAGGCTTATGAATCTACAATTATTGATAGTATTGACAAAACGAACTATCAAAGAGTAAAAGAAGCAAAAACAAAATATACTTCTTTTATGGACGATTATATGAAATTAATTGAAGTAGGAAATTTTGAAGGTGCTAAAGAATATTTAAAAGGAGACTGGTATAAAGAGAATGCAAATATTCAAAAAGCAATAGATACATTAGTCGACTATAACGTAAAATATGGGAAACAACTTTCTGATTTAAATACAAAGACTGCCGATGCTGCTACCATAGAAATGATTTTATTTGTTGTAATTGGAGTTATATTAGCTCTTTTACTTGGATTATTAATTGCTTCAAACATTCAAAAAATTATTAAATCAGTTGTCAATCAAGCAAAAACATTGTCGGAAGCCTGTGTTGATGGAAAACTTTCAACCCGTGGTGATGTTGAAAAAATTAATCCCGAATTTCAAGATATTGTAATTGGAATTAATAATACTTTAGATGCGGTTATTGGTCCCTTGAATGTTTCGGCCGAATATATCGACAGAATCTCAAAAGGCGATTTACCTCCACTTATTACTGAAAACTACAATGGCGACTTTAATGAAATTAAAACCAATCTTAATCAATTAATTAGAGCCTTAAATGCTGTTACCGAAAGTGCAATTAAAATTTCGCAAGGAAATATTAATGTTGATTTAACAATTCGATCTGAAAAGGATGAGTTAATTAAAGCATTTAAAGGCATGGCTTCATCAGTCAATTTACTTATTGATGATTCAAAAATACTTGCAAAAGCAGCTATCGAAGGAAAACTTGCAACTCGTGCCGATGCATCAAAACATCAAGGCGATTTTAGAGCTATTGTGGAAGGTGTAAACAATACGCTTGATGCAGTTATTGGTCCATTAAATGTTTCGGCCGAATATATTGACAGAATTTCAAAAGGTGATATTCCTGGAACGATTACGGAACAATACAATGGTGATTTCAACGAAATAAAAACCAATCTCAATCAACTTATCGACACGTTGAATAGCATAACCAACACGGCAAAAATGTTAGCTCTAGGCGATTTAGATGTTGACCTTAGAATACGTTCCGAAAAAGATGAATTATTGAAAGCATTGGTTCAAATGGTTAATGCAACAAAAGATATCGCTCAAAAAACAAAATTGATTTCGATAGGCGATTTAAGTATCGATCTTTCACCAAGATCGGACAAAGATGAATTGATGAAATCGATGATTCAATTGGTAAATGCAATGCGTGAAATAACAGAAAAAACAAAACAAATTGCTGTGGGTGATTTAGATGTTGATTTGCAAATGCGTTCAGACAAGGATGAATTAATGAAAGCTTTAATTCAAATGGTTAACGCAACAAAAGATATTTCCAATAAAACAAAACAATTGGCATTGGGAGATATTACCGTTGATTTAGCTGTACGTTCAAGCAAAGATGAATTAATGAAATCGTTAATTCAAATGGTTGTGGCAATGCGCGATATAACTCAAAAAACAAAAAAAATAGCTATTGGTGATTTAGATGTAAGCTTAATTATGCGTTCAAGTAAAGATGAATTAATGCAAGCTTTAATCCAAATGGTAGATGCAACTAAGGAAATTGCCGAAAAAACAAAATTGATTGCAACTGGCGATATGACTGTTGACATTAAACCTCGCTGCGATAAAGACGAACAAATAATTGCACTTTCTGAAATGATAAAAGCAATTGGCGATATTGTAACACAAGTACAATCATCGAGCGATAATATTGCCGATGCAAGCCAACAAATGAGTTCTAATTCTCAAACAGTTTCTCAAGGTGCTTCTGAACAAGCATCAGCTGCCGAAGAAGTGTCATCGAGTATGGAAGAAATGGCATCGAACATTCAACAAAATACCGATAATGCACAGCAAACCGAAAAAATTGCTGCAAAAGCTGCCGAAGATATTTTAGTTGGAAGTAGAAGCGTTAATTCAACTGTCAATTCAATGAAAAAAATTGCTGAAAAGGTATCTATTATTGGAGATATTGCATTCCAAACCAATATACTTGCCTTAAATGCAGCCGTTGAAGCAGCAAGGGCAGGAGAGCATGGAAAAGGATTTGCCGTGGTTGCTGCCGAAGTTCGAAAACTTGCTGAACGAAGTCATATTGCTGCTGGAGAAATTAATGAATTAACAAAATCGAGTGTTGAAACGGCTGATAAAGCAGGTAAATTACTCGATTCTATTGTTCCTGATATTCAAAAAACAGCTAAACTTGTGCAAGAAATTACTGCTGCAAGTATTGAACAAAACTCAGGAGCTAACCAAATTAATAATGCCATCAATCAATTAAATAAAGTTACACAACAAAATGCTGCAAGTGCCGAAGAAATGGCAACAAGTAGTGAAGAATTATCGAGTCAAGCCGATAGTTTGAAAGATTTGATTGGATTCTTTAAAGTAAACGATAATGGAATTCCCAAATATCGTTCACAAGCACTAACAACAAAAGCTGTGATGAAAAAAGGGAATAAACCGATTGTTAAATTACCTAAACCTTCAAAAACAGAAAGCGGTGGAATCAGTTTAATGATGGACGATAATGATGGAGATTATGAAAGATTCTAAAAACTAATTATCTGGTATTCAATCGGACTTATTTCTTTGCTTACCATGTAAGTTTGTAATGATCTAACTTTAACAGATATTTAAAGCCAACTATTTTTTTGAAAATTAGTTGGCTTTAGTATTTTGTATAGGTGTGAATTAATAAAAAGAAATAGAAACGATTAAAAAATTTTGAATTTGAAATTAGTAGGCTTATTCTTTTTGCTTTTAGTCAACTTCAAATTCATAATAATTCTTTTCTTCTTTACCTAAGAATAATCTAAAAATAGGATCTATTTTCATTGTTCCATTTGCTTTTACATATTTCACATCTTTAATGTAAACAAGTGAACCTTCTTTCAAACTATTCACATAAAGTCTCATTTTCTTAGTTAATCTATCATTAGTTGAACTATCTGTAATAAAGGTGTCATTTTCTAAAATATCCATTTTAAAGCCTACTACTTGAGCTTCAATTCCTAATCTATCATAACGAGCTTTTACAATTCCGCCACATAGAAGTAGCTTTGAAATACTTGAATCCGATTTTACATTATTAATACTAATGATTGGATAATCAATAACTTTATATTGTTTGTTTTGAATTAGTTTATTCTTTCCATTTTTAGCTTTTTCATACATTGACAGTAAACAGATGCCAGCTTTTAGATTATCAATTATATAAACAGTATCAATTTTTGTCTTTAATATTCGACCATTACTAACTTTTATTGTAGATATTTTGTTTTTGCCTTTTATTAAAATTTTTATGCAATTTTTTTTACCTACAAATAAATAATTGTCTTCAGGAAATATTCTATAATTACTCGAATTAGCTTTCACAACATAATTAAGAACAGTAGTTTGACTCTTTTGTGCAAAATTGCTTATAATAAAAAAGCAACTGAACATTACAATTAATATTGACCTTTTCATATTAATGAGTTTATGTCGTTTGTAGTATATTTTTCTTTCTTTTTCATTTTTAGTTTAAATGTATATTCTTTTGTCGATTTGTTTAAGTCTTTAAATTGATCGACAGTGAAATAGCCTAAATAATTATCTTCAGTTATAACAATTAAAGTATTTTCAACAGATGGATTGAAGTAAACTTTATCGCCAGAAGACAAAGAATAAAGTGCATTATTACCAGCTTCGACTAAATAAACTTTTGCAACAGAAATTGGTTTTCCATCTTCAGTAGTATATTGTGCATCAACAATTGCTTGTTGAGGTAAATTTTGTGGACAATCGGAATTCCATATTCCAAATTTTTGAACTTGAAATGTTCGATAAATAACCTGATCGGTTGCTCCGACATCAGAAGAAATTTGTGTGTTTCGAGCTTTTAGTTTATTGTAATAATTTTGAACGACCTTCCAAAATGAAATTTCATTGTTTAATTTATTTTGCTTATTCTCATCTTCTTTTGTCTTTATTGAAACAGCGTTTTTGTATTTAGCATATTGACTTTCCCAATATTGTTTTGATGTTTTTAAATCAGATGTATTTACTACTGGATAAGCAATTACTGAAAATGTTTTATTATCATTTGTAAATGTAACATTGTAATCATCAGTATTTTCAATTCGTTCTATTTCAACTTCATCCCATGTAATGTTTGCTGTTTTTGAATCAAAGTTTTTATTCTTTGGTGAAATTTCAAAGAGTAAATTATTGAATGCCTTAAGTTCTGGAAACTCATCAAAACTTACATTAATTGTAAATTGAATTGCCTTGCTATTTTTTTCTTTAGGTTTAATTAAATCAAATTTAGATTCGGGAATTTCACTCGTTGATATACTATTAAGCTGTGAAGGAATGTCCTTTTCTAAATAATCCCAAGCATTTTTCTTTTTGTCAAAGTAATATTTATTGAATTTTGATTTATCGTTATTTAGTGATGCCATTTTTATTTCAATACTTTTCCCTGACTTTATAAAAATAGGGTTACCACTTTGCTCGGCTTCTATTTTAAACATCCCTGCCGATTCAAAATTATATTTAATACCAGCTGAATCGTATGTCATTGGTATTCCAGATAATAGAATTTCACCAACATTATGATATTCTTCGAACCGAAGCTGTATTTTCCCTTTTATCTCATTCCCAGCAGAATCGACAAAGGCATTTGAAGGTATAGAAATTAATGAACTCGATGAATAAACGAGGGTAGTATCACTTTGTGATTCTAAAACAAATTCTTGCATTTTCATTGAATCAGCTAGCAAAGTGGCATCTTGACGCTTTTGATTACTATTTACATTATTCTTATTAACTAAAAATACTATAGAAGCAAGAATTATAAATCCACCAATACCAACAGATTTTTTTTTGTAAATAGTTCCACTAGACTTAACAACAGTTTTATTTATAACTTTCGAAAAATCCATACCATTTTTAATTTCTTCAGAAGTTAAATCTGGTCTATCTTCAATTATATTATACTTTTTCATAAACTCTTATTTTTAGATTATTTACTTTTTTATCAATAATCACTGTGTTTTTATTATAAAATAAATTTTAAAATCGTTTCTATTTTGATAGTTTTTGAAATATTATTTTCAATTTATCTAAAGCTCTATAAGTCCTAATCTTAGCATTACTTTCTGTAATATCAAGAATTTCTGATATTTCAGAAAACGGTCGTTCTTCAAAAAAACGAAGTTCCAGAACTATCAAATCTTTTTCGTCAACATACTGTAATGCTGCTTTTAAAATGACCTTTAGTTCTTGTTGATCTGTTTCTGTTTCCGATGCTACATTTGTTATAGAAACACTGTCAATATTTATGCATCGCATTTTTGATTTAGCTCTATAAAAGAGAGCAATTTCGTTTAATGCTATTCGATACAACCAACTTGAAAATGGAAAGCCTTTATCTTTATATTTCTTAATATTTAACATTGCTTTTCCAAATGTTTCTGTTGATAATTCATAAGCATCATCAATACAATCGACTCTTTTATATACAAACGAAAGTATTTTTGGATAATACTTTGTATACAAAGGTTCAAAAAATTGAAGATCGTGTTTTGATCTTTCAATTATTTCCCATTCGTTTTCAACTTTATCTGCCATAAATAATGGTTTTAGTTTGTGTATAGGAGTGAAATACAAAAAAAGGTAAAAAGATACAGAAACGATTAAATTATTTTAGAATTTGAGTTTATGTTTTTCAAAAGATGGATAAATTGTATCTTTGACCGATATCAGTATTACATTAATGGATAAATATTTTCATATAATTTTAGATTACTTTTTAAAAGTATTAGTATCAACAGGAACTCAATTACTAATATTGTTTGGTCCATTACTTATTCTTGCATTTATAATGAATTTTATAGCTCAATTAAATGAAGAATTTAGCTATAAAGTTTTTGGACGAACTATTTATTTATATGTTTTTGGTTGGTTAGGAACATCGGTTCATGAATTAGGGCATGCTCTTTTTGCTTTGATTTTTGGTCATCACATAAATCAAATTGTATTATTTTCTCCAAATGCTGAAGCTGGTTCACTTGGACATGTAAATCATAGTTTTAACAAAAAAAGTATTTATCAAAACATAGGTAATTTTTTTATTGGAATTGGTCCAATACTATTAGGAGCTCTTGCACTTTTTCTTGTAACATATGCATTATACCAATATAGTGTAACAGAAATAAGTTTTCAATTTGGAATCGAATCTTTCAAGAGTTTATCGGCATTAAAGCAACTAGGTTTTACCGTATATAAAAGTGGATATTCATATATTTCTATTGTTTTATTTGGAGCAAAAACTACTTGGTGGAAAATTGTTTTATTATGTTACTTTTTGTTCTCTATTGGTAGTTCAATTACTTTAAGTCCAGCAGATATTAAAAGTGCTTTTAAAGGATTTCTATATTTTATAGTTGTGCTTTTACTCTTTAATTTAGCTACATTGTGGATTGGGAATTTTATGTTAACAATTGTAGCAAAAGTCAGTTTCTATTTCTCAGTATTTTACTTTTTAATGATACTTAGTATAATTGTGAACATAGTTTTTCTATTTGGTTTATTACTTGTATCATCGATAAAATCAATTTTTATTAAATAAGAAATCGAATTATTTTGTTTTAATTAGTTGTTATTAAATTTGGCATTTTTAATCTTATTTGTTCAATATTTCTAATAAAACAACGTTATCTTTGCCTTCGATGAGTATTAATAATCATTATAATTACTGTTTACAATCATAAAAGTCAATAATAATTACAATAAATTAACTCAAAATCATTACTTTGAACCATTTTTTTCATGAATAACCATTATCGTTTACGTTCGTTTTTAGTTGTATTAATAATTGCATTTTTATCAAGTAACAACTACATATTAGCTCAAAAAGTTAAAGCTTCAACTATTATCTCTGGTTCAATTATCGACGCTGAAACTAACGAATCCATTCCATTTGCTGTAGTATCGTTTGTAGGATTATCTGTTGGAACTCGTTCCGACGATGATGGTCAGTTTGAACTTGCATCGTTTGTGGCTTCAGATAAAATTAAAGTTGCTTGCATTGGGTTTGAAACACAGATTATAAAAATTGAAAAAGGAAAAAATCAAGAGATTATAGTTAAACTAAAATCAAGTACGAAAGCTATCGATGAAGTAGTTGTAAAACCACAAAAAAAACGCTACAAAAAACGCGATAACCCATCAATAGATCTCATAAATCAAGTAATAGCTCATAGAGATAAGAATAAAAAAGAAAGTTTTAAATTCTATCAATTCGAGAAATATGAGAAAATAATGTTTGGTTTAAGTAATATAACCGAAGAATTTAGAGAACGTAAAGCATTCAAAGATTTACAATTTGTATTTGACCATCTCGATACATCAAAAATTGAAGGAAGTCAAGTGTTACCTGTTTACATGAAAGAAAGCCTTTCTGACTTTTATTATCGTAAATCGCCCAAAGTAACCAATGAAATTGTAAAAGCTCAAAAAATGGTTGGTTTTGAGGGTTATGTCGATAATAAAGGCTTAGATAATTACTTGAAATATCTCTATCAAGACATTGATATTTATGAAAATAACGCAACTGTTCTTACAAATCAATTTTTAAGCCCTATAGCTGCTACAGCTACAACTTTCTATAAATATTTTATCGTTGATACTAGTTTTGTAGGTAACACAAAATGTATAAAAATGTTTTTCTCGCCTTATAATAAAAATGACTTTTTGTTTCAAGGATATATGTACATAATGGATGACAGTAGCTATGCTGTTAAAAAGGTTGATATGTATGTAAATAAAAATATAAATCTAAACTGGGTTAAAAGTTTAAGAGTAAAACAAGAATTTAATAATATCGATAATCATGGTTGGATTTTAACTAACGATGAAATTAATATCGATTTTGGTTTGTCGAAAAATGGAACTGGAATCTATGGTCAACGAGCTGTTTCGTATGAAAAATATCTTGTTAATATTCCTCAAAATGATTCAATTTACAACGGACCAGATATTATAATCAAAGATAATGTTGATAATAAACCAGATAGTTTTTGGGTTGAAAATAGACATAGACCGCTCGAAAAAACTGAAGAAGGTGTTTACACAATGATGGATAGTGTGAAGAAAGCACCTGTTTTTAAAAGAACGATGAATTTATTAACTCTTGTAATTGCTGGATATAAAGACTTTGGATATGTTGAAATAGGTCCATTAGGTTCGTTTTATAGCTATAATAATTTAGAAGGAAATCGTTTACGATTTGGTGGAAGAACAACACCTAAATTCAATAGAAAAATAATATTCGATACATATGGTGCTTATGGTTTTAAGGATCAAAAACCTAAGTATTATTTCAGCACTTCGTATTGTTTTACAAATAAAACGATATATCAATTCCCAGTTAAATATTTAAAAGTTTATTATCAGAACGACACAAAAATTCCAGGTCAAGACCTTCAATTTGTTCAGGAAGATAACTTTTTACTTTCGATAAAAAGAGGAGTAAACGATAAATTTATGTACAATAATACGGCAAAAATTGAATATTACAATGAGAATGAAAGCCATTTTTCAGTAAGTGCAACATATCAATTTACCAAACAAACACCAGCTGGAAATCTTTATTACAATAGAACTAATTATGCTAATTATACAAATGATATAAAATATTTAAATATATCTGAATTCTCATTAACAGCTCGTTATGCTCCACATGAAAAGTATTATCAAGGAAAACAATTTAGAAATCCTTTAGCATCAAAATATCCAGTATTACAACTACAAGCAACTGTTGGATCAAAACTAATTGGAAACGATTACAATTATCGTTCATTAAAAGCTTTAATAAGCAAACGTGTTTACTTTTCGGTTTTAGGATATTCTGATGTCATTTTAGAAGCGGGGAAAATATGGGGAACAGTTCCTTATCCATTACTTATGATTCACCGTGCTAACCAATCGTATTCTTATCAATCGATGTCGTATAATCTTATGAATTTCTTGGAATTTGTGAGCGACCAATATGTTTCGTTAAATATAGACCATTGCTTTAATGGATTTTTCTTTAATAAAATACCTTTACTCAAAAAGTTAAAATTTAGAGAAGTGGTTGCCTGTAAAGTTCTATATGGTAGTGTTACTAAAGAAAATAATCCAGCAAATCATCCTGAATTATTTAAATTCCCTACACAAGCAAATGGTACACCAATCACTTATACACTCGAAAAGGAACCATATATTGAAGCTAGCGCGGGTGTTTCAAACATCTTCCGATTCTTTAGAATTGATGTTGTAAAACGCTTTAGTTATATGAACCATGCAAATGTTTCGAGTATAGGTTTACGCATGAAAATTAAACTTGATTTTTAATTCGGGTGAAAGTCTGTATTGCTGAAAAACCAAGTGTAGCTAAAGAATTAGCTCGTATTTTAAATGCAAATACGAGAAAAGACGGCTATTTTGAAGGAAATGGATATCAAATAACCTGGACCTTCGGACATTTATGTACATTAAAAAATCCAGAAGATTATACTCCTGAATGGAAATCGTGGCGTTTACATTCTTTGCCAATGATACCACCACGATTTGGTATAAAACTCATTGAAAACGATGGTGTTGTAAAACAATTTAATACCATTCAAAAACTAGTTACCGAATGCGATGAAGTTATAAATTGTGGTGATGCTGGAATTGAAGGAGAATTAATTCAACGTTGGGTTTTAAACAAAGCTCAATGTACAAAACCATTGAAACGATTATGGATTTCATCGATGACCGATGAAGCTATTAAAGAGGGTTTTGAATCGCTCAAAGAAGGTCACGATTTTGATAGATTATATGCTGCAGGTAATGCAAGAGCAATAGGTGATTGGCTTCTAGGCATGAATGCCAGCCGATTGTATACTATAAAATATGCAAACGGAAAGGGAGTTTTATCTATTGGACGTGTCCAAACACCAACATTAGCATTAATAGTACGACGATTCGAAGAAATTCAACAATTTGTTTCAAAACCTTTTTGGGAAATTAAAACCACTTATCGAGGAGTTATTTTTAATTCAACTAATGGACGATTTTCGACAGTTGAAGAAGCTGCAATAATAATTGAAGAAATAAAAACGAAGCTCTTCGAAATCGTTTCGTTTGAACAAAAAAAGGGTAGTGAAGCTCCTTTAAAATTATTCGATTTGACATCCTTACAAGTTGAATGTAACAAGAAATATAGTTTTACAGCAGATGAAACATTAAAATATATTCAAGGTCTTTACGAGAAGAAGATGGTTACATATCCTCGTGTTGATACTACATTTTTGCCCAATGATGTATATCCAAAAATCGAAGGTATTCTAAAGAATATGGAACCATATGCAAATTTCACTGCTGCAATTTTGGGCAAGCCGATTAAGAAAAGTAAAAAGGTCTTTGACGACACAAAAATAACCGATCACCACGCTATTATACCAACAGGAATAAAACCTAGTGGACTTGTTCTTGCTGAAAAACAAGTGTATGATTTAATTGCACGTCGTTTCATTGCAGCATTTTATCCCGATTGTATTGTATCGAATACAACCGTTATGGGAGTTGTAGGAAGTCATGAATTTAAAGCTACGGGTAAAGTAATTCTCGAAGAAGGATGGAGAGTTTTATATCCTAAAAAAGACAATGAAAAAGATTCTGAAGTTGAAAGCGATGAAGGGCAAATAATGCCAAATTTCGAAAAAGGTGAAACAGGTGAACATATACCTGATTTGCTTGAAAAACAAACGCAACCACCCAAAATGCTTACTGAAGCAACCTTACTTAGAGCCATGGAAACAGCTGGTAAACAAGTTGAGGATGAAGAATTACGTGAATTGATGAAAGATAATGGCATCGGTCGTCCATCGACGCGTGCTAATATTATTGAAACATTGTTTAAACGTAAATTTGTAGTTCGTGAAAAAAAGAATTTAGTCCCAACACAAACAGGAATTGAATTGATAAACACGATTCAAAATGAATTATTAAAATCGGCTGAACTTACGGGAATGTGGGAAAAGAAACTTCGCGAAATTGAAAAAGGCGAATACGATCCCAAACAATTTCTAATTGAAATGAAAGAAATGGTATTTCAACTTGTTTCTGAAGTTTCGCGTGAAACAGCCAAAACAATTTCAATAGAACAAGATGTTGTTGTTACAGAAAAAGAAAAATCTGAAACAAAGCCAAAATCAACGGAAAGTAAAAAGAAAACGGCAAAAAATACTGAACCAAAAGCTGAAAAAAATGAAGAAGTAATTTGTCCCAAATGTAAAAAAGGGAAAATGCTTAAAGGGAAAACAGCTTTTGGTTGTAGCGAGTATGCTAATGGTTGTTCATTTAAAGTTATGTTTGAACAATTTGGCTTAATGCTAAATGATAAACAAATTGCCACTCTAATTCAAAAAGGGAAAAGCCCCAAAATGAAAGGATTAAAGTATGAAAATACAGAAATAGAATCTGCTCTTATATTAGATTCATCATATACTATTTCAATTGAAAATAAACCGAAAGAAATTGTACAAGGGTTAGAATTTCCAACTGAATAAAAATTGAGAATTAGATATTTAAACACTGATAAGTAACTTAATAGAAAACTTTAAAATCTTAAAAATATGTTCGGCTCAAAAATATTAGAATTGGTTCTAGGGTTAGTATTTATATTTCTCCTTTATAGCTTGTTAGCATCGTCAATTCAAGAATTAATGTCGAATATTTATTGTTTACGATCGAAAATGTTGCGTCAGTCTATACGTCGAATGTTGATTGATGATCATAAGTATCCTTGGTACATAAGAATAGTTCATGATTTTCGTCATGTCTTATGTTCAATTTATCCTCGAATCGAAAAAATATGGCCTCATCCAACAGATTTTTCAACCGTATTTTACTCTCAACCAGGAATAAAATATTTAGGTTTTAATAAAAAAGTTTCTAATCCAGCCTATATAAAATCAGAAACTTTTTCGAAAACTATTTTAGATATTTTGAAGAAAAATGGTGAAGGTGAAGATGATAAGGCAAAAATTACAAATACATTAGAAAAAAAGACCGTAATCCATAATGGAATAACGATTAATCTTGACGAAGAAACCATAAGTCATATACAAACAATTTGGGAAACATCGGAACAAAACGTTGAAGTTTTTAAAAAGACTTTAACTAACTGGTTTGACGAAACAATGGAACTTTTAACTTTCCATTATAAGAAACATACAAGAATGAATTTGTTTTTTATTGGTTTAGCTTTAGCATTTATTTTCAATATCAATACTTTAACAATTGCAAATAATCTTTCGAAAGATGATAAGGCAAGAACTGAATTAGTTGCTTTGTCAACGGCTTATTTACAAAATGCTGAGCAAAAAGATACAACTCAAACATTAGATACAGGAGTTAAAACATTTAATGATACATTAAGAAAACAGATAAAAACAGTTTATTCTCAAATTCAAAATGAGGTATATAATTCGAATAATTTTATTGCAATAGGTTGGAAAATACCTCAAACATATGAAAAATGTAGAGTAAAAGATAGTTTACATATACGTCAAAGACGAGATGCAAATTTCGATATTGTTCTTTGGAAAATGTATAAGAAAAAGAAAAAAGAATGTACCGATTATAACGAAGAGAATAAATTGAGAATAGGAAATAAGGAACTTACTAAACGTTATTTCCCTGCCGATTTACAATTAACTAATTGGGAGAAATTTTTATATTTACTACATATGACTTGCGATATCCGATATATAATTGGTTACCTAATAACCGGTTTTGCTATATCATTTGGTGCTCCATTTTGGTTCGATTTATTGTCGAAAGTAGTGAAAATAAAAAATACAGTTAAAGAACAAGAAGAAAAGAAGTAAGAATTCTACATCAACTCTTCACCCAATAGTTCAATAAGTATTTCGCTTCTTATTGGTTTGCTTATATAATTATCGCAACCAG
>Ga0302296_1000727_pt1 | contig 26057 bp, 25 predicted proteins | sample III_Fen_N3_1_FD_194546 | JGI IMG/M metagenome (GOLD analysis project Ga0302296, IMG submission 194546) | Peat permafrost microbial communities from Stordalen Mire near Abisko, Sweden - III_Fen_N3_1 | ecosystem: Environmental > Terrestrial > Soil > Wetlands > Permafrost | place: Sweden: Abisko...
AACAAGTGTGGAGAACAGGGATCAGATACGGTCAGCCACAACCTGCTTCACATTCCGCGCCGGTAAAACCTTCCAGTACTGAATTCGGAGACATTTACCTTATTAATTTTTCGCCCAACGGTAATAAAACATGGCAGTTTAAACTTGGTAAAGAGGAAATAGATTCTGATCCAACCGAGTTTTCCAGTCTTGTTTTTGGCGACGGAAATGGTGTTTACATTGTTTACAACGGCTTAAATCTGCTTTCGGAAGCCGGTGAGGGTGCAAGCGGATCGGTCATTCAGCCAATGGTTTGTATGGTTAAGGAAGATGGGATAGCGGTTAAAACGCCTATTTTCTCCACTGAACAATCTTCGGACTTAATTCCGATTAAATGCGCACACTTTAATAAGGGGTGTTTTTTACTGACAAGTGATTTTTTCTGTTTCTTTGGTAAATGAGTCTTGCTTTTTGGGTTGATCAATTCCGGATTGGCTCGATTTTAGCTTTAATTCACATTCGCAGATTCGTTTGCGCTAGTTTTCAGTTTATATTCGTGGCATGAGATTGCTTGTTTTGTTAGTAATGGTTGTTTCTTTAGGTACTGCGTTCGGTCAGGGATGTAGCCGTGTTTGGTTGAAAGGTCGTGTTACGGACACGCTGCAAACACAAGCCTTTTACAACTTAATGGTGGTGAATCGCACATCCGGTTTGGGTGTTTTTGGTCAACCCGACGGTTCGTTTGGTGTGTATGTAAACGTCAATGATTCGATTACGCTTTCGGTGAAAGGCTATTACATGGTTGGTTTTCGGGTAACGCCTGATTCTACTTGTCAGCACAATGTGAATATGGCCATTATCGAAAAAGGAACCGATTTGCAAGAGGTGGTGATTCGTCCGCTGAAAACCATTCAACAAGTAAAAGAAGAGCGTGCGGCACTAGCCTTGCGTGAAACCCGAACCATTACCGGACTTGAGGCTTTCCAAAGTCCGATCACGGCACTCTATCAACGTTTCTCACAGCGTGAACAATCCAAAGCGGCAGTGGCGGCAATGGAGTACAAAGATTCACAGGAAGCTGTGTTGAAAGAGTTGCTGCGTTTGTATGTGGCGTATGATATCATCGAAATGACAGATGAAGAATTTGAGTCGTTCATCGCGTTCCTAAACATGGATCAAGATTTCCTGAAAACCGCTTCCGATATGGAGTTGGTGACGTTTATCAAGGATAAGTTTGAGCACTATAAAAGAATTAAGAATTAAGAATGCGGAATTATGAATTGAGGAGTCGCCCTGCCTTTGGCGCTTCGATATTTCACTGAAATCTAACTTAGAACGCAATTATGCATTCTGAATTCTGCATTCATAATTCGCCTTCGGCGGCTTCCATCAACTGCTTCTCATACATCTGAGCGTACAATCCGGCTGATTGCATCAATGTTTCGTGTGAACCTGTTTCAACAACTTTTCCTTCTTCCATCACCAGAATTTTGTCGGCATTGCGCAACGAAGAAATCCGGTGACTCACAATAACGGTAGTGGTTCCGTTGCGTTCGGTGTATTTGCGCAGGTTGCGTAAGATGATTTCTTCGGTTTCGGTATCTACAGCCGACAGACAATCGTCGAGTACCAATAATTGCGGTTGACGAATCAATGCACGAGCGATGCTAACGCGTTGTTTTTGTCCACCACTGAGATTTACGCCTCGTTCACCCAAAAGTGTGTCAAAACCTTCGTCAAAGGCTAAGATGTTATGCAATACGTGTGCGTCGGAGGCAGCTTGTTCCAATTCGGCTTGATCGTAACTGGTGCCTTGACTCCCGAAAGCGATGTTGTTGCGAATACTGTCTGAAAACAAAAACACATCTTGAGGTACAACGCCAATTTCTTTGCGGAACTGATCAAGATTGATGTCGGAAAGCAACGTATTGTTGTAAAGAACTTGTCCTTCTGTAGCTTCGATCTGACGCAATAACAAGTGGGTGAGGGTCGATTTACCGCAACCGGTTCTACCGATGATTCCGAGTGTTTCTCCGCGTTTGATACTAAACGAAATGTGTTCCAATACTTTTTTTTCGGTGCCGGGGTAGTGATAACTCACATCGTTGAACGTGATTGATGAAAGTGCCTCGTTTTTTCCGGTATTGTGGTTTTTGATGTCGGGTTCCACCTGCAAGAATTCATTGATTCGTTGCTGCGAAGCCGACGCGCGTTGAATGATCGACGTTACCCAGCCAACACTGGCAAACGGCCACGTTAGCATCATCACGAAACCAATGAAAGTAATAATGTTGCCGGGGTTGACTGAATTTAAGTAAACAGGTTTTCCGTTTTTGAGTATAACTTCTCCAAGTTCGTTTGTTTCAGGATAACTAAGTAGTCCACCAACGTAAACGGTGATCAATACACTTGCTCCAATCAAAAAGGTGATGGTGGGCATAAACAAGGCGTTGGTCAATACCAGCCGCATGTTGCGTTTATGGTATTCCTGCGAAGCATTCGAAAAGCGTTCCTGCGTTTGTTTTTCCTGAATATAAGCTTTGATCACACGGATTCCCGAAAATGTTTCTTGGCCAATGGTGCTGAGTTGCGATTGTTGTTGTTGCACCGCTTTACTCAAACGATTCATTTTATTGGACACAAAATAGATCAACATTCCCATAATTGGCAATGGGATCAAGGTGTAAATAGTTAGTTCCCCACTGATTTTGATCATCTGATAACTCACCATTGGAAATAAAATCGCCAGGTTGACAGTGTACATGATTCCCGGACCCAAATATTGGCGCACTTGCGAGACATCTTCCGAAATGCGGTTCATTAAATCGCCCGTAGATTGAGATTTGAAGAAGGTGTAGTGTAATTGCTGGTATTTTCGGTAAACCTCATTCTTCAGGTCAAATTCAATGCGGCGCGACATGACTATAATGGTTTGTCTGGTTAGGAATAAAAATACGCCTTTGATTATGGAATATAAAATGTAGAGTCCTGCCAGTTTGAAAGCGAGTGTTGATACGGCTTCTGCTGTGCTTTTGGTGGTTGCTTCGCGAAAAGACTCGGCAGCTTCCCCCAAAATAATCGGCATTTTAACGTAGAAATAGTTTTGAATCGTGATGAAGAGAACACCAAGTAATAAATGCCAGCGGTACGCGTAAAAATATTTGTTCAGATAGCTTAGAGACTTCATGCGATATATTTCCTATTTTTGCCCCGCGAACAGCGGTTCTTGTAAGATGCAAAATTAGCCATTCGCGTTCAATTGAAGACGAATTAAAACAAAATCATGTTTGAGGTAAAAGAGATGAAGGATGTGAATTTGGCCGAGAATCCGGTCATTGCACAAATGGGCACTTACAACCATGAACAATTGTTGTTTTGCAACGACAATGCGACTGGATTGAAAGCGATCATCGCGGTTCACAATACGGTGTTAGGTCCTGCTTTGGGTGGAACACGCATGTGGATGTATTCCAATGAAATGGAGGCGTTGAATGACGTATTGCGTTTGTCTCGCGGTATGACTTACAAGAATGCGATCTCGGGTCTCAACCTTGGCGGTGGAAAAGCCGTTATTATAGGTGATTCACGTACCATGAAGTCAGAAGCTTTGTTTAGACGTTTCGGAAAGTTTGTTCAATCATTGGGTGGTAAGTACATTACTGCCGAAGATGTAGGTATTTCTCCTTTGGACATGACGTGGGTAAATATGGAAACAGATCACGTAGTTGGTTTGCCGGGTAAAAGCGGTGATCCTTCGCCTGTTACTGCACATGGTGTGTATGTAGGAATGAAAGCGTGTGCGAAAGCGCAGTTCGGTTCCGATTCATTGGCCGGAAAGAAAGTAGCAGTGCAAGGTGTTGGTCACGTGGGTGAATACTTGGTGAAAAGCCTAGCGCAAGAAGGAGCAGAGGTGTTTATCACGGATATCCACGAAGAAACCTTGAAGCGTGTTGCAGCAACTTACGGTGCTAAAGTGGTTGGATTGAACGAAATCTACGACATTGACATGGATATTTACGCTCCGTGTGCCTTGGGTGCAACGGTAAACGATGATACATTGAGTCGCTTGAAATGCTCGATTATTGCCGGTGCGGCAAACAATCAGTTGGCGAATGAGAAAGTTCATGGTCAGGCGGTTGTTGACAAAGGAATCATTTATGCGCCTGATTTCGCGTTGAACGCAGGTGGTGTGATCAATTGTTATTCGGAAGTTAAATCGCTTACTCCGGAATGGGCAATGGCGAAAGCAGAAGAAATTTACACAACAATCGGGAATATCGTAGCGCGTTCAAAAAGCGAAAATATCCCAACCTATCAAATTGCAAATAAAATGGCTGAAGAACGTATTCAGTCAATTGGAAATGTTAAACTTCCATACTAATTGAAATAAAATAAAATGCTGAACAGAAGACATTTACGTATTAAAGTTCTTCAGGCTTTGTACGCTTATTTCCAGTCCGATGAGGATAACCTTCGCAAGACGGAAACCGAGCTGATGAAATCCGTGGAACGTATCTACGACCTTTACCTCTACTTACTGCTCAGCTTTGGCGAATTGAAAGAATTGGCCGAATACCGCATGGACGAGAACAAGAAGAAAATTCGTCCCGGAGAAGAAGATTTGAATCCGAACCGAAAGTTTGCTGACAACAAAATCATCGAGCAATTATTGGCTTCGTATGAATTGCGTCTTGCAGCTGAAGAGCGTTCGGTGAATTGGATCGGTGACGAAAACCGTGAAATGTTCCGGAAGATTTTCATTCAAATGCGTGAAAGCGAAAGCTGGTTTACCTTTATGGGCAACGGAATGGAAGGTTTTGAAGAAGACCAGCAATTTGCAATGGCCTTGTTTAAGAATGAAATCGCGAATTCTGAAATTCTGTACCATTACTTCGAAGAAAAGAACATTCACTGGATCGATGATATCGATTTGGCATGCGGCATGGTGGTGAAAACCATTAAAGCAGCAACCGAAGATGGAAAAATAACAATTTTGCCTTTGTACAAAGACAAAGAAGACGAACTGGAGTTTATCCGTACGTTGTTGCGCAAAACCATTTCTATGGATTCCGAAAATCACGCATTGATTGATGATTTGACGAAAAACTGGGAAGTGGATCGAATCGCTAAAATGGATATTCTGTTGTTGAAAATGGCCATTACCGAATTACAGGTGTGTAAAAACATCCCGAAAAAGGTAACACTCAACGAATACATTGAGATTTCGAAATTCTATTCTACGCCGAAAAGCCACGGATTCATCAACGGTATTTTGGATAAAGCGATTGATCGCTTGGAAAAAGAACAAAAGATCTTGAAAATAGGTCGCGGATTAATGAACGATAAATTATAAGACATGAAACGAATAGGAATAATGGTGGTTTCGCTTGCTTTCTTAGCGATGGGATGTACTTCAGGTGAAGCTGCGGTGGGCGATCGTACCACAATGAAAGTTGCTCCAGTAGTAGATCTTGGAAAAGTGGCGCTAGGCGAGGTTGTGAATGCTAAATTTACAGTTGAAAACACCGGTGATAAGCCATTGATTATGGGCGAAGTAAAAGGTACGTGTGGTTGCACTGTTGCCGACTGGACCAAAGAATCAATTGCTCCCGGAGAAAAAGGTTTTGTGAAAGCACAAATCAACACAGCCGGTTTTAGTTACGGACCTGCAACCAAAGGTGTTAACATCGTTGCAAACACAGATCCGGCAATTACTCCGTTGCACGTGAAATTAAATGTGATCAAATAATAGTATTCAATTATAAATAAACAATAAAGCAGTTATGCAAGGTGGTGGACAAATAATCATGTTGGTCTTGATGGTAGTAGTATTTTACTTCTTCATGATCCGACCTCAAATGAAAAAACAAAAAGAACAAAAGAATTTCCGTGCAAACTTAAAGCAAGGTGACAAAGTGATTACCATTGGTGGTATTCACGGTAAAATTCTTGAAGTAACAGATACTACGGTTTTGGTGAACTCTGAAGGAACGAAATTGCGTTTCGAGAAATCAGCGATCTCTCAATCGGTTGCTGAGATTTTGACAGCTTAATTACGCTTTCAAACAAAAGATTAAAGTCCATTTACTTCGGTAGATGGGCTTTTTTTTTTATGAACTAATTTGAATGAATAGAAGAGTAGCGTAGTATTATTAACCAATCCTATAAAATAGAAGTTACGGTTGATTTCTTGATCATAAAAAGAGTTGAAAATCCTGTGGTACAGAGAATCCCGGTTCGTAATATTGCGAATTAACAACCGATTATTTGATCCACCTTAGGCGGACAATTTGCACTATTACGAATGTATTTATGAGCTGAAAATCACCTTAAATTAGGAGCATCAGCAGTCACTTTCACAGTGAATAAAGGATGGGCGATGTTTCTATATTCGTCATTAAATCGGTTAACGATTATTCGTGTATTGGAGAGTTTAAGTTTTTTTCAACTCAATAACTCAATAACTCAATAACTCAAAAAACTTCCCGTTTATCGCTTCACCAGTCGTTCCCGACCGACCCCATTAGCTGTTTGAACTTCAATGAGATACGTTCCTGCAGGTAAACCATCAATAGAAAGTACATTGGTAGTAAGTAACGATTGTTCCATCACCAGTTGACCGTCTAATGAAAATACGCTGGCAGATTGAAGGTCTTTACCTTTAACGGTTACGTCGCTTTTGGCCGGATTCGGAAATAAATCGATTGCCACAGCAGCGTTGAGTTCATTGATTCCTACCGGATCTTCTACGCGTACATTGATCGAATCGAGGTACAGTTTGAACGCATCGTATGAACGCAAACGGAAACCGATAAAGATGCTTTGATTGGCATATCCTTCTGCACTCAGATTCACGAAACGGGTTGTCCATTCCGGATTTTCAAAGCCCAAGGTGGCAATGGTATCGGTGAAACTTGAAAGTTGCGTATCTGTGGTAGAAACCATAACGTAATATCCATCAGGGTAGCTGGGGTCGTGAGAGCGTGCGTTCCATTTAATGTAATTTCCGTAGGCTCCCAATCCTAGTGATGGTGTAATCAACCAACGATCGGCCTCGCCAGGAACAGTAAAGAAAGATGAAGCTCCGGCTACAGTATCACTGGTGTTATCCGGATCGGCTAATGAAATCCATCCCGGTGCAAACTCGATGACCGATGGATCTAAGGTACTGGTGTCGTTGATCACGATACTCCATGTAGCCATCGGAATTCCTTGTTGGAAATCTTCATCAAGAATCACCGTTTGTGCTGTAACGGTGGCAAGAAAACAGGTGCTCAACACACCGCTGATCAGGATTTTTTTCATGGTACAAAAATAAGAACTTTCAGCAAAGGTGCATCGAGCATCTGATGAAATGGTAAATGTATTGAGTGAAAGTTTGTTAAGGATCATCGTTGAAGGTGAAATTGGTGTATTTGCAATTGCGAAGCACGTTCGGATTGCAGATTTCGATGCCATTGTTTATCCGGTATTTCTTGTGAATAAAAAAACAACATGTGAATAATGCAACTAACACGGGTTACTATATAATGTTTTATCTAGTTGAAAAAAAGACATTTACCGGTAACAGAAATCTTTTCAAGATAAACAAAACAGATGTGACATTTCAACAATTAAACGCACTAAATAACTAGAAGATTATGGCATTTCAGACGATCAATCCCACAACAAATAAAGTAGTTAAATCATTTGATGATATGACCGATGCAGCTGTTGAAGTATCCATCGCTAAAGCAGTCATTGCATTTGACGAATGGAAAAAAACAGATTATCAAACAAGAGCACAGATCTTGCACAAAGTAGCTGGTTTGTTAAGAGAAAAAAAGAAAGAATTGGCTGAAATAATTACCTTGGAAATGGGGAAATTGTTTATTCATGCAGAAGGTGAAGTAAAACTTAGTGCTGAAATCTTTGACTACTATGCCAAAAATGCAGAGGGATTTTTAGCGGATAAAGTATTAAATCCCGTTCACGGAAAAGCATTCATACGAAACAGTGCTGTTGGTGTATTGCTTGGTATACAACCTTGGAATTTCCCATTTTATCAGGTAGCTCGTTTTGCAGCTCCAAACATCATGATCGGAAATACTGTTTTAATTAAACATGCCATGAATGTGCCGCAATGTGCCATCGCCATTGAAGAACTATTTGCTGAAGCAGGCGCACCGATCGGACTTTACACCAATCTATTAGTATCTCATGAACAAGCCGAAAAAATAATTGGAGATAAACGAATTAGAGGTCTTTCACTTACCGGTAGCGGGAGTGCAGGAGCAATTGTTGCGGCCGAAGCAGGTAAACACGTTAAAAAATCGGTTTTAGAACTGGGAGGTAGCGATGCCTTTATTATTCTGGAAGATGCAGATATTGAAAAGGCTGTAGATTGGGCAGTTGTAGGAAGAATAAATAACAACGGTCAATGCTGTGTGGCCTCTAAACGTTTTATTGCGGTGGAAAGTATCGCCGATGATTTTCTCAAATTGTTTACTGCGAAATTAGCTGCCTTGGTTGTTGGTGATCCGATGGAAGAAAGCACCAACTTAGGTCCGCTTTGTACGGAAGAAGCTGCCGTGAAAATTGCAGATCAGGTTAAAAGAGCGATTGATGGAGGTGCAAAGATTCTATTGGGAGGCAAACGAGTAGACCAAGAAGGAGCTTACATGGAAGCAACCATTCTTACCAATATTCTTCCCGATAATCCTGCTTTTTATGAAGAGTTTTTTGGACCGGTGGCACTTTTCTTTAAGGTAAAAGATGAACAAGAAGCCATTGCGTTAGCCAATGATTCTCCATTTGGATTGGGCGGATCTGTATTTACCCAAGACATTGAAAGAGGCAAACGAGTAGCCAATCAAATTGATACCGGAATGGTATTTATCAATCACCCTACATGGACGCAGGCCGACCTGCCTTTTGGGGGTACAAAAGCTTCCGGATACGGAAGAGAAATGGCCGAATTAGGATTAAACGAGTTCGTCAATAAAAAACTCATTCGCATCAGTGAATTAAGCGATCCATTTTGAGTTTTGTTGTCGGTTTGATGATAAAACGCATCGGGAAATTGATTTGAGGAAGTGGAGACGATAGTGTTTCGAATTCAATCAAAAACAACGTCAGATTAGAATCACATGTAAAATAAGCAATCATGAAAAAGAAAGAACGAAAAGCGCTAAGAAGTAAACTTATTGTTGCTGTAAAAAAAGTCCTGACAGAGGATAAGGATCAGTTAAAAAGCAAAACGATCAAGGCAATCAATAAATCGGTGAAACAAATTGCCAAGAAAACCGACAAGAAAATTGTAGTTGCGAAATAACTAGGAGATGAATCTGAAGGACTGTTTAATCACATCAAGGCAACAACTTTCACTTGCTAAATTTCCTACACGTTTGAGTAATAAGAAAAATGGAAAAGAAAAGTTAAAAAAAAGATTGGAGAAAGACGTTGAAGCAATCTCAAAACTTCAGAACAAGTTGTTTGCAGAGAATCGTCAATCTTTATTGATACTGTTTCAAGGAATGGATAGTTCAGGAAAAGACAGTGCGATCAAACATATTATGCGAGGCGTTAATCCACAAGGAGTTACTGTCACCAGTTTTAAACATCCTAGCGAAGTTGAATTGGAGCACGACTACTTGTGGAGACACGCACAAAAAATGCCGGAACATGGTCAGATCGCCATCTTTAATCGCTCACATTATGAAAATGTTCTCATTTCAAAAGTGCATCCTGATATTGTTTTAGCAGAGCGTTTGCCTAGAGTACGTAAACTGAAAGATGTTGATCCGAAGTTTTGGGAATTGCGTTACAGACAAATCAATTATTTCGAAAAAAGGAATAGTGAAAATGGAACCTATATTCTGAAGATTTTTCTGCATTTGTCCAAAAAAGAACAAGGTAAGCGGTTTATTGAAAGACTGGAGAATAGAGAGAAGTATTGGAAATTCTCTTCGTCTGATCTGATTGAACGCCATTATTGGAAAGAATACCAGGATGCATACGAGCAAGCTATCCAGAATACGAGTTCAAAACATGCACCTTGGTATATTATTCCGGCCGACAACAAATTAACAGCCCGCATACTGATCAGCAAAATTATTCTCGAAACATTGAAGAATATGAATCCTTCCTTCCCGACGATAAACAAAAAGGAAAAGGAATTAATGAAGAAAGAAAAAATGCAATTGGTTAATGAGGGCAATGCTCATTGATGATCGTTCGAACACACATTAATATTCCACAAGAGCGATTACAAAGATTGAATTTACCGGTTGCCAATGGTTGATGATCTAAAAGCATCAGGGCAATTAAGCATTTTATGGCAATGGAACCAATAGAAGAAGACCTTAAGCATGTTGAATTTCTTGCGCTCAACTCAAAAGAGATTATTGAAAAACAAGTAGATTCTCACCGGCAACAGCATTCGTATGCCGCAACTATTATTGGTTTCACTGTTTTATTTATTCCCTTTTTTCTGAACAGTTTAGATGGGTCAAACCAAGTACTGCAATTCATCTCCATTCTTCCGATTGCATTGTTTATTGGTTCTATACTTTTGATGTTGAGCATCTTTAGAGGCAAACCACTTGATCAAGCCTTATCAGTAACCAAGTATAAAGAACTACTTACAAAATCGTATAAGGAAATATTGCTCTATGAAATAGAAGCCAATAAAGGTTCTTATTTAAAAAATAATGTGGCAACTCGTAAAGCCAATAAAAGATATACGCAAGGCATTGGCTTTACAACCATTGCAATTATAATAGCTATTGTGATGCTCTTATTAAGTACTTTTTTAGCCATCGAAAAAAAACCGACTAAAGTGCAGGTTGTCAATCCAACGCAAGAGTTAACTCACACAATTCCTCACGATACGTTACCAACCGTTACTAAAACAACTCCCCAAAAATGACATTAGCAGAGATCATCAACTACAGACGTTCAGTAAGACATTATAAAGATCTTTCTATCGATACAGAGAAAGTGAAACAGTGCATCCAACTAGCAACGCTAGCACCGAATAGTTCAAACATGCAACTTTGGGAGTTTTACCATATTACATCTCCGGAAACGCTAAAGAAACTGTCGGTAGCTTGTTTAAATCAGGAATCAGCAACTACGGCACAACAAATGGTGGTTTTTGTAACCCGGCAAGATTTGTATCAAAAAAGAGCCAAAAAAATGCTGGAGCTGGAAACTCAAAATATCAGTAAAAACAGTCCAAAAGAGAAACAGTCTAAACGAATCAACCAATGGAAATTGTACTATAGAAAAGTAATGCCTTTTTTATACCTGCGCTTTTTTGGATTGTTGGGGATGGTTCGAAAATTTCTGGTGAACATTGTTGGTCTTTTTAGGCCCATCATTTATCAGGTATCCGAAAATGACATGCAGGTTGTGGTGCACAAAACATGTGCGTTGGCAGCCCAAACGTTTATGTTGGCAATGGCCAATGAAATGTATGACACGTGCCCGATGGAAGGTTTTGATAGTAGAAAAGTAAAACGTTTGTTGAAATTGCCTTATGGTGCTGAAATTAATATGGTTATCTCTTGCGGAATAAGAGATGAGAAAGGCGTTTGGGGTGACAGGATGAGAATCCCGTTTGAAGAAGTGTATAAACACATCTGAAATTTACTTGACGATTCGTTGCTCATTTTGCCACAGATCATCCTTAGGGGGGTAATTTCCTATTTATTAGCACATAACAGTCTCCCATCCGCCTGAGGCGGAAATGAAAATTACACATAAATTTAAAGCGAATAATGGAAACTTGTTTCCATTTGGATTAGTGAAATCAGCCTTGGCTGACCATTCGTAATGAATTGTACACAATACGTTCCGCCTCAGGCGGATTAATTCGTGGTGGAAAATACACAGTGCGTCAAATTCTAAAAAGGTTGTGCGTTTAAATGGGAAATCGCCCCTTAGGGCGTCTCCGAATTAGTCGTGACTGATACGTGACTCCGATTTTCACAAATATTGGTCTATACGCTAGTGCTTAGATTTCAAATTGAACTACGGATTTCATCTGTGAAAATCGGAGGAATCTGTGGCAAACAATAACTGCTGTTATTATTCAATTATGAAAAATGGTTGTTTGCGCAGCATAATCTTTATTTTGAACTGAATGACATTGCCCTCAATGAACAAAATCACTTTGCCAAATTCACCACCACTTCCTTGAAATCCTGGTAAAATGCGTCAAAATGCACCAAGCGATCTTCTAAGAAGGCGAAAATGGCGGTTTTGTGTTCCGGATTGTAGAAATCGAGGTCGGGGTTTTCCCAGATAATGCGGTTGAATTTAGCTACAGACGGCGAACTGCAGTTTTCTATCCAAACGGCTTCGCCCATTTCGGCTTCCAGAACTACTTTCAGTTCATACATCTGTTCCCAGATAATGGCGCGTACTCCGGCATCTTTGGCTTGTATGTCGAAGGAGAAACGAGCGCCGTTCCAATCAGCATCAGCGCGAATGTGAATGAATGAAACGTCTGAAGGGTAGTTGAGCCAGTTCATTTTACGACCGTTTACCGATCGGTGCTTCGACATGTGAGACTTGAAATCGGACCAAAAGGTCGCCTTGATTATTTTGAGTTCTTCTTTACTATACATTGCTACTATTCGTAGCTGTAAAAGTACGTGTTTCGGTCGATAACCACGTATTCCGGAAGTTGCGATTCTGTATAATGCCAGCTCATATCGCGAATCACCGTGTTTCCGAGCCATTCTTTGTAGGTCGAAATTTGGTCGCCACGGTAGGTCCATTCTTTGATTTTCGCAACCTGACTATTGGTTTCATTGAGCAAGAATGCACTTTGTGGTTTGTTGTTTTGCATGAAAACCACACTGCATTGTGCCGCTTGAAATCCGTTTTTCAATAATGGAATTTGCTCCAAAGTGCGGGCAATTTCTTTGTTACTACTGCCTTCCGGCATAAAGACTTCCACCGAAAAAATGCTATTGCCTATTTTACTGATAATGGCTTTCGGTTTGCTGAAAGTACCGATGACCCAGGTGCTGTCATAGCGTTGCTGACTTTTACTGCGAAGCAACAAAAATCCTTCATCGATTTGCTGAATGCGAGTATTCATGGTTTTCTTGACACCGAAAAACCGTGTAAACACAATATCACCCTTCGATTCGTTGGGTTTGTAGTTAACCGTGCCTTCAGTGATCAATCGCAGTTGTTTGTCGTTTTTACAATCCGAATACGAGAGTTTTTTCCATTTATCGGAATAATCAAATCGTAATTGCATCAAGGTGTCTTCGGGGTTTTTACCGCCTTTGGAATACATCACAATGTGCCGGATGCCTAATTTCTGCAACGCATCACGGTTCCAGGTATCGGGATAATTGACAGGAGCTTCAATAAGGGTTCCTACAGTAGTGTAATGGTAAAGCGGTGTTTGTTGAAGATTGATGGTCGGGAAAGTATTTGTGTCGTCATCATCGCCCGTACAAGCCGTAACTGACACCAGGATCAGTGCGATTATCGATGAATAGATGTATTTTGTCGACCACATAATGACAAATATAGCTGAAATTTAACAAAAGTTCATTTTAATTGTGGAATCATACACTGAATTTAACGGTAATTGTGTTTTGTTGAAATGGTTTAATTCAATTCTTTCTCATGAAATTGAACCACATAGGCCACATAGGAAACATAGTTTTTTAAGTGCTAAACATAGATGTTGTAGAATTTTTCATGTAGTACTTCTATGTTCCCTATGTGATCTATGTGGTTGAAAAAGCACAACTTACTTCCAGTCCAAATACACCACCGGTCGGAACCCAACCATAGAACTTCCCTTATCAGCCGGAAGCTGTTGCTGATAAAAGATTGTGTTGAGTTGGTTTTCGTGTTTGTCGACCAACCCGATGGTGCGATTACCACCTAAAACAGTCATCATTCCATTGTTTCCGGTAGTTTTCGATTGTTGACAGTATTCCGAAACACCACTTGTTAAATACCAGATTGGGTAGGTTTGATTGATGGTATACCAGTCGATGAACCGTGGGAAACGTTCTTTCAGCACTTGCTGTTCCTTTTGGGAAAAAGGCAAGCTGCGGGTAATAAATGTAAGAGCTTCTCTTTCCAAACGTTGAATAATGAACGGAGCCTCGGTCTGCGCACTGATTTCGTTGCGAAGAATAACCGGCGCACAAAGTTTGGAGGCCATTTCGTAGTGAAATAACTGCGGCAATTCCACCCGAATGGTATACGGAGCGTCTTTCAGTTCCCGGTTTTTCTGGCGTTGCAACCAATCACAATAGGCTTTCATTTGTGCTTCGTTCACGCCAACTACCGGAAAATTGTCGTAAGCAGGGTGCCAGAAGTACTCATTCACCAACGGATCATAGTATGAAAGTGGCGTATCGCGCAACCAGCACAAGGTATCCGGGTAAACGGGAGTAGGGGAGCCAGTTGCAGAGCGGTACACAAACTTCGAAATATCAAATTCACGTCGTTTGTAAAAACGCTCGGCCTGTGGGTAGAACATGTACGGTGTAAGAATTTCTGCGTATTCGGTTTCGTAATAGTCGAAAATATCGATCTTCTGATCCTTGAAATAATCGTAGTTAAAGCCGTAACGCGCCACATAAAACGCCATTGAATCTTCATCGAGCGATGCACGTTGTTTTTTGGTGCAATTCAACAACGCGAGTGCTTCATTTTCGGGAAGTTCGCGGTACAAGAGGTCAAACGCAATGGAATCGCGTACCCAATGTACAAATTCGCGGTATTGCGCGTTGGTCACTTCGTTTGGCGAGATATAAAACGGCTGTAACAGTTCATCCATCAAGGGTTGCGCTGTGGTTGTTCGATAGTGCTCAAAGTCGTTTTGCAACACATGAATTACCGAATCTGTAACCGATTGATCAGAATTGTATTTAACATAATATCCGTCCCACACAGATTTCCAGCCCGACTGATTGCGTTGGAACAACCGAAGTGTATCGCTTTGTTTGTAAGGAATATAAACCGACATGTAAACACCGTCTAAAATGCCATTGGCATCAGCATAGTTCGTTTGTACTGGTTTTGGCATTGTGTCAATGGGCGGTTCTACATACGGAAATCTCCGAAATTCAAATGCCGGCGATTGTTGCACTAAATTGTCCTGGGAACTGATGCGCAAGCTATTATCCGGACCTGTGAGCGCTGCAGGCTGCACCAAAACAAAATTAGCGAGCGTAGGATAACGCATGAGATTTTCTGCCGGAATTTTATACGAACCATCAATGGCAACTGTTTGTCCAAAAATCAAGGTATCGTGCGATGGACTGCTCAGCGAGATTTGAATAGAATCAATCGATTGTCCGAACGCAGAAGAATAAGCGATTCTCAGGATGCAGAAAAGTAGGAGGAATAAACGCATGGTGCTATAATAGGAAGAAAACTGTAATGTTACACAGTTAGAAGTATCAAAGGTTGGTTGGAAGGTAGAGATATATTCTATTTAACATAATATTAATTATAGGACAAATTATTTACTCTGACTATTGAATGATCTTCTTTAGCTCTTGTAGTTTTTCTGAATATTTAATAAGGTCCTTTCTGATTAAAGCACATTTTTCACTTGTGAATTCAATTTCCTTACCATCCAAATGGCTGACCAATTTATTTAAACCAGTGCTTTTATCAATTCTTTCAACCACATGGGCAAAGTTATTTCGAATAGAAATTACGTCTCTAGTGTAATCTTTCGTGAAAGACTTAAGTTCATTTAACCTTGGATCATTAATTAATCCAGCAAGTTTTTGGATCGATTTAGCCTTTAACATGGAATGAAATAATGAACTATTGACGATTTCCAATAAATCATCTTTAACTAGTAACTCGTCTAATTTCCCCGTATTATTGGTGTTAAACTCAGTAATTTTTTCTATTATATAAATCTTTAATTCTTTAGAATTATCATCTTTCTTATTGTGACATTCCATTACAATGGATAACATAAGATTATCTAACTCACTTGTTTCAGCCATTATTAGACCACGCATCGCATTGACATCTTGAACTTTTTTAATTGTTGTGTTTACAACTTGTTCAAACTTCGTTTCTATATCCTTCCGATCTGCAGTATACACACCTTCAAGACTGTGTTTTCTCATGCTATCTCTGACATTTTCAATTGCACTGGAATAGAAAAGCACTTCAGTTAAAATTTGGTGATCTCCGAAGTTCCTGATCGCATTGATAACATCATCTCCCGAAGCAGTTCCTTTAAGTGTATAGTCAACTAGAAGCAAATCATAACTAACCAATCCATTATTTTTGAGTTCTTTATTAACTTCATCAATACCATCACAACGCTGACAATTAAGTTTAAAACCCAATTCATCTAGATAATCAGTGAATAATTCGCTAGTTGTTTTATACCAAGATTTATTATCTTCTACCCAGAGTATTTTATATTCAATTTTCATTTTTCAAAGTAATAATTAATTCAAATCCTTCTTGATAATTTTCATTGTAGTCAATCCTTCCGCCTAGATCATCCTCGATAATTCTCTTGACATGATTTAATCCTAATCCAGCACCTCTAGTTGATGTGACACCTTCATCAAACATCATTGAACTATTCACAATTTTGTTTGATAGTGGTTCTCCGACATCTCTAATGTTTATTTGAAGATTACTATTATTCAGAATTTTAAATTCCACAATAATCTTGGAAGCATTTTTGTTTCTCGAATTGGCAAAGATGTTGTCAAGAAGAACGCTTACCTCAATTGGTTGAAATTTCATTTCAAAAGAGAGTTCCTCATTAATTATTTGAATTTCAATTTTGTATAAGGCATGGTAGATGTCTCTAATATATGTTACAATGTATTGGACGATGTTTTCTGTAGTTTCTAGAATTGCCTTTAAATAGTTAGATTTTGTAGTAAATCTAGTCAATGTTGAAATCTTTTCATTTACTAAACTAATTTCTTGCATAAATTCGCCTAAGACCGATTTAGAAATGTTTTCGGACTTATCCAGTTTACGTTTGAGCCAAAGTATTTTTTTTGAAATATCATCTGAATAGACTCCGATAATATGATTGGAGTCTCTCAAATCTTTATATTCAACAGTTTCTGAAGCTTTAATTCTTGTGAGCTGTTCATTACGAATTGACACCTCTTTTTCGGCAATTAAACGTGCGTTTTCAGCTTCAATCCTTCGTCTTTCTTCTTCGACTGCTTTTTCTTCAGCTTCAACTCTTTTTCTCTCTTCTTCAGCTGCTCTTCTCTCAGCTTCAGCTGTTCTTTTTCTTTCAGCTTCAGACTTTTTTTCTTGTAGATCGATAATCTTAAGACCTTCTTTATCGCCAGCTTTCTCTGCAATCATTCTTAATTTATCGAATAATCTACCATTATCGATCTCGACATTTTCAGTTATGTAGTCAAGTAATCGATCAGAATAACTGATCAACTCAACATCTTTTCGCCCAGATATTTTCTCTATGAAGTCAACAACTTGATTCTTAGCTGTTAAATCTAATATTTCTTCGGAATCCCCAGATCGTTTGCTGATTTTCCATAGTATTGGAGCAACGTAACTTTCCATTTTCTTTAATGTCTCGATGAAAAATTCGGAAAGTTCAGCTGTTCCTGCGCTATCAACCAATCCTCCTGCCCTACTTGACGTTTCTCTAAATTGCTCAGTGTTTTTTGATATAGAAACTTGACCTATTAGCTCCCTTGTTCCAAGATATCTAGAATGCCCCTGTGATTTTCTTTGATTAATATTGAATGGATCGTTGTTTGGTTCGCCAATTGGCAAGACTCTAAATCCATTATTGAAAAGGAAAATTGATCCGAATTCAAAAGGTCTTACACCCATTATTTTTGTGAAACTAGCCTTTGCGGGTTGATTTAAATAAAATAGTTGAATGTTTGAATTGCCTGGGATATATTTAAACTTGTTAGGCTCACGAATTTCATAAATTAAGTTTCCACGATCCATTAATTTCGTTTCGATAAACTGTTCATCGTGAGAAACATTTACATAAATCTGAGTAGTTGATATATTTAGTGAATCAAACACGAAGTTTTTAATTTCTCCATTGACAATATCTGATTCTTTATAATCCTCTTTTTGTAAAGTTCTGTTATCAATTTCGACATCTCTTTTTGAAATAATTTCAATATTGAATTCATTATCGATCGTAAATGGATTAATAAGTTTTGCCAAGGATCTTTTCAGTTCGATGATTTTTTTCCTAGGCCAGACATCTCTTAAAATAGAAATTTCCAAAATCAATCCGTGTTCAAAATTCTGGTGTTTTGTACTTTTTGAATTGGAATATTCTATCTCAATATCACCGAACTCATCTAAAGCGTTGGCTTCGTACTCATCCCAATTAAATTTTAAATTCCAGTAATCTGTACTACCAATCTTTCGGGTTGTCATTTCAAGTCTAGAACCAATTCTATCACAACCTAATCGACCAATACCTTTTTGACCAGCATAACTTCTTTTTGGATTGATTCTGTCACGATATGATATGTTTTTATCGTCTTGAAATTCAATATCTTCAGTCCCTTCATTTTTGGCTGAGTATGCAAGAAACAACCATTTGTCAATGATATCTCTACGATCCATTCCTTTGCCATCGTCCCAAACGGTTAGCTTATCCTTTTCGAAGATTATTTTTACTTTTTTCGCATGAGCATCAAAAGAATTCTTTACCAACTCAAAAACGGCAATAAAATCATCAGTAATCAGGTTTTTACCAAGTATAGTCTTTAGCTGAGAACTTATCCTGAATTTGAACTCATCAAATGTGATTTTTGATTCCCCTACTTTTTCTGTTTCATTTAGGTTTTTTAAAACTGTGATTTTGTGCTTCTCTTCCCAAATAGTCTTAATATGCTTGTTGACATTAACTCTACCTGTGCCTGAATCAATATTTTTAAAACCAAGAAGTTGATTTTCAACAGATCTAACATCTCTGTTTAGTTTTTCTGCCAGAACATGAATTTTCGGATTTCTTTCATGAATACCATGTCCGCCTAAATCTATGTATAAATCGTAAACTTCTTCTAATTCTTCTTTTCGATAAGGCACTCCCGATAATTCGGTTTTATTACCTCCTTTTTTTCGTTCATATCTAGCCATTGCCAATATCTATTAACTGGTTTCTAACTAGTTCACCAAGAGTCTTTGCTAATAACGGAGGGACAGCATTTCCGACTTGTGTATATTGAGGCACTTCAAATTTTCTCATTTGGCCTCCTGTTGTAATTTTAGATTTGAACTCAAACCAATCAGGAAATGATTGAAATCGGGCCATTTCTCTAACCGTCATCGTTCTAAGCTGATCACTATGATAGTGACATAAATCATCAGGTATTGTTAATTGTGCTGGGGCAGGCTCCAATCTATTTAATGCACGCTGAGAATGTTTTTTTGTTGGGATTTTTTTTATCAATTCTTGAACATCTGAGATGCTTTCAGGTTTTTTGTGAAATTCTTCAATTTCATTTTTGAAGTATAATTCTTTCTCAGCGAACTCATTAAAAAGCTTTTTGAGGACTTCCTCACTAATTTCTTTTCCTACAAACAGATCGCTAGCACTTTTCTTAAGTCCGTTCTTAAATTCACTAATAACCTGATAGAACCTAAATCGAGCTCTCACATCATATCTATGATGTCTAGGAATGTGATTTTTTATTAAATATGAGTTAGTTAAATTCGATTTGCTAAAAGTTGAATTCAAAAATCGACCATAAACGCTACTTACTTTTGAAATAGTATGCTTTTTATCTGTGTTTCTTAAATCATCAATTGCCTCACTAGCTGAAACAAAATCACCTGATTTATGAGATGTTTTCGGAAGAAGTATACCATCAAATAGTTCGGGTTTTGATTCGATATCATATAGCCTGAGATCCGAAATTGTAATACTGTTTAGAGATTCTTCGTTCTCTCTAACTTTATCATAAAAGGTTAATGAGTTTTCAAGAAGTTGTCTTTTAGATATTACAGTTTCAAGTAACCTATCAAAAATATCTTTTCGATAGGCAATCATTATATATCTAGGACGGTTTTGAGCAACTCCGAAATACTTCGAGTTAACCATCATGCATATAGGAACATATCCCTCAAGAGTAAAAGCTTTAGCTACTTCCAGCCATGCATAGTACTTTGTCCCATCTTCTGTAAATGGAGAAGTAATTCCTTTTACATTTTCCAATAAAACCGTTTTTGGTTGAATAAGTCCAGTTATTTGCGCAAATGATAGTGGTAGAGTGTTTTTATAATTGTTTTTCTCTCTTTTGCCAGCCAAGCTAAAACTTTGACAAGGTGGCCCACCTGATATTAAATCGATATTTTCTTTTTTGAGCGTTTTGACAATATTCTTGTTCTTATTCAGAATTTCAAGGAGAACATTGATATCTCCAATAAGCAATTTATCATTTAATTCTGTCGATTTTTCAATATCCGAGTATTTTCCATTTACCGCTTCAAAAGGGTTTTCTCGTAGTCGTTGTTCTAGTTTATCTTTTGGAAATTGACTTTTAAGCCAAAGTGTTTTTTTACCTTCGGTATGATTTTCCAGTGATTCATTTAAAATATTAAAAGCAAACGTTTCTCCTGCCATTGGAGATAATTCATTCGCGAAATACAACATGAATCCTGCTTTTTCTAACCCAAGACTCATTCCTCCACATCCTGCAAATAACTCAATGTGTTTAAGCATTTTTCCTCCGCTATTTATCGTTTTTAAGTCTTTCATACTAAATATAAAACTACTTAAATGGATAATCGAAAAACATGTTTTCCGAGAAAAGTTATTAAGAAATTTTCAGGAATTGTATTGATAAATTAAATAGCTATGTCCAAATCCAATCAATGACCTAATCTGTATCATGGAGTTCCAAAACGAATTGTTGAAGAAAGCCAATAAAAAATTAAAGGAGGAAATCTCGGACTTTAAAGAACGCCATGTAAAATATCCTACTCGAGGAAATCGGAGTAGTAAATAAGGTCTGGAAAAAAAGAATATAAGTTGGAGCCTTTTTAAGTTGAGGTAAACCTAACATTCCTTCCCTCCTATTGGATTAACATCACTCTTTTCTCGGAATCGATCATTTCATAGTTGAAACTACTGGCGTGTTTGGTTAAATAGAACCTCAATTTCGATCAACTTTGTTTTCAAGGAGTCCGGCAGAACTTCCAGTGTTTTATCAAGGACAATTCTATACTCTTCCTCCGTGAAATCTCCCTGCGACTTCTCTCCCAGAACATGTCCAATCAAATAAAAGAAAACCCATGAAGGTCGATTAAATTTGACAGCCTTTTCCAGTTGATAAAGTGGATACTGAATGCCCAGCAAGGTATATAGGAAGTCTTCCGGTTCATCGGAATCCTTCGCCATGAGGGAATCGAGCCAAGTATATTCGTCCCACTCCTTTTTTAAACGATCCTTAATTGGAGAGGACAGCCCCAAATCTGCACGAAAAAAGCCAGTATTCCCTTTCCAAACTCCAAAGCCAAACATGGCAATGTCGATGTCATTTGTTGTCTCAATGCATCTTTTATACGTATTTCTAAAATCGTTCTCCATCGAAATTTTTAGGTTCTTCGATTTGTATTTAGGTATTCCTCTATCCGATTTCTCAATAGAATCATCCGTTCGATGTACTCTTTATTGTCCAGAATATACCATGGGGCAATCGCCTTATAATTCTCATCAGGATGATGCACCACCCAATTCAAAACGTTCATTAAATCTTCCCTGTGCTGTGTACGGTCCAAAAAGTGATTTCCGTGCTTGAGAAAATAATCAACCGCTTCCTCGTCAAACCTCAGGTCTCGATTTTCGATATCGTAAATCATATTCGTAACGAGGTAGAAATTCATTTTAATAGCGAGGGGTACGTTCTGCACAGACACAAAGTCTCTTACAAACGGAACGTCTTTCACCATCTCGCTCCGATCCATATTTTCGTACAAACGAAATGTTTTCATGGAATCGTAGAGCAGTTGCATTTTTTTGAAATAGATCTCATTGTCTTGGACACTCCATGAATCCAGCGCTTCGTAATCTACTTCCGGATGTTCTACGATCCATTCGAGTGCTTTGAAGGCTTCCTTCCTGATTTTCACATTAAATCCTAAACTATAATAAGGACCATCTTTGATGATATAACGTATACGTTGCTTATCATAAGGAATACACTCTTTTTCACTGTAATGGATTATTGAGGTGACATAACCCAAACCTTCCTCCACATATTTCGGAATATTACTCATCATTTTTTAGCATTAAATGTGGCTTATCTCGATACTTCAAAATTTCTTACAAGTGTTTGCCGTCAGCTATTACTTCAAATTCAGATCCTTATCTCCGGTGTGCCATCGTCCTCAAAATAATTCTTCAGTTCATACTTGTGAACATACGCATATTTCGAATGATCGTAAACAGGTTCAAAGCCCAATCGCTTCTCGATTTCTTCCAATGCTGATTTCAATCGTTTCGCGTTAATAACAGCTGATTTTTTTTGATCATTGCCTTCCAGATCATATTCTAACCATGCATCGGAATCGGTTATGATTCTGATGCCCATACCGGAATACAAAATCACAAAAACTCCGCTTACCACTTCCTTTTGGTTTACGCCATAAATGACGGATCTTCCTGAACAATCGATTTCAGTGCATACTTTCATCTCAATCGAATTTGCACGTATGAATTCAAAAAGACTAAACGCGCCATTATCCGTGGTAGATAAACTATACTCAATATCTTCTTTACCTCTTTCGTGGTTGAATATGAGTCTTGTCGCTTCAAAAAGTTCAGATTCCTTTAAAACATCCAAAATCTTTTGTAAGCAGCGTAATTTGGACTCGATAGAATCAGTATCCACACCTTCTAGTTTGGCTTCAAAGAAGTCATAAAACCACCCCGCTACGCCGTATTGTCCATTGTTTAATCGTTCAAGTATCATGTTAATTAAAGTGTTGTAATAATCTGAACCATTGAGAACTAATCGTCCCCGTATTCTGCAATTTTTTCGCTATATGGAGAAAAGAACGGATCTTCGACCTGAGTCACTTGATTCTTGGCTAACCGAAATACCTGAAACTTATCCGAATGCCCGTTCAACCCTTCTTCATCATAAACGTATAGCAAGCCGAAAGCCTCAGCATCGACATATTGCGATACCCAAAAAAAGAAATCGATAATTGTTTTTGCAGGTGTTCCAAAATGATTCCGGCAAGAAAAAAAACGAATGTTCTGAGTTGCATTGATACTACTAACATTAATCTCAGTGCCATTGTTTTTAACAGATTCAATCCACTGATCAAACTCATCGGCATCCCAACTTCTGTGGTCAATTGTTATCCAACCATTTAATACTGTCATTTTTTTAGTGAAAGTTTTTCAAAAAATAATCCACAACTTCCGTATTGACCCTGTGGTTCTATTTCGTGAATTATATTACTTGCAGAGATCGGCATACACTGTTTTTAGATTCAAATGACTCCAAGGTCAATCTCTTCAATTAGATTTTTCCACGCCCCTTGAGCAACGGCATCACGATCCAATCCCAAAAGAACTTCTCTCAAAAATACGGCATATTTCTCATGAAACTCGTCGTAATTCCCGAGTGCATCTGCGATCACTAGCCGCTTATAAAATGACCGATATGCATGCTCACAAAGGAACAATTCTTTCAAGCCAGTGTTAATGAAACTTGAACGTTTTTCCGAAAGGTAGTACGTAACAACTTCTTTTGTTTTTAAAGCGATTGCAAAGGTCATATCTGCCAAATCCCTATTCTCACCAAAAATTAAATAATCCTCTACAATGTACGGAGGAATCAATTTAACATCTGCATAAACGATCCTTTCGGGAACACCAATTACCTTAAGTAAAGAACTTATTTCCTCGCCTACCTCGTCTTTAAGGGAGATAGGTAGATCTACTGATATTGTTTTCACCTCAAACAACTTATTCATTTTTTAAAAATTTATTTAAGTCCTCAGTCCTTTTTTTTACAGATTCTCTACGAAATTTCAGATCATTACTTGGGGTGTGCCGTCGTCCTCAAAATAATTCTTCAGCTCATACTTGTGAACATACGCATATTTCGAATGATCGTAAACAGGTTCAAAGCCCAACTGTTGCTCGATTTCTTCCAGTGCTGATTTCAATCGTTTCGCGTTAATAGCTGCTGATTTTTTTTGATCATTTCCTTCCAGATCATATTCTAACCACGCATCGGAATCGGTCATGAGATTTATACCCGCACCAGTATATAGTATCACAAAAACCCCATCAAGAACTTCGTGTTGGTTTACCAGATGAATAACTGAACTTCCGTAAATTGATAAATGCGTGCCTTCGATAAATTCAATACCATTCGAATCGAAATAATCCCTTAAATCGAGTGTATTCTTGCCATTCTTTACATCAATTGAAACGCTCTCTTTTAACTTTTCATGATTGATTACTACCTTTTTTGGGGTAAACAGATCGAATTCTCCCAGAATCAAAAGAATCTTGTTCAAACAGTTCAATCGAGTTTCTAACGATTCAAGATTCACACCTTGGAGTTTGGCTTCAAAAAAGTCATAAAACCATTCTGCGACGCCGTCTTGGCCATTGTTTATTCTTTCCAGTATCATCCTATAATCCTAATAAGCAATTATTTTTCCGTCTTTAAATTTCATGATAATTTTTATATCCTCGGGATAATCGCCATTTCTTCTGTTGTTAACAATGGCCCTCTCTCTTTCTGAAGCTACAAATTCCTCGTATGTCATATTTATTATATCCAATTCAATGATTTTACCAGCATTGTGCGGAGCATCTTTTAGTTGAATGACGCCTTTGGCGATATTCTTGAAAATTTGGTTTATACTAGTGACATACTTCAATTGAATAACTATTGGTTCAAGTCCATTTTCTGTATCCATCGCTCCTATGTCGGCGTCATAACCGTATTGTTGTGTTGTTCTTTCGAAGAAAATATTCTTATATCCTATATCAATTAATTCATCCGCTTTGTTTAACGCCTGGGTTACTTTTGCTACATTGAGGTTATTCTTTTGCTTCAAGGTGGATATCAAATCTTTAAACCCAGGAATATCATTGTATTTTTTTGTTACTAACCTTTGGGCTAGGTTTGCTCCTCCTTCCTCTGTTTGTAAAACTGATAAAATACTTTCTGCTTCTGCAATTTTGAATTTAAAATCAGACACTAAGAATTTATTGAGACTCTCCACTAAAGATAATTCAAATTCATCCGTCACATATTTCTGTAGTGCTTCTCTATTTTCTATTACAGATTTTCCTTTTTCCTCCAAAATTCCATTCAAATGCTTGCCTTCAGACTTCCCTTTCTGCTCCAGCTTCCAGAATTCTTTGACTTTCGACGATTCGTCCATGGATTTCCACTTGTTCTCCACATAATCGGTGTAGCCTTCCACTGCTTCGGGACTGCGCAGGCTGCTTCTGATAATGCCCAAACCGGTACCGGGGCTGTTTTGCTCACTCAACCAGGCTTCATTGGCAATGTTGAGTTTTTCTTCGACCAGAAAGAAAAGGGTTTGTTTTTGTCCGTTGATTACTTTCTCTCCGAAATACATCTCCCCTTCCCGCAATTCGACCCATTTTCCATCACTGAACTGTTGCTTCAAGGTGCTTATCTTGTTTTGGTCAACACCCATGATGTTTTTACTGATCTGGCGAAGTGTGCCTGAAAGTGAAGTTTCTTTCAATAAACTTGTTTGCAGACCTTCTGAGGACACCTGTGAATCCGGCAGGTATTCAATTGTTTTTTCGGTTTTCAGGTGAACAACGATGCGTCCGCTTTCATCGGGTTTCATGACATGATCTCCTTGCGCTTTGTGCTTCTTTTCGATCAGTTTGGCGCCTTCCTTTGTACCGTTATAACTCAGTGTATCACGTGCACCGATCACTTTTTCCGTACCGGTGTATTTGAGGTATAAGGCATTTTCCAAGGCCAGGCGTGTCGCTTTCAAATCGGCTTGGTATTGTTTAGCCTCTTCCAGCGTCATCTTCTCGCCCTTCTCATTGGTTACTTTCCAATCTGTGCCATTTACCT
>Ga0302296_1000731_pt1 | contig 26012 bp, 19 predicted proteins | sample III_Fen_N3_1_FD_194546 | JGI IMG/M metagenome (GOLD analysis project Ga0302296, IMG submission 194546) | Peat permafrost microbial communities from Stordalen Mire near Abisko, Sweden - III_Fen_N3_1 | ecosystem: Environmental > Terrestrial > Soil > Wetlands > Permafrost | place: Sweden: Abisko...
GCTTCTTTTACTTCTTTGCAAATTGCAGTTTGGTCAACATGACCTTGAACAATATGACCATCGAGACGGCCATTCATCATCATGCTGCGTTCTACATTTATTTTATCACCAATTTGGAATAATCCGAGATTAGTCTTTTTTAAAGTCTCTTGAATGGCGGTAACTGTATATGTGTTGCCCGATAATTTAACTACGGTTAAGCAAACACCATTATGAGCAATACTTTGATCAATTTTTAATTCACTAGCAAATGGACATTCCATTGTGATGTGTAGGTTATCTTGATCTTTTACTAAATCGACAACCGTTGCAATTCCTTCTACAATTCCTGAAAACATATCTATAATTTTTTATTTGTTCTTTGTTGTGACGCAATGCGTTGCGTCTATATTGTAATTAGAGACGCAAAATATTGCGTCTCTACCATTTTGTTGCCCAAATATACAACGCTAATCAATTAGTTTGTATAACAACGGTAAGTTATTTCTATTTAGCAGGGTGGTTATTGTTTGTGTTGCACCAAATCCATTAATGAATTTTAACCATTTATCTTTTTCATTTTGAGGAAAATCGAGCGTTACATTTTTGTTCGCATTGGAACGAATAAAATCGTTAATAAGCATATATTCGGCTGATAATGAAGCTCCCTTTTCGTTTACTGCCAATTTCATAATCGAAAGTCGGTTTAGATAAATCAAAAAGAATGCAATTCCACATAATTCGCCGGTTTCGGTAAAGGCTCCATGGGTTTCGGCAAGATTAAAGCGTGTAAGCGTATTGATTAATGGTGTAAGCACAACTTCATTAGCTTTTGTTAGTTTTGCTCCCGAACGTAAGGTTGAACTTTTGTAAAATGTAATAAACTCTTCGGTCGAAATAGTTCGTTTGATGAGTAAATTACTGTCAAGTGCTTTTGCTATGTGTTGTTGTGTGTCGGGAGTAAATGCGTCCATTAAAGCATCGTAAGGTTGAATCAAATCGAGTTGATAATTCTTAATTTGAGTTATTTTATATGCTTCGATGTTCGATTTATTCATATCGTTCAGTGGCAACGAAATTTGCTTGAATTTATCGGGAATACTTTGAATAAATGCATCTACAATTCGGTGATTTATTTTATCTATTGAAAAAACGCCCAACTGTTTTACATATGGAGGAACCACAATTTGAAGCTGATTGTATTTTGTAATAAATGGTAATGGCATTACTCTTTGGTAGTCGCCTTCAACCATTGCGTCCCAATTTGAACAAACTATATCTAAATACCACGAAAAACCCCAAATAAGTCCGTTGAACGAACCTTTAATGCAGGCATCCCATTTCATTTTATCTATCTCGTTGTGAGGTATGTATCTTAATTGCATCGTTGCTTAATTATAGTGTTATACATGTCGATGAGTTTGGCTCTTTCTTTTTCCCAGCAAAGATCGCTTGCTGCTATGTTACAATTGTTTTTCCAAATTTTGAGTAGATGTTCGTGCTCAAATATGTTTTGAATTATCAAAGCCAACTCGTGCGATTCTTTTACATCGACCGATGTGCCAACTTTGTATTTTTCGGTAATCTTTTTCATTTCGGGCAAATTGCTCGTAATTACTGGAACACGAGCTTGTATGTAATCGAATAGTTTATTGGGCAAAGCATATTCGTAGTTTTTGCAAATATTTTCTTCGAGCGATAGGCCAAGATGTGCAGTTCGAGTCAATTCGTGCAATTCAGCAGGAGAAAGTAAACCTACGAATTCTACTTTGTCGGATAATTCAAGGTCAATAACCATTTGCTTTAAGGCTTTTTCGAGATATCCTGTTCCTGCAATTACCAATTTAGCATCATAAAGAAAAAGCATTGCACCAATCATTTGTTCAATACCACGTCCCATGTTTAGTGAACCTTGATAAAGCAAGGTTTTAACTTCTTTTTTCTCTTCTTTTTTCATAAAAGAGAGACCGTTTCGATATTTGGGAACATTTCTGATAACCACACATTGCTTATTATACATTTCCTCCAATTCAGTGGCTATAGAGTCACAAACAGTAGAAACAGCATGAGCATTTCGTATAAAAAGTTTTTCGAAAATACGCCAAACACCTTTTGTAAAGCTTCTTCCAGTTAGTTCGGGTAATTCAAGGAATAATTCGTGGCTATCGTAAATCAATGGTTTTCGACGTAATGCCGCTGCCATAGCACAAGCTGGTAATGTGTCTAAATCGTTTGCTGTGATGATATCTGCCTTTGAAAAAAGAATGTCGAAGAATAATGCAATATTAAACGTAGCATAAAATGGTAGCCCTTTTTTGAACCACATTTTTTTTCGTTTTACATTGAATGACAATTGTGGTAAAGCTGGATATTTTGGTAACATTCTGCACAAAACGGTAACGTCATGTCCTTCCTCAGCGAGTGTTCCTGCAATTTTCAGAACTCGTTGGTCGGTAGCCACATCGCTTGTAGCCGCTAATAATATTGATAGTTTTCGTGACAATGTGCCTAATTCATCAATTGACTAATTTATCCTTTTTACTGAGAATACACAAATTTTGTTAGTAATATTGCAATTAATTAATTCTTAATCTGTTTTTTATCATTATGCGAATAGAAAATTCCTTTAATGTAAAGCCTTTTACAACATTTGGCATTGATGCAAATACTGCAATTTTTATTGAGGCTGAAACAATTGCCGATTTAGACGAATGTCGAAAACAAGGATTACTGTCGGGACAAGATTTGTTGATAATTGGTGGTGGAAGTAATTTGTTGTTTTGTGATGATCACAACGGAGTTACTTTACGACCAGCTATGAAGGGAATTACTATTGAAGAATATTCGTCAAACCATGTTATAATTGAGGCAAAGGCTGGAGAGGTATGGGACGATTTGGTTTCATATTGCGTTGAAAATGGGTTTTATGGTTTAGAAAATCTTTCGTTTATTCCAGGGAATGTTGGAGCTAGTCCAGTTCAAAACATCGGAGCTTATGGTGTTGAAGTTCAATCGGCAATAGAACGTGTAGAAGCCTATGAAATTGAAACGGGTACAATTCATTATTTTAGTATTGATGAATGTCATTTTGCATATCGTGAAAGTATTTTTAAAAATGAACTAAAAGGAAAGTATATCGTTACTTCTGTTCAATTTAAACTTTCGTTATTGCCATGTTTAAATGTTGAATACAAGGATGTTCAGGCATATTTAGCTAATCAATCAAATATTACACTCAAAACGGTTCGCGATGCAATAATTGCTATTCGAATGGCAAAACTTCCTGATCCTGCTGTTGTAGGAAATGCTGGTAGTTTCTTTAAAAACCCCGTTGTTTCGGCACAAAAGGCTGAAGCATTACGTCACGGTTTTCCAATGATTGTTACATATCCTCTTGCTGATGGTTCAAGAAAAATTGCTGCCGGTTGGTTAATTGATAAGGCTGGATGGAAAGGATTTAGACGTGGAGATGCTGGTGTTCATCCTACGCAAGCTTTATGTTTAGTTAATTATGGAACTGCAAGTGGTAAAGAAATACTTGATTTATCGAACGATATACAAGATTCTGTCTTTAAAATGTTTGGGGTTGAGATTGAACCAGAAGTACGAATTATAGTGGGTTAGTAAGTTTGTAATTGATCGTTAAACTAATAACGATGCCACTACAAATATGCCAAATACTAAACTTGCAACGCCATTAGTTGTCATAAATGCAAGATCTACTTTTGAAATATCATTAGGTTTAACCAAGCGATGTTGGTAGAATAGGAGAGAGATAAACGTTATTGCACCAATCCAATACAACCAATGAAATTTACCATAAAAACCTGCAACGATTACCAGAATTGCTGTAAGTGAATGAGCAATATTTGAAATTGTCATGGCTTTTAATCGTCCAGTTTTAGCAGGTATAGAGTGAAGATTTTGTGATTTGTCGAATTCTTCGTCTTGCAATGCATAGATGATGTCAAACCCACCAGTCCAAAGAAGAACAATGAATGAAAAAATAATAGGTAAAACCGAGAAATATCCTGTTACAGCAAGATAAGCTCCTATGGGTGCCAACGATAAGCCTAGGCCTAAAACAAAGTGACAAAGTGCTGTAAATCGTTTTGTAATGGAATATCCTAAAATAACTGTTAATGCAACTGGAGAAAGGCAAAAACACATGAGGTTAATAAACCATGTAGTAATTACAAATGCAAGTGCAGATATTATGACAAACCACAAAGCTGCTGTTTGGCTTATTTTGCCCGCAGGGATTTCACGTTGTGCAGTTCTTGCATTTTTTAAATCAATTTCTCTATCAATGTAACGATTGAAACCCATTGCAGAACTACGGGCAAAAATCATACATAAAATGACATACAAAAACTTCGACCATTCTAATGGATGTCCTTCAACATAAACGGCTAAAAAAAAACCAACTATTGCAAATGGTAATGCAAAAATAGTGTGGCTAAATTTTATCATCGAAAGGTAGTTGGCAGATGTCTTGAACATGGGAAATTTTAAAATAGGCTAAAAAGTGAGTTGGAGATGAAAAACCTTCGACAGGCTCAGGTTGACAGAAGGTTGTGTCTTTGTCATGCTGAGCTTGTCGAAGCATTTATATCGTTACTTATAAAAGACTAATTTCTAATTTATAATGTCACAACCCATAAATGGAATCAAAGCTTCTGGAACTTTAATGCCTTCTGGAGTTTGGTAGTTTTCTAATAAAGCAGCAACAATCCGAGGCAAGGCTAAAGCACTACCGTTAAGTGTGTGTGCTAATGCAGTTTGTTTTAATGCTTCGTCTTTGTAGCGTAATTTTAAACGGTTTGCTTGGAACGATTCAAAGTTTGAAACTGAACTTATCTCAAGCCATTTGTCTTGAGCCGATGAATATACCTCAAAGTCGTACGTAAGTGCCGATGTGAAACTCATATCACCACCACATAAACGAAGAATACGATAAGGCAATCCAAGTTTTATAACTAAAGATTCAACGTAATCAACCATTTCTTGTAATGCCTCGTACGATTTTGATGGGTGTTCTATGCGAACAATTTCTACCTTATCGAATTGGTGTAAACGGTTCAACCCACGAACATCTTTACCATACGAACCTGCTTCGCGACGGAAACAAGGTGAATAAGCAGTACATTTTATTGGAAGTTGATTTGCATTAACAATAACATCGCGGAAAATATTGGTAACAGGAACTTCAGCCGTTGGAATAAGATACAAATTATCGATTCCTACATGGTACATTTGTCCTTCTTTGTCGGGTAATTGACCAGTTCCAAAACCAGAATCGGCATTTACCATAATTGGTGGTTCGATTTCGGTATAACCAGCTTTTTCAGCTTGATCGAGGAAGAAATTAATTAAAGCACGTTGCAGTTTTGCTCCTTTACCTTTGTAAACAGGGAAACCTGCTCCAGTTAATTTAACCCCTAGTTCGAAATCGATGATGTCGTATTTTTTAGCTAAATCCCAATGTGGAAGTTTTCCTGCATTGTCAGTTGGAATTACACCACCCGTTTTAACGATAACGTTATCCTCAGGAGTTTTTCCTTCAGGTACTTCATCACATGGAGTATTGGGAATAGTAACTAAGATGTCTTGAATAGAACTTTCAATAGTTCCAAGTTTAGAGTCAAGTTCTTTGGTTGTTTCTTTTATTTGACCAGTACGCTCTTTTGCAGCATTTGCTTTTTCTGTTTCACCCGATTTCATTAAACCACCAATTTCGCGAGCTAATTGATTAAGCTCTGCTTGTAGATTGTTTAATTCGTTTTGAATGCTACGACGTTCTTGGTCGAGACTTATTGCAGTTTCAATTTTATCGATAGCCTTAAAATTCTTTTTCGCAAGTTTGCGAAGTACTTCGGCTTTATTGTCAACTATTGTGCGAATTGTAAGCATACTGAAATGTTTTATATTGGGTAACAAAAATAAAAAAACTCCTGAATAAATGCCGTATTAATGACAATTATTCAGGAGTTTTTTGATATTATTTATCGTGTTGCCTTAAGCTTAAGCTTGAGCTACAGCAGGAACAACAGAAACATAAGACTTATTGTCTTGTTTCTTTTTGAATACGATTACTCCGTCAGTAAGTGCATATAAAGTATGGTCTTTTCCAATACCTACATTTACACCTGCATTGTGTCTTGTGCCTCTTTGTCTAACGATGATGTTGCCAGCTATAGCAACTTGTCCGCCAAATAGTTTTACGCCTAGACGCTTGCTATGCGATTCTCTACCGTTCTTCGAACTACCGGCTCCTTTTTTGTGTGCCATGGGTCTTTACCTTTTTAAAATTGTTATGCCTTAATGTCTTCTATTTTAATTTGGGTAAAACTGTGACGGTAACCGTTCAATTTTTGATACCCTTTTCTGCGTTTTTTCTTGAAGATTAATACTTTATCTCCTTTGCAGTGTGTTAATACTGTTGCAGATACTGAAGCTCCAGCAACCATCGGTGTTCCGATTTTTGCGTCTTTTCCATTATCAACAAGTAAAACTTTGTCGAAAGTGATTTTGCTACCTTCTTCTTGTGACAGTCTGTTAACGTAGATCTTTGAATCTTTTTCTACTTTAAATTGCTGTCCTGCTATGTCTACTATTGCGTACATCGTAAAATAATTTTCGATATTCTATTCTAAAAACTTTTGGAGTGCAAAAGTAGGAAACTTTATTTTACTAACAAATAATTAACCAAAAAAACGTAAAATATTTTTCATTTTTATTGTAAAGTCCTATAAAACATGCATTCCGAATTGAAAAATAATTTAGCTTTGTCTTGAATTTAATGTATACTTTATATGAAGAATCTGTTTATTTGTGTTTTATCGTGCTTCTTAGTCCTTGGTTGTAGCCAAAAACTTGAGAAAAAAGTCGTGTCATCGTATCCAAATGGTACTCCAATGCAAATTGACCATTTAAAATTAATAAATGGGAAAAAAGTTGTTGTGAAAGAAACGAGGTTTTATCCTAATGGTGAAAAGTCGAGCGAAGGCGAATGGACACCCGATAGTAAAAAGTGCGGAACTTGGACTATGTGGTTTCAAAATGGCAAAAAATGGATCGAAGAATCGTATGCCGATGGCAAAAAGAATGGCGAATCGACTGTTTGGACTGATAATGGTAAAAAAGTTTACGAAGGTGAATATAAAGATGATTTACCTACTGGTACTTGGAAATACTATGATGCCGATGGTAAAATAAGTAAAAAGGAAACTATCAAATAGTTTATTATGGCAAAAATAAATGAACAAACGGCTCACGAAGAAACATTATTAGCCGTTGCAAAAAAGATGATTGCAGCTGCTCGTACTGCCCCAAAAGGAAAAGGAATGAGTACGTTGTCGACTTTAATTATAACTGGCGATGATTTACACCAATTAGTAAATCACACAAGAAAAATGGGCGAAAAATTCGATTTGCCTGGTTTTATACGCGATTCGGGAAATATTTCGAAAACAACTGTTGCTGTTGCTTTTGGTTGCACAATTGAGCCTCTAGGTTTACGGAAATGTGGAATGTGTGGATTTGTTAATTGCGACGAAAAACGAAAACATCCCAATATTCCTTGTGTTTTTAATCCTGGAGATTTAGGTATTGCAATGGGATCGGCTTTAAGTATTGCTGCTGATAATAGAATAGATAATAGGGTTATGTATAGTGCAGGACATGCATTAATGGACTTAGGTTGGTTGGGTGAAGGCATTAAAATTGCTTATGTTGTACCACTAAGTATTAGCTCAAAGAGTATTTTCTTTGATAGATAGGGCTTGTAATGTTCTGTAAATAAGCTTAAAGTAAAAAAAAGCAAAAAAATGTTGCAATAAAAAAAAATGCAACATATCTTTGCACTCTTAAATGGTGGTTGTAGCTCAGTTGGTTAGAGCACTAGATTGTGATTCTAGGGGTCGTCGGTTCGAACCCGATCATCCACCCAAACGAAAGAGACAAATTCAATATGAGTTTGTCTCTTTTTTTATTTCTCCTTTTCAATATGTATGTAGCTAAAAGCATTAGAAATGATGGTTCAAATGCAATTTTTGACTATACAATAATTTATTGAGTGGCATTTTAGAATTGAACTTTTTTAGAAGTTCTTGTTTCCAACCAAATTGATTGCTACTACTTCGAAAAGTAAATAGGTTCGTATAGTTTGCATAAATATCGGAATAATATTTATAGCCATTTCCCATGAACGAATATAAATAATGTGGACTCATAGCTTTAGGTTTTAAAGGTTATATAACTTGTGTAAACATTATCTTTCACGAACATTTGCTTTGAATTCTAGTAATTCAATAGGTAATGGAGTGTCTTGATCTCCTACAGCATATGGAGAAAAACTTGTGACTCCTGTTGCAATTCTTGAATAAATTGTACTCGTTCCCATTTGAGTTGCAGGCCCTCCAACTCCTTTTAATTCCCATTTTGTTCCATTATGATGCTGAACTTGACTTAAATTTCGTGTAAATAGTGGTAATTCTTTGCTTACATCCCAATATAACGTTATATCTGCATTAGTTGAAGCTGATGTAATATTATAAGTCAAATCTACCCCCTTTGTTGTTATTTGATTTCCTCCACTACTTGTTCCTTCGGAATTCAAATAGTTGTAAACGCTTGTATATTCAAATGTTGTCTGTGAAGCATCATGGTTAGTAATATCTACTCTTGCATAATCGGTACTTGCTTTACTTAAACCTACAGGGAATTGAATTGTTTCACCATTTCCAACTCCATTTATTATAAATTTTCCACCATTCCAAATGACATATCTATCTGAAGATAATCCTACAATGTCTCCGTTCGACCATGAATTTATTGTTAGTGTGTTTAATCCTAATTCGATAAATCCAGTTGTACTAAAAGTAAGCTTATGGTTAATATTGATAGCTTTATTCAGAATTACTGAATTGCCATTATTATTAACGTTAAAGTCATAAAAATCAGTAATAGTACTACCTCCAATAATTTGGTCATTTGATGTACTGTTGAATATTACTGTTTTTTGTTGTTCATTAAAAGACCCGTTATTTGTAAAATCCCCACTAAGATATATATCATAATTATTATTAGACCAAAAATTATTGTTATTGACATTAAGAATTGTAGGAGCTGAAATAACAATATCACCCAAAACTGTAATATCACCTTGTAACCATTTGTTCCCAAAACCTGAAGTTGTTAGATTATTATATGTTCCAGCTACAATACCTTGACCTCCATCATATCCCGGTATATTAGTAGCAGAATATTCTACAGTTCCTATTCCACCCCATATTTTCCCTGAAGGAATTGGAATTCGCCAATTCATATCTTGATATGCTGTTTTAATCGTACCATCATTTACTATTGAAGTTAAATTCCCTAATAATTGATAGGTTGTCATATCTAGGATTGCACCAGTTGCTGTTGTTAAAGAACCATTTACCGTTAAAGTATTGCTTGCTGTTTTTGTTCCTGCTGTTGAAATATTTAATGAACCATAAGTACCACTTGCAACGGTTTGTGTTACACCATAATATTCAACAATGCCTGTTGTTATTGCTTTGCCGTTGTTTAAACCACTAAATTTTATAGTTCCATTTGTGTTTTCAATTGTTGTTACATTTAAGGTGTTTCCTATCATATCTAATATTGTTGCACTATCATTTAAACCTCCATTATCAAGGCTTGTAGCTGAAATATTACCCCCAGCAGTTTTTGTTCCAGTTGCTGATATATTTATTGTTGCGTAAGTTCCTGTAGTTATGGTTTGTGTTGTTCCGTAATACTCAACTGTTCCTGTTGAAATTGCTTTGCCATTGGTTAAACCACCGAATTTAATAGTGGCATTTGTATTTTCAATAGATGTTGCTGTTAGGTTATTTGTTCCCATATCTAATATTGTGGCAATGTTTGATAAACCGCCATTGTCTAAGGTTGTAACAGAAATATCTCCATTTACCGTTTTTATACCACCACCACCAATAATATATAATGTTGCATATGTTCCTGTTGTAATGGTTTGTGTTGACCCTGTATATTCAACCGTCCCTGTTAAAATAGCTTTCCCATTACTTGAGCCACCAAATTGTATTGTTCCTCCTGTATTATCAATTATACTAGCATTTAATGTAAACCCTTGCATATTCAATATTGTTGAACCACCATTATCTAAAGTTGTTGTATTTATAATTCCACCTGCTGTTTTTATGCCACTTCCTAACAAAGTAAGATTCGAATATGTAAATGTTGATACAGTTTGAGCACCAGCACCATTGTAATTTACTGTACAACCAGCAAAAGTAGTTAGTGTTCCTGTTGTACTTGTATAAAAATTACCGCCTAGATTTAATGTTCCTGCACCCGAAAATGAAATTGTTGCACTACCTGTACTACCTGTTTGTGTAACATTTCCTGTAACGGTTACTGTTCCGCTTGAAATTGTTATTTGATGCTTGTTGGCAGCTCCTCCATTTGTAAAAGCTATGCTTCCTGCATTTAAAATACCCGATCCTACATTAATCTGATTGAATCCAGCACTGGATCTTGGAATTGTAATTGCACCAGAAACCGTTAATGTAATACCTGTATTGATATTTATTGTCGTTGTTGTTGCATTATTTGTTGGGAAAGATATTGTTGTACATGAAGCTGGTGCTGTTACTGATACTGTAACTCCATTATTAATCGTGACAGCATCTCCAGCAACTGGTACAGCTGCTCCTCCCCATGTAGCTTTAACATTCCAGTTACCACTAACTGAAGCGGTTCTATTGGCTGCATCCATCCTAGATGTGAATGCAAATACTGCTATGAAAAAGCATAAAGCAGTAAAACTATTGTGCGTGTAAAAAGTTTTCATAGCCGTAATTTTTAATGATTACAATATCTTCTCAAAAATTATTCTTTAACAAAGCTTTGTGTATGCTCGTGTCCATCGGCAGTTTTGTAAATAATGTAGTACATTCCGTCGGGTAAGTCTTCAACAGAAACTGTTTGTGAATTAGGGTCGATGTCAACAGACATTTTTGATGCATTGCTTGAATAAATACCTGTAATAACTACCTTATTGGACGATTGTACTGAGATATCCGAACGGGTTATGTTTGGATAAACAACAACCTTTGCATTTGGAAGTTTAGGGACGTTGTTTACACTTATCATTTTTGAGTTGACAGATGTTCCATCATAATCGGTTTGTTTCAACATATAATACACTATTCCATCGGGAGCAAACTCGTCGGTAAATGAATATGTGTGTTCAACGGTAGTTGAGCCACTACCATCGATACGTGCAATGGTTTCCCATATTTGTCCATCTATGGATCGTTCGATGGTGAAGAAATCGTTATTGGTTTCGCTTTTTGTTCTCCATTCCAAGTCAATTACTGTGCTTGCTTGAATTTGGAAAGATAATCCTAAAAATAGAATTACTTTTACCGATAGTTTTGCTAGTGTTTTCATGACTAATCTTTTTAGCGGTGATTTATATCATCTTTAACGATGATGTCGGTCATTATGTTACAAAGATAATGCATAAAAATACGGATGTCAAGAAAATAAAATAATTAACTATTAAAAGTCTATATTTTAGATATTTAATTAACTAATAAAAATGATATACTATTATTTTCTGATCTTAGAATATACGTATTAAACACTATTCTCTCAGAAAATAAATGCTTCTTTGAATTTCTATAAATCATTACAATAAAATGCCCGTTTTTATCTCTAAAAACAGGCATCCCCTACTATAGTTATTTTCTATTATTTTCGACGAACTTTTGCTTTAAAATCATCAAGTTCGATGGGGAGAGAACTATATCCATTCCCAGAACTAGGGGCTTCCTCACTATAAGAAGTAAGTGGATTTATAGAACTTAATTGACCTGTATTTCCTAATTTAACAAATGTTCCTCCAAAATCTGTCCATGTGCCAGCAATTAAATGAGCAGCTCTTAAATCAGAGCCATCGCCTGCAATACCACTTCGCGTCAAATCATTGAAATACATTGTGACATTACATTGTGCATTATTCCCAACATCTGAATATCTATTTATATCCCAATATTCAATTTCACTAACATTATGAATACCGGAACCATGATTTCCAGTCGGTGCCGCAATGTTAAAATATTCTGAACTCATTTCGGTTGTTACATCAAAACCAGAAAAAGGGGTAAATCCAAAAGGGGCATTTATTCCACCTTTACCAATAGGGAATACAAACGAAGTATTGCCGATTTTGTGCATAGGTCCATCAACATATGAAGAATTTGAACCAGTATTTGCGGAACTTCCAGAATTTCCAATAGTTAAAAGAGTAGTTGCAGATGTTTTTACTATGCCAGTTGTAAGGGTAAGTATCCCGTTTACTTTGATATTTGTTGATAATGTTACCCCCATTGGATTATTTATCGAAAGATTTTTAACTTGCGATAATCCACTTCCTGTAATTTGTGCAGTTGTACCATTATAAATATAGTTTGCATCTGTTGCAAATGAACGTGTACCTGTAGTTTGAATATTTCCAAAATATCCAGTTTGACTAATACCGACACTCGATGAAACCCCTAAAGTGGCATCACTTGATACAGTAAATGTTGTCCCTCCAATTACAGTATTTACATCTTTCGTTTGAAACGTTGAACCTGAATTTACTACCCAGTTTACAATATTTACAAAAGTACCACCACTTGTAAATGTTTGAATATCTGAGCCATTGAAAATAAAATTAAATCCTTTAGAAGCTGAGACTCCTTGGATAGTACCTCCAGTGAAAGAAAAATCACCAGCTATTTGAACTGTTGCATCTTCATTTTTTGTCCAAAACAAGCCTGCACTTTTGCTAAAATTACCATTTATAACCATTGTAGGGTTTGCAGGGTTAGCCATAAATTGCAATGTTCCACCTGTTTGAATAAAATCGCCTCCAATAGTATGAGTTACATTATCTTTTGGATGAAAAAATTTTGTTCCTGTATTTACTATTGTTAAGTTCCCTTGAATATTTATTGTTCCCGAACCATTAGCTCCAAATTCAGCTGTTTGGTCAGGACAATTCCATGTTAGATTGCCAAAATTCTGATCTATTGGAGGTTTTGTACTTACTATTCCTGTTATGAGACAATTAGAACTAGCACCCCATGTTGCTGATGGTATTGTTGCACTATTTACATCGTGTTGATATGTTGCCCCATTATTTACTCTCATAGTTGTTACAGTAATAGCTCCTGTACTTCCATTATTGTAAACTCCATTGACAGTAATTGTTGTAGCATTAACTGTAAAATTATTTGTTGTAGTAAAAGTACTACCAGTAGCTATTGTAATGGAATTTAGTGTGTTTGCAGTATTCGCATTAAGTGTCACAGTATAATTACCTTCTATAAAAACAACATCCCCTGAAACAGGAATAGTTGCACCAGATGATCCTCCAGAAGTTGCTGACCATGTAGAGGTAGAATTCCAATTCCCTGTTGCAACTGAGTATCGATTTGAAGAAATTGCCACCGAATGAATTCCAAATAAATAAAAACAGAATAAGACTATGTTTTTCAATATGTTATTGCCTTGTGAGTTTTGTAGAATCATTGTTTTCATACTATTAAGTTTAAATATCTATAATAGAAATTATTTAAAAAATGAAAGTGTCAGTCTTTAACAAATGGAATCGTTTCTATTTCTCCTCTTGCATTTTGATATTGTATATAATAAATACCAGTTTGTAAATTACCAATCATAATTGTATCATATGCAATGATATAATCATGAACTGGTTGATTGTTACTAGTAAACATGCCCGTTATCATATAATCTTCGTTCGATTTTAGATATAAATAATTAATCGAAGGATTTGGATACATGATAATTGTTGGATAGCTTGTGTCATCTACATTATTGACACTTATTGTTTTTAATTCAATACTAATCCCATCATAGTCGGTTTGAATTAAAGTGTAATAAACAATACCTTCTGGAGCATTTTCATCGGTGAATGTATAATAGTGTTCCTTTGTTGAGTTACCATTTCCACTTATATTCACAATTGTTACCCATGTTTTGCCATCAACAGAACGTTGAATTGTAAAAAAATCGTTATTCGTCTCACTTTTTGTTTTCCATTCTAAATCAATAACAGTAGTTGCATTAACAACTACTGTTATTCCTAGTAAAAGGATTATGAAAATAGATATACGGTAAATTGTTTTCATAAGCGTCCTGTTTTCATGTGCTTATTTATTATATACAAATATAAGTCAGCGAATGGGTATAAAGCACCATTAGTAATAATAGAAACCAACACAATTTATAATAGTCTTGACCTAGTATTTATGATAGGTAATTGAAATTTATATGATTGTGGGAAAGTATTTTTTTTTTATGTTAAACTAAATTAATCATTAAAAAAAACAGAGTATTGATTTTGTATCCTGCTGAATTTCTGCTACTAATGGTATTGAATATTCCCAATTAGATATAAACCATTACTTATCGTCTATTTTATTTTCTATTTCTCGAATAAATAGTATTTTTGTCTTTCGAAATTTTAAAAATAAAATTATGAGCTACCCATCGAATTTGAAATACACAAAAGAGCACGAATGGATTAAAGTTGAAGGTAATACAGCTTTTGTTGGAGTTACTTTCTATGCACAAAAAGAACTTGGTGACATCGTGTTTATTGAAATTGAAACTGAAGGCGACACCGTTGAAAAAGACGAGCCATTTGGTACAATTGAAGCAGTAAAAACGGTTTCAGATCTTTTTATGCCTGTAACAGGTGAGATTACTGAAGTAAATCAATTGATAAAAGATAATCCTGAACTAGTAAATAAAGATCCTTACGGAGATGGTTGGATGGTAAAAATCAATATTATCGATGCTTCTCAATTGGATGAATTACTTGATGTAGAAGCTTACAAAGCTTTAATCGGATAATTATTTGAAATGAATAATTAAAAACTCCTTTTGCAAATTTGTGGAAGGAGTTTTTTGTTTTAAAACAAGAATTTATACTTACGAAATCAATCTCCCAACCATCCTTCGTAAAAGGTGGTGAGAAATTGACATAAAGTAGAAGCTGTTGACACTTGGCTAGCGCGGACTTGTAGTCCGTGCTTATATATAATAACGAACGGACTACAAGTCCGCTCGAGCCAAGTGAGGAAGAATGATAAAAGCATAAAAAAGTACTTCTACAAGCCCAATTAATAGTTAAAAACTAATAATTAAAAATTAACCCGTGACCCCCAAAGATCTCATAGAACGCTATAACCAGCATGCTGGAGTACTTCAATTAATTGGAGCACTAAAAGCACAGTCGGGAGTTATCCATACAAATGGCTTGGTTGGATCGGCAAAATCACTGGTTTTAGCAAAAGTGTATTTGCAACTCAAAGGCCTGCACTTTGTGGTGATGGACAACGAAGACCAAGCTTCGATGTTGTTTAACGATTTGAGTAATTTGGTTGGGGCTAAACAGGTTCTTTATTTACCTTCGGCATTTAAAATTTCAATAGTTCACGGACAAGCCGATAGCACAAATTTATTGTTGCGAACAGAAGTATTAAGCAAATTAATTGGCTCAAATACCAATGGCATTGTTGTTACATTTCCCGAAGCATTGGCCGAAAAAATTGTGTCGGGCAAAGAGTTTCGTGATTCAATACTTGAAATTGCAAAAGGCGAAAAAGTAGCTATCGATACTATCGAAGATATTTTGCAAGAATACCTTTTTGAGCATGTTGACTTTGTGTATCGTCCAGGGCAATATTCTGTTCGTGGAAGCATTGTCGATATCTTTTCGTACTCGCATCCAGAACCTTACAGGCTCGATTTCTTTGGCGATGATATCGAAAGTATTCGCACGTTCGACATTTCAACTCAACTATCGAAAGAACAATTAACCGAGGTGACCATAGTTCCTAACTTAAATGAACGCCAAAGTATTGCAAATTACGAATCGGTATTTTCGATCGTTCCAACTTCATCAACCATATGGTTCGATGAAAGTCGCTGGGCTTTTTCACGAATCAGTCAATTGGAAGAACAGGCTAAGGAAAAATATTCCGAAATCGAAAAAATGCTCGATAGAGTTGATTCCTCAGCAAATATTCTGGCATTAATTAAAAACAGAAAAATAGTAGAATTAGGGCAAACATGCCTTTCGGAACCTATTCAAAAAATAGTGTTTAACACAACGCTTCAACCAGCATTTAATAAGAATTTCAATCTTTTAGGAAGTAGTTTTGAGAAAAACCAAACCGATGGATTTACAAATATATTTTTTACCGAAAACGTCAATCAGGTTCAAAGGCTTGAAGATATTTTCAAAGAAACATTCCCAAAACTTCGATTTACCTCAATGCTTATTGAGCTTGGCGAAGGTTTTGTCGATCACGATTTACGCATTTGCTGTTTTACCGATCATCAAATATTTGAACGTCATCATGGCAATATTGTAAAGGAACGTTACACACCAAATGAATCGATTACCCTTAAAGAACTAACGGCCTTATCAATTGGCGATTATGTGGTACATATCGACCATGGAATTGGTAAATTTTCGGGCTTGGTAAAAACGGAAGTTAATGGGAAATGGCAGGAATCGGTAAAATTAGTGTATCAAGATAGTGATGTGCTTTTTGTGGCAATTCATAATCTGCATAAAATTTCTAAATACAAATCGAAAGAAGGCATTCCACCTAAAATTCATAAACTAGGTTCGGGTATTTGGGAACGAACTAAGCAAAAAACAAAAAGTAAGGTTAAAGATATTGCCAAAGATCTTATTGCATTGTACGCTGAACGTAAGTCGCAAAAAGGATTTAGCTTTTCGCCCGACACATACATGCAACAGGAATTGGAAGCATCGTTCTTTTTCGAAGATACTCCCGATCAGTTAAAAGCAACTCGTGCCTTGAAGGTTGCCATGGAGCGCGACTATCCAATGGATATGCTTGTGTGTGGTGATGTTGGCTTTGGCAAAACGGAAGTTGCAATACGTGCAGCATTTAAAGCTGTAAGCGATAGCAAACAAGTGGCAGTACTAGTGCCAACAACTATTTTAGCATTGCAGCATTTCAAAACATTTGCTAATCGATTAAAAGATTTCCCTTGCACGGTCGATTATGTTTGTCGATTAAAGTCTACAAAACAGATTAACGAAACATTGAAAAATGTTGCCGAAGGTCGTGTTGATATACTTATTGGGACACATCGTTTAGTTAGCAAAGATGTGAAATTCAAAGATCTTGGCTTACTTATTATTGACGAAGAACAAAAATTTGGTGTAACGGTTAAGGAAAAGCTTAAAACGATGAAAGTTAATGTCGATTCATTAACATTAACGGCAACGCCAATTCCACGTACACTTCAGTTCTCGTTAATGGGTGCGAGAGATTTAGCAATAATAAGTACACCGCCACCAAATCGTTTCCCCATTCAAACGGAGTTACATGCTTTCGATTCGGAAATAATAAAAAATGCTGTTGAATTCGAAATGGCACGCAATGGCCAAATATTTTTCATTCACAACCGTGTGCAAAGTATTTTCGAAATGGAGGCAATGATTAATAAAATCTGCCCAAAAGCAAAAACTATTGTTGGTCACGGACAAATGGATGGCGACAAACTGGAAGAAGTAATGCTTGCATTTATCAATGGAGATTATGATATTTTAATTGCAACAACCATCATCGAATCGGGACTTGATATACCGAATGCAAATACCATAATAATAAACGATGCACAAAATTTTGGACTCAGCGACATGCATCAATTGCGAGGTCGTGTAGGTCGTTCAAACAAAAAGGCATTTGCCTATTTACTTGTGCCTTCTTTGTCTATTTTAACGCAAGAAGCTCGTGCACGACTTACTGCCATTGAAGAAATATCGGAACTTGGAGGTGGATTCAATATTGCAATGCAAGATCTTGATATTCGTGGTGCTGGAAATATGCTAGGAGCTGAACAAAGCGGATTTATTGCTGATATAGGATTCGAAACCTATCAAAAAATCTTAAACGAAGCATTACAAGAACTTCGCGAAAACGACTTTAAAGAATTATATGCAAACGATGCCGAACATACATCTTTGCCCGATGATTATAAGTTTGTAAACGATTGTCATATAGAATCGGATTTCGAAATGATGTTTCCCGAAATTTATGTTGGCAGCACCAATGAACGCATCCGTTTATATCGTGAGTTAGATAATATTGAAACAGAAGAACGTTTGGTCGAATTCGAGAAATCGATGAACGATCGCTTTGGACGAATTCCAACCGAAGCAATGGCATTGCTAAATGTAGTTCGTTTACGCTGGCTTGCTAAAGGCTTAGCTATCGATCGCATTGTAATGAAAAAAGGTAAAATGACCAATTTCTTTGTTACCAATACCGATTCGCCATTTTACAATTCGGGAACATTTACCAAGGTTTTGGAATTTGTAAAAACGCATCCGAAAAGCTGTATGTTTGTTGAGAAAAACGACCGCTTAACCCTTTCGTTTGAAAGTGTTCATGATATTGAAAAAGGAATACGTTTGTTGGAGAAGGTTGTAGGAGAAGTGAAATAAGATTTGTTCATTAATAATATTTTTTGATATATTGCAATTCGAAAAGACTTTTCAATAAATCAATCTTTATAAAATGAAAGCACTACCTTTTTTATTTTGTATATTCTCATTTTGGGGATATAGTCAAATAGTTAAACCAACAGACAAAGAAGCATTAATACATCTTTCAATAACGGATTTACAAGGGAAACCATTCCAATCCGAAGTTGTTTTTAAAAGTCCTAAAAAAGAATATAAAGCTCAAACAGACTCAAAAGGAAAGGTTGATTTAATTATACCAATTGGATTATCATATAAAATCAAAATCTCAAATTCTGAGACATACTATGATTATGACATTGAAGATTATCCAGGACAGGATATTGACTTGCCATTAAAATTTAATCTTGCGAAATCCAATAATAATGACGTTTATGCAACAGATGATAAAGCCTTATTAGTTTTAAGCTCTTTTAATCTGCCTAAAGAAAAAGAAATTGAAATAATTGATGAAAAATCAAAAACAAAACTTGCATCAACCAAATCAGATACATTTAAAATAGCTCTTCCTATAAGTAATACTTATAGAATAAAAATTAATGGCTTTATTATAAAGAACGATATAATAACAATCGATAATACACCCCAAAATGTAGTTTATCATGTTTTACATATATCCGATTCTATTCATGCAACAGTAGTTAAATCAAAAAAAGAATCGTTTTTTAATATTGTTTATACCGACATTTTCTCTAAAAAACCAGTTCCTAATGAGAAAATAGTTATGGTTAGTAAAAAAAATAAAAAGCAATATAATTGTATTACAGGAATGAACGGAACATGCTTAATGCAAGTACCTTCAGAAGACACCTATTCTATTAATTTAACATTTGACAAGAATGTAATTGTAAAGAACATAGAAAATATTAAAGGGACTTCGGTATTTAGTTGTGTTTTATTATATCCTAGCACAAAATATCAAATTACACAAAAAAAAGAAGATAGTTTAAGAATAGCTAAACGCGATTCTGCCTATAAAAAAACGGGTTCAATAGAAATTAGAGATAATAGTGCACAGTTGAAAAAACTAGTGAATAAGGATCTTGAGGATATGAAATTAAAGATAAAAGATAATCCTAATTATTTTAAAGAAATAGGTAATGTTGTTTGTGCTGTTCTATATCGTATTCAAAAAAGGTGGAATTCAAAAATGATTGTAACAGATTTAACAGGAAGTATGTATCCTTATATGTTACAAATATTACAATGGCATGAAATGAAATTAATGACAAATGAAGATAATGATTATGTCTTTTTTAATGATGGGGATAATAAATTTGATGCTCAAAAAATCATAGGAAATACTGGTGGATTGTATTATACTGCAAGCAATGATGTAGATACAATTATAAGTAAAATGTTCGAAACAATGCGTAATGGAAGCGGTGGTGATGCTCCAGAAAATGATATCGAAGCATTACTATTTGCGAAAATAAAGAAAAAGAATTTTTCAGAATTAATTTTAATTGCTGATAATTTTGCCCCAGTTAAAGATATCAGTCTTTTGGAAAAATTAAATATTCCAGTAAGAATTATATTGTGTGGAACAGGTTGGGGAATTAATCCTCAATATTTGGAAATTGCTTATAAAACAAAAGGTTCTATTCATACAATAAATGATGATATATTAACTTTAGGAACTTTAGTTGATGGTAAAACAATTACTATTGATGGTAAAACATATACATACTCAAATGGTAAGTTTTTTAAACAAACAAATTTGTAAATTTAAAGAGTAAAACAATTTCACATTATCAACGTGTAGTTGTAATTTTTAAAAAATCATATTGAAAAAGGAATACATTTGTTAGAAAAGATTGTAGGAGAAGGGATATTATTTCAAAAAAAAGAGACGCACAATTGTGCGTCTCTTCATAAAATTTATTCCAATGTAAATGATATTTCTCTTTGACCATTTACTTCTATAATATCTACTCGAAGATGGTCGTCGGGTAAAATGTCTTCAACAACTTCGGGCCATTCAATAAAACATTTATTGCTACTGTAAAAATAATCTTCCGAACCAATACTCATTGCTTCTTTAAGGTTTTTGATACGGTAAAAATCGAAGTGATAAATCAGGTCACCCCAAACAGTTGCATATTCATTGATGATTGCAAATGTTGGACTATTTACCGCATCAATCACTTCCAACTTTTTACAAATAGCTTTTATAAAGGTTGTTTTACCGGCGCCCATAGCACCATTAAATGTAATAACTTTGTACTTTGATGTTAGAGCCAAAAACGCTTCGGCCACTTGATCAATTTGATCTATTGACTTAATAATTAATTTGTTCATCTCAATACAGATTTTAGATTGTTTATACTAATTCGAGAAAATGAATAATTCCATCGTCTCTATTTAATTCTTACTTGTTTTGGGTTCTAAGGTTACAAGTGGAATAATCATTTCCTCTAGCGAAATGCCTCCATGTTGAAACGTATCTTTATAATATTTCACGTAGTGATTGTAGTTATTGGGATACGCAAAAAAGTCATTACCACAAGTAAATACATACGTTGAACTTAAATGGCATGCAGGTAAATGGGCTAATTTGGGTTGCTTTATTTCAAATACTTCTTTCGGATTATATTGTAGAGTTTTACCTTGCTTATAACGAAGATTACTGGTTGTGTTTCGGTCTCCAATAATTTTTACGGGAGTATTTACATTTATCGATCCATGATCGGTTGTTAAAACAACGGTAATGCCTTGATTTGAAAGTTCTTTCATAACCTCAAGCAATGGTGAATTTTTAAACCAAGATGTTGTAAGTGAGCGATAAGCTTTTTCATCAGAGGCTAGTTCTTTAATCATATCCATTTCTGTACGAGCATGCGAAAGACTATCTATGAAATTGTAAATAATAACAGAGACTTTGCTATTGATGATACTTTGCATTTTTTCGGGCAATTTTTTACCTGCCGATACTGCCGATACTTTTTCGAAGAATACTTTTTCGTTAATCCCGTTGCGTTTCAATTGGTTATTGAATAAATCTTCTTCATATTGGTTTTTCAAGCCTTCATCTTCGTCATTTAACCAAAGATTTGGATAGAAATTTTCGATTGTTATAGGCATCAATCCTGCAAATAACGAATTACGAGCATACTGTGTAACAGTTGGAAGAATGCTGTAATAAAGACTGTCGTCGGTAATTGTGAAAAAATCTTGTAACTCAGGTCTTATACTAATCCATTGATCGTAACGAAGATTGTCAATCACTATAAAACAAGTTTGTTTTCCCGTTTTTATTTGAGGAATAAGTTTTTGTTTTACAACGTTTTGAGATAAAAGTGGACGATCTTTTGTGGTTTCTAAAAACCAGTCTAAATAGTTCTTTTTAACAAAACGGGCAAAGCCATTATTAGCTTCCTTTTTTTGCATTTGCAAAATGTCGCTCATGTTTTGATCGCCACCCGAGGCTTCGAGTTCAAGCTCCCAGTATACCAATTTCTTATACATTTCAGTCCACTCTTCGTGACTGTTGGCATTCTGCATTTCGATACCAAGTTTAGTAAATTCCGATTGGTATTTTGATGTTGTTTGTGTGCTGATTAATTCCTTTTGTTTCAGATTTTTTTTCAACGCAAGTAATATCTGATTTGGATTCACTGGCTTAATGAGGTAGTCCGATATTTTTGCACCAATGGCAGCTTCCATGATGTTTTCTTCTTCGCTTTTAGTAATTAAAATTACTGGAATATCGGGTTTAAAGCTTTTGATTTCTATCAAAGCATCTATTCCACTGATGCCAGGCATCTGTTCGTCGAGAAAAATAATGTCGAAATGATTTGAGCGTGCTAGTTCAATTGCTTCATCTCCGTTGTTTACTGCTGTTACATCAAACTCCTTCGATTTCAAAAAGATAATATGTGGTTTTAAAAGCTCGATTTCGTCGTCGGCCCATAATATTTTGGTTCCCTTCATGGTCTGTCTATCAATATGTATAAAATTACAAAAATTATCTTTACGATTTAGTTTATTGAATACGTTTTTATTTCGCTTTAAGTATTAATCTGTTCGTGAATTGTGATTAAAAAAGGCTTAAAAAGCTTTATCTATTTCGTTTTCAGATTGTTTGTTTTCGATTAATTAAAAAATAGTTTCCAAATTGATTTTTTAGTGTTTGAAAAATCTGATACATTTGCATACAGTGATAAAAAACAATACAATTTCAAATAGGTTTACTGTTTTATTAAAATCACTTATTATCAGATTAATAACGAATTTTAAAACTCTTATATATGAAAAAGCTTTTACTCGTTTTCGTTTCATTCCTTTTAGCATCAACAATGCATGCTCAGCTGTCAAAAACAATAACTGTTACTGCGGGAACATTAGGAACAGCGTTAAGTGCAAATGAACTTGCAAATGTTACCAATTTAACACTTTCGGGAAGTATCAATGCTCACGATTTCCAGATAATGCGTGATGAAATGCCATTACTTAAAAAGATAGATTTACTTGGTGTTCAGATAACCGAATATAAAGGAACAGAAGGACCTAATTATGGCGTTTTACAAAGTTATGGAGCAGATACGGTACCAATGTCAGCTTTTAAAAATAAATTAAGTCTAGATACAGTTATTTTATCTTCAAAGGTAACTGGTATTGGAGAATCTGCATTTAATGGTTGTGAAGGTTTGAAGGATATTACGTTGCCAAATGGAATTCACAAAATTGAAAATGATGTTTTTTCGGGATGTTTTAATTTAAATGCAATCACCTTGCCGTCTTCACTTTCAGCAATTGGAGTGTATTCGTTTCTTGGTTGTGGATTAACATCTATTTCTTTCCCATCATCACTTACAACAATTGGAAATCATTCTTTTGAAAGTACTGCAATTAAAACTCTTACGTTTCCTAATTCACTTCAAACATTAGATATTGGGGCTTTTAATAGTTGTAATTATTTGGAGTCCGTTGTAATCCCACCTTCAATTACTACTATAAATGAACAATTATTCTTCAATTGTCCACTATTGAACTCTATAACGTTACCAAATACAATTACCACAATTAATGACTATGCTTTTGAATATTGTACTAATCTAAAAAGTATAACATTACCAACTTCAGTTACAAGTGTTGGACCTTATGCTTTTAAGGGTTGTACTGGATTACAGACGTTTAAAATCCCGTATAAAACAAAACTAAATGTCATAGGTAGTTCTGCATTTGCAGGATGTTCGTCATTAGGTTCTATCGAAATTCCTGAAAATATGTCTTTAATTGGAAATTTGGCATTTGTTGGTTGTAGTACATTAACGACTGTAAAAGTTTACGATGCCGTTCCTTTTATTTTTAATGCAAATGATATGATTTTTGAAAATACTATTTTGTCAACTTGTTCACTAAATGTTCCAACTGCTTCGTATTCTGCTTATGGTCTTGCCGAAGTATGGAAAGGTTTTTATAATAAAAAAGGTTTTTCATACCTCAAAAAGGCGATTACTTTAACCAAAGAAGGAGAATTATCAACAATATTAACTTCTGCTGAATTAAACGATGTAACCGATTTAACAATTTCAGGACCTATTGATGCTCGCGATTTTAAAACAATGAAAAATATGTTAAGCATCAATAATATCGATTTAAGTAATGCTACAATTGTTGGATATTCGGGACCAGATGGGCCATCATTAGGTGACAATGTATATCCTGTTAATACTATTCCGGAATATTCATTTAGTTATAAATCGTCACTTGAGAATATTATTCTACCAAACACTGCTACAAAAATAGATCAATATGCTTTTAGAGGCTCAAAAGCGTCAATATATATATCTGCCTCAATTTCAGATATGGGTACAGGCGTATTTGCAGAATCATCAGCTACTATTTCTATTGATGCAAATAATACAAAATTCATTGTTGAAGAAGATGTATTAATGAATAAAAACAAAACAGATTTATACTATTGTTCTTCAAGCAAATTCGGTTCTTATACCGTTCCATCAACGGTAACTTCTATTCATGACTACTGTTTTAATGGCTGTAGTGATATTACGGAAATTAATTTCCCAAAAGGATTAATTGAAATAGGCAATAATGCGTTTAACGCTTGTACTGGTATTTCAAATTTTAATCTTCCCGAATCTGTTGAAAAAATTGGTGCAGGAGCTTTTAGTAATTGTACAATGGTAAAGATGGTATTGCCACCTAAGGTCTCGATATTGAGTTGGAATTTATTACAAAACTGCACAAAATTAAATTCAGTATCACTTCCATTAAATGCCACAAATTATGGTAGTGACATGTTTTTAAATTCAACATCTATTAATAGTTTGCAAGTATATAATCCAGTTCCAGTAGACTTAACTTCAAATCAAAATGTATTTGATAGTATTAATGTTACTACTTGTGCATTAGTTGTACCTTTTGAATCACTTGTTGCATATAAAGATGCTGAAGTATGGAAAACATTTACTTCTATTACTGAAAGTTCAGGATTAAGAGCGTTAAAAAAATCTATAACTGTCGATAATCATGGTGGAAATGATACAATCCATTTCGCATCGAATGCTAGTTGGTCTGTAACAACAAAAGCTAGTTGGTTAAATGTTGTTTCAAAACCATCAGGATATGGAGACAGTTTAGTTGTTTTTAGTATTTCACCAAATCAAGGTGCCGATAGAGAAGCTTATATATATTTCTCAGTTTCTGGAACACTTACCGATTCTGTTAAAATAACTCAAAAATATGAGTGTACACCAAAGCCTACTGTTTTTGGAATATCTACAGTTTGTCTAGGCGAGAAGGTTTCCCTCTGGGTATACTCTACAAATAAATTAGAATGGTTCAACGATGTCGCTTTAACTAATAAGATTGCAACTAGTACAACATACGATCTTACACCAACTGCAAATTCTTCGCTTTATGTTGTTGAATCATCGTCGGCAAATTGTTCAAGCCCTGCATATAAAGTTGATATCGTTGTTAATGCTTTACCAACGGTTTCAGCTACGGTTTCTAATAATGATGTTTGTCCAAATACAGAACTAATATTTACAGGGTCAAGCTCTTATCAATTAACATACAAATGGAGCAATCCTATCACCAACAATGTTCCTTATACTGTTTCTAAATCAACGATTTATACAGTAACCGGTACAGATGTTAAGGGATGTAAAGCAAGTTCTTCAATTAGCATAGTTGTAAAATCGTCTCCAACTATCATAGCAATTGCGAGTAAACCTACCATTTGTCTTGGAGATTCGATTGCCTTAAATGGTCAAGGTGGGAAATCATATATTTGGGATCAAGGTGTAACAAATAATGTATTATTTTCTCCAAAACAATCCGATTATTATATTGTTACTGGAACAGATATTAATGGTTGTATAGGAGTTAATTCTTTTTATGTTGTAGTAAATCCATTGCCAACAATTTCAACAACTGTTTCGAA
>Ga0302296_1000732_pt1 | contig 25971 bp, 23 predicted proteins | sample III_Fen_N3_1_FD_194546 | JGI IMG/M metagenome (GOLD analysis project Ga0302296, IMG submission 194546) | Peat permafrost microbial communities from Stordalen Mire near Abisko, Sweden - III_Fen_N3_1 | ecosystem: Environmental > Terrestrial > Soil > Wetlands > Permafrost | place: Sweden: Abisko...
GTACAACATCGATGTGTTTTTCTCGCCCGATGGGTACCTTTCTTTGGGATCAAAAGTGCCGCAGGTTGGTGTAATTCACGATTTGAATTTTGAACATTATCCGCAGGATATTCCGTGGCAACCGCGCATGTATTTGAAGCATTTCTTCCCGAAATTTGCCCGGAAAGCCACTCAAATTGTCACTGTTTCGCACTACTCAAAACAAGATATTTGCGCTACTTATGGTATCCCTGAAAGCAAGGTAACTGTAGGTTGGAACGGAGCTTCGGAACTCTTCAAACCGTTGGAAGAATCTGAAATTGTTTCCGTTCGAGCCAAACACAGTTCCGGAAAACCTTACTTTATTTTTGTGGGAGCATTACACCCGCGTAAGAATATCGGTCGTTTGCTGGATGCTTATAAGCACTTTTGTGAACGAAATGCAACGATCGATTTGGTCATTGTTGGCGAAACCCTTTGGAAAAACAATCAGTTGCAATTGCCCGAACTGAATGATGCAGTGAAAAGTCGCATTCACTTTACCGGACATGTGTCACAAACCGATTTAACCCGATTGGTTGGCGCAGCTCATAGTTTGGTCTATGTTCCTTATTTCGAAGGATTCGGAATTCCGTTGGTAGAAGCCATGAAATGTGGCATTCCGATTATTTCAGGAAATAAAACCAGTTTACCCGAAGTGGCTGGAGAAGCAGCATTGTATTGTGATCCGTTTGATGTAAGTTCTATCACTGCGGCGATGCACCGGTTGGTTGACGATCAGGAACTGTATGATCGTTTGGCAAAAACCAGTTTGGAACGCGGGAAATTATTTTCATGGGATCACACAGCCAATGCTTGTTGGGAGGCAATTGTTTCTTCCTTTAACGCTTGAAAAACATGAAAACTGCCTTTGCTCCTATCATCGATTCGGAAAGCAAGATTCTGATTCTTGGAACCATGCCCGGAATTCGTTCACTGGAATTGCAGCAATATTACGGTCATTCGGGAAATCATTTCTGGAAAATCCTCTTTTCGCTCTTTGACGAACCTTTTACAAAAGATTACGAAAAACGCATTGATCTACTACACCGCAAACACATTGCGTTGTGGGATGTTCTTTCGCATTGCGAAGGTGAAGGAAGTGCAGACACCGCTATCCACAATGAAGTTGCCAATGATTTTAAAACATTTTACGCAATACATCCGCACATTCAACATGTATTTTGGAGTTGTCGCCACGCCGAAAAATTCTACAAAAAACACGTTGGTAAAGATCCTTCTAAACACCATACTCTATTGCCATCGCCAAGTGGTGCGTATGCCAGTATGCCACTTGAAAAGAAGATAGAGAAGTGGAGCGTTATCCTAAAGTTGTTGAATGAACGTTGAATTGTGTTGGAATTATACCACAACACTATTATCATAATACAATCTTCGAAAAACGGAAAACAAACCATCGAAAATATCGTTTAGCTCATTTAAACGGTTCATGATGAAAACAAGAACAATTCTTTCTTTGGCAATAATCCTGATGCTTTCTTCTTGCATCAAGGAACATCGTAGCAATAAAGCCGGTCAGAAAATGCAGGATTTCATTGTAGAAATCAGTGATTACGCCAAAGGGATTGATCCTGAATTTGCCATCATTCCCCAAAACGGTGAAGAATTGTTGTTCTCGAAATTGGACAGTGAAGCTCCTCTTAATGAACGTTTGGTCAATGCCATTGATGCCATCGGTATTGAGGAAGTTTTTTACAATGGCGGAGCGTATTCACCCGATGATTACCGCTTGCAAATGCTTCTGAAAGCAAAGTCCCGAATTCCGGTTTTGGTTGCCGATTATCTTGGGAATGACGGTGATTACAACCAAGCTATCCAATACAACGCTGATGCCGGATTTCTTGCTTTTCCGAGAGTTTCAACCAATTATGATTACCTGCAAATTCCGGCTATAGTTACCAATGAAAATGCCAACGACGTGCTGAAATTATCCGATGCCCGCAATTATTTATACCTAATTAGCGATGGCGGATACACCACAAAACAAGATTACCTCAATGCCATTCAACAAACCAACTTTGATGTCGTTATCATGGATGCGTTTTACGGAGATGAATTGTATACATTGGCGGAAATCAATGCCTTAAAAACCAAATTGAACGGTGGTAAACGAATGATCATTGGTTATATGAGCGTTGGTTCGGCCGAGAAATACCGCTATTATTGGCAAAACGATTGGAAGTTACACAAACCGCGTTGGCTCAAAAAAGAATACGACGGATATGCCGACGAAATTTGGGTGAAATACTGGAAAGAAGATTGGAAAACCATCATTTACGGCAACGATAATTCCTATACCAAAAAACTCATCAATGCCGGATTTGACGGAGCGTACCTTGATAATGTGGAAGCGTTTTACAGCCTGTATTTTGATGAGTGAATTTTCAGTAAATCGTAGATCAGTTCTTGATAAAACGATGTGTATCAGCAGCTGGGCTTGAAATAATGTACATTCCATCAGCCCAGTTTTCAACGGATAACTGATAGGTGTTATATCCGAATACGTCCCAGTTAGCCACTATTTTTCTTCCAATTTCATCTGTTACGATCAGATCTTTGGCAGTAATCTTGCCATTGGTTTGCAGGGTCAACACTTCACTTACCGGATTGGGATAAATGATAAAGTTGGTTGTTGAATTTAAATCATCCGTTGATGTTGCGCTGGCATAAGTAACAGAAACATCGTCGATGAAATAATATGCATGTGGATAGTCACCTCCAACGATCAAGGTATCCAAATCCGTATCAGGTGTAAATCCACCGATAGTTAGGTATTGCTCACCACCTTGCGCTTGGTAAATCCATGATAACTCGGTCCAGTTTTGTTTATCAATAATAGCTGTTTGCAGCTGCATTGCGGAAGGAACTGTCATCAAATACCCATTAAATGTATTGATCGGAGTTGAAGAAAGATTCACCCCGAAAATGGCTGCATAATTGGAAGAGTCAGCCAAACTGGCAAACAGGGAAATCCTGTAGTATTGATTGGCCTGCATCGGGCTGGATAATTGGGTACGTATATACTCACGAACATTCGGTATTCCCTGTACAACCTCGAACGTATAAATTCCGGCATAAGCTTGTCCTGAATGTGGCACTTGTGTTCCGCATTCATTAAGCGGTACCCGTGGCCAAGGTTCATTATGATCACTATTAAAATAGTCGGGAGTGCCCGGTCCAACGTTCACCCAATGTGTAGCCTTGGCAATATCACCATTACCGTTGCTACCATCAATGGAATCTGGAACATATTCTTCAAAACTTGGATTCAACACCAAATTTTGCGAATTCGCCCGAATTATTGCTCCGATAGAAAAGAAGATGACACAAATGAGTTGCTTCATGACTGGTAAATTTTAACTGCTATTTTCAATGTCTAAGTTACTACTCTTAGCTCGAATGGTTGCCTGAACGTAAAATTCAATTATCAATCTATTCCATTGATATTATGACGATTTAGCTTTAGGTTTGAAACAATACCGTAACAATAACTTTCTGTCAGATTCCCGAAAAGAATCATAAATGGCTTTCTATGCGTTAATCACTTGTTCGAAGGATTATTCTCATGGGTGTTGATCTCATTTTCCCGAAAGGCCGATGGCACCAAATTCGGAATGATTTTTAAGACTATCGGCAATAGCAACGCACCACCGGGCAACAAGAAAATCGCCAAGGCAGGCATCGATTTCACAATGTCCATAAACTGTGTTTTCACCTTCTCTTTTTCTTCTTTGGAAAGTTCTTCTTTCGACGATTTGCGGATCAGTTGTACCAACTCTTTGCTTTGACGCAATTCGGTGGCTAGTTTGTCTTTGTTACGCCCCAGGATTTTGATCCAGCGTTTAGACACGTTGTCCACCATCAACTCAACAGAAGATGCATCGTGTAAAAAGGCAACTTGCTGATTGTTTTCCAACACAAATTGATTGGAACTCACCAAGGCTTCGTCAAGGTTGATTTCTTCCAACTGCAACCACCCACACAGTTCCTGCAGAAATACTTTTTCTTCGGTAACCGCCTCGTGATTCGAATAAATCGTCAGTGAAGATAAATCGAGTAAATACCGCTTGAAATACCACGAATCAACCAAATCGGAAGTCAGTTCATTGAGCGAAGATCCGTCTTTAAACCGCAATCGCGCTATTTCGCGTTCGTCACTATCCAAATCGGCCGACACCAAAAACGTCTCAAAAATGGTTTTTTCTTTTTCCTCAACCTCACCGTCGGAATAAGCAGAAAGCGTAATCACCGCCAACGCCAGCATCGCCAATTGTTGGTAATCGAAACGTGTTTGTCCTTCAGTGACCAAAAACTCTTCAAACAACAAGACATCCAGGTAAACAAAAGCATTGTTGAGGTAACTCATCCACGATTTGGTATGGATGATGTTTTTAGGAACCTCGGTGCGTTTAGCCAAAATCCGCTCGAGTTTTTCTTCTTGACTTTCTTTGAAAAAATAACCCAACAACGAACTTAGTGAGTTGATTTTATGATTCTTGTAGAATTTCGTGAGTTGATTGATAAACGCTTCTTGTTCAAAAACGTGAGCATGTCCTTTTACCCGTAAATAAGTAAACAACTGGGCCTCGAAGAGCAAAACGGTAAGCTTTTCGTTGTTGGTCCATTTCTTTTGGTCGAGTTCTTTCGCAAACAACAATTGTGATGGATATCCGAAAACAATTCCTGATTGTGCCAAAAAGTGGTGATTGAACTGTTCGGTTGGAAGCGCGTCGGGTTGTTCCCAGTGCAATACAAGTTGCTTGGTTTCAACCAATTGAAAATACTTGGCCATCCATCCTTTCGAACCGGGTGATAACATGGTACAAATGTAAGCAGGAAGAATGAAGTAATTGATTGTTGGTGTTGATTTTAAATGGATTCGCTTTGCATTTGTACGAGCAAATTGGCCTATTTTCAAAATTTCCATTTGCCCATTTTGGCAATTTGCTCACCGATTTTACCGTGGTTTTTTTAGATCACGATGAATTGTTGATCGTTTTACTTCCTAAAATCTACCCTTTTTCTCCAATTGTTTGTTTTTCCCAAAGTATTTCTATCTTTGCAATCTACTTAATTGGTAGATTATATAGATTATAAATATAAACCTTCATACAATGGCATTAAGACTTGGCGATGTAGCCCCCGATTTTACAGCAGAAAGCTCTGTTGGAACCATCAATTTATACGACTTCCTGGGCGATTCTTGGGGCGTTTTGTTCTCTCACCCTGCAGATTACACACCTGTTTGTACGACCGAATTGGGTAGAACTGCAAAACTGGCGCAGGAATTTGCTGCCCGCAATACAAAAGTGTTGGCCTTATCGGTAGATGATGTCGAATCACACAAAGGATGGATTCAAGACATCAACGAAACGCAGCACACAACTGTTAATTTTCCGATTATTGCTGATAAAGACCGAAAAGTAGCCGAATTGTACGATATGATTCACCCCAATGCTTCCGAATCGTTTACCGTGCGCTCGCTGTTTGTTATTGGAGCTGATAAAAAAGTGAAACTGATCATTTCGTATCCTGCCAGTACGGGAAGAAATTTTGATGAAGTCTTACGTGTCATTGATTCACTGCAACTGACAGCAAATTACAGTGTTGCTACTCCTGCCGATTGGAAAAACGGTGAAGATGTGGTAGTTATTCCGGCTATCAAAACAGCTGATATTCCTGCAAAATTCCCGAAAGGATTTACAGAAGTGAAACCGTATTTGCGTTTAACTCCTCAACCGAACATTGATTAACATGGAAAGTGTTGGTGTATCTTGTCCGGTAAACGGTGTTCGAGTAAACGAGTCTGTGGTGCGTTTGATAGCTGCGCAGGTAATTGTTCTTGGGCTGTTAGCCTGGTGGCTCGACCAACCGTTCATTACCTTGTTTCTATTAATTGATTTCGGATTTCGTGCCTTCGACGGTGCGCGGTATAGTTTGTTGCGGCAACTAGCCGTTGGTTTATCCGTTCTTTTCAAATTGCCTTCCAAACCAACAGATGCAGCACCCAAACAATTTGCCGCGTTATTGGGCTTGGTAGTAATCGCGTCATTGCTGTTGGCTCAATTACTCGATTTGCAATTGATTGCACTAATTATCATTGGTTTACTCGTGGTATTTGCCACATTAGAATCGGTTTTTTCGTTTTGCGTGGGATGTGTCATCTATCAATTACTTCCGCGTAAACAATAATGCAAGTAGTTTGTTAATGTATTGGTTAGTATAGCAAACGTGTTAAATTGAATGAAGGGTGTCTTGTAAAAACAGGGCACCCTTTGTTGTTGAATTACGTGAGTTCGGGATAAGAGAGTTCAAGTTAAACACAAAAAATCCCTTACTACCGAAGCAGAAAGGGATTCAATTATCTCAAAAGTTTAATTACAACTTACGTGCAACTTCTACTTCTTCGTAAGCTTCAACAATATCGCCTACTTTAATGTCGTTGAATTTATCGATGTTCAAACCACACTCGTAATTGTTTTTCACTTCTCTCACGTCGTCTTTGAAACGTTTCAATGAACCTAACGTTCCGCTGTGGATCACAATACCATCACGAATCACACGGATTTTAGAGCTACGTTTGATCAATCCGTCCATTACATAACAACCGGCAATGGTTCCTACTTTGGTAATGTCGAATGTCTCACGAATTTCTGCTGTACCGATTACTTTTTCTTCGATATCCGGTGAAAGCATTCCTTCCATCGCCGCTTTCAATTCATCGATCGCTTTGTAGATTACCGAGTAAAGACGGATGTCGATTTGTTCTTGTTCTGCCAATTTACGTGCAGGAACTGAAGGTCTAACCTGGAAACCGACAATGATCGCATCGGATGCAGAAGCCAAATTCACATCGGCCTCGGTGATTGCACCTACTCCTTTGTGAACGATATTCACTTGAATTTGTTCAGTTGATAGTCGCAACAATGAATCGGAAAGTGCTTCGATGGAACCATCCACGTCACCTTTTACAATCAAGTTCAACTCCTTGAAATCGCCAATCGCCAAACGACGACCAATCTCATCCAATGTAATGTGTTTCGTTGTACGCAAACCTTGCTCACGGTACAATTGCTCACGTTTAGAGGCAATTGCTTTCGCTTCGCGTTCGTCATCCATGATGTGGAAGGTATCTCCCGCACTTGGTGCACCATTGATTCCCAATACAGAAACCGGTTGACTAGGTCCTGCAGTTTTCAAAATCACACCGTGCTCATCGTGCATAGCACGCACACGACCGTAATTTCTACCTACCAAGATCACATCACCTACTTTCATTGTTCCGGCTTGTACCAACATGTTGGTTACATAACCTTTTCCTTTATCCAATGAAGATTCGATCACGGTACCAACCGCATTTTTTGCCGGATTGGCACGCAACGCCAACAATTCTGCTTCCAACAATACTTTGTCTAATAAAGCGTCAATATTGAGGTTTTGTTTAGCCGAAATTTCCTGGCATTGGTATTTTCCACCCCATTCTTCCACCAAGATATTCATGGCCGAAAGTTGTTCGCGGATTTTATCAGGATTTGCTCCCGGTTTGTCAATTTTATTGATGGCAAATACCATCGGTACGTTTGCTGCTTGAGCGTGAGAGATTGCCTCTTTTGTTTGTGGCATCACGTCATCGTCTGCCGCTACAATAATGATGGCAACATCCGTTACTTGAGCACCACGTGCACGCATCGCCGTAAAGGCTTCGTGACCAGGAGTATCAAGGAACGTCATTTTTCGCTGATCTTTCAAGGTTACCGAATAAGCCCCGATGTGCTGTGTGATACCTCCGGCCTCGCCTTCAGTCACGTTCGCATTACGAATTTTATCCAATAACGACGTTTTACCGTGGTCAACGTGACCCATCACCGTGATAATCGGCGGACGGTCAATCAAATCTTCTTCACGATCTTCAACCTCAGGAATGGCTTCTTGCAAGTCAGCAGAAACGAATTCTGTTTCAAATCCGAACTCTTCTGCTACAATCTGAATGGTTTCCGCATCTAAACGTTGGTTGATCGAAGCGAAGATCCCCAATGACATACAAGCCGAAATAACTTGTGTTGGAGAAACGTTCATCATACTTGCCAACTCGGAAACAGTTACGAATTCCGTTAATTTCAAGATACTTTCCGCCATTTCAGCAGCTGCCTGCTCCATTTCACGACGTTGTGATAAATAATCACGTTTCGCACGACGGTTTTTAGAGCTTTTCGATTTACCTCCTGTTGAAGATAAACGTGCAAGCGTATCCTTGATTTCTTTTTGAATGTCTTGTTCGGAAACAGCCGGTTTATCAAAACGCGACTTGTTGAAGTTGTTTCCTTTGTTTGCAGCACCTGGGCCACCACCCGGACGATTTTGTCCACCAGGACCGCCACCCGGACGATTCTGATTTCCTTGTCCTGTTCCCGGAGCTTGACCGGTAGTTCCCGGTTTTGCAGGCAGATCTTTTTTGATGCGTTTACGCTTCTTACGATCGTCACCAGGGCGTGAAGAACCAACCGATTTCGGTCGTTCAACAGGCAATTCTATTTTACCAAGTACCGTAGGGCCTGTCAATTTGCGTGTTTCAACGCGAATCGTTTCAATTTCCTTCGGTGCATCCGGTTCCGGAGTTGGTTTTTCTTCTTTTTCTACTTTCGCAGGCTCTGCCGTTGCATCCGGTGTTGCAGTAGTCGGATAATCCGATTTATCAATCGGGCCATCTTCTTTTTTGCGTTTATCCGGACGTGTGCGGGTATTGAGTTTATCCAAATCAATTCTTCCGATCACTTGCGGCCCTGCATTTGAGTCGCCCAATTCTGAAGAACTTGCTGCCGGTTCCTCTACTACAGGAGCAGGAGTTGGAGCAACAACTTCAGGCTCTACTGCTTTCGGTTCTTCCGGTACGATCTCTTTTACTTCCGGAGCAGGTGTTTCGGCTACCGGTTTAGGTGTTGGTGTAACAACGGGTTGCGCTTTAACGCGCTCCAATACCGTGGAATCGAAATCATCTTCATCTTCCACTACCGTATCTTCCGTTTTTACATCGCGAAGCGTAATTGTTTCGCGTTTTTCGCGTTTCACCGCAGACAATTTGGATTGCTCCTTTAAGTTTTGGTCTGCAGCAAATTGGGTTCGCAGCATTTCATACTGCTCCGGTTCCAATTTGGAATTGGGATTCATATCAATGGAAACTCCCTTCGAGTTCAAAAACTCGACAATGGTGGAAACTCCCACATTCAACTCCCCTGCTGCTTTGCCTAAACGCTGTGCTTTACCGGCCATATTTAATTTGCTCCTTTTTTAATAATCAGCACTTTCACCTACCAAAAGATAGATTTAACGCTGTATTTCAGTGGATAAAGATAGTTAGTGTTGGTCAATTATTCGAATTCCGAACGAAGAATCTTTAGAACTTCCTGAATGGTCTCTTCCTCAAGGTCGGTACGTTGCACCAAATCCTCTAACGATAATTCCAAAACAGACTTGGCAGTATCGCAACCGACAGCCTTTAATTCATCCAAGATCCAGCTGTCGATTTCATCTGCAAATTCTTCCAAATCAACATCTTCAACGTCAGCTTCTCCGTCTCTAAACACATCTATTTCATATCCTGTTAATTTCCCTGCCAAGCGAATGTTGTATCCACCTTTTCCGATGGCCAACGATACTTGATCGGGTTTCAGGTAAACGCTTGCGCGTTTTTGTTCCTCGTCTGTTTCGATGTTGGTGATTTTAGCAGGAGACAATGCTCTCTGAATCAACAACTTAGGATTGTTTGTAAAGTTAATCACATCGATGTTCTCGTTGCGCAACTCGCGAACGATTCCATGAATACGCGAACCTTTCATACCTACACAAGCTCCAACAGGATCAATACGATCATCGTATGATTCTACCGCTACTTTAGCACGTTCTCCCGGTTCACGCACAATGCGCTTAATAGTAATCAATCCGTCGAATACTTCCGGAACTTCCAATTCAAACAAACGCTCCAAGAACTCAGGGGCGATACGTGAAAGGATAATTACCGGACTGCTGTTGCGCATATCCACTTTCGATACAACTGCACGAATGGATTCGCCTTTTTTGAAGTAATCGGAAGGAATTTGCTCTGATTTCGGCAAGATCAACTCATTACCTTCATCATCCAATACCATGATTTCTTTCTTCCAAACTTGGTAAACCTCGCCCGTAATGATTTCTCCGATACGCTCTTTGTATTTCTTGTAAAGGTGATCTTTCTCCAATTCAAGGATACGTGAAATCAAGTTTTGACGAAGCGCCAAGATGTTACGACGACCGAAATCGTTGAAACGGAATTCCTCGGAAACTTCTTCACCGATTTCGAAATCGGGTTCAATTTTGATAGCGTCGGAGTAAGCGATTTCAGTGTTCGAATCTTCTACTTCACCGTCGGCTACAATCTCTTTATTCACAAAAATCTGAACGTCACCTTTGTCAATGTTTACAATGACATCGATGTGCTCATCGGTGTTGAATTTTTTCTTCAACATTGCACGAAATACGTCTTCCAAAACATGCTGCATCGTTTGTTTGTCGATGCTTTTGAGTTCTTTAAACTCCGAAAACGAATCTACCAATTCCAAGCTGTTCATGGCTTATTTATTTAAATGAAATAATTACTCTTGCTTCTATTATATCTACAAATGGCAATTCTTCCCGAATCACCACTGTTTCTTTTTTCTTTTTACCTTCCAGCAACTGCTTTTCTTCGCGCTCAAGTACAATACTATCTGTGTTCACTTCGGTAAGCTTGCCTTCGGTATCACCGGCTGCGGTTTTCACTTCCAAGCTACGACCGATGTTTTTCACGTATTGAGCGTGCACACGCAATGGCTTATCCAATCCTGCAGAAGAAACATGCAATTCAAAATCTTGCTCTTCGCGATCAAGGTTGTGCTCGATGTTGCGTGAAACGGAAACACAATCTTCAACGGTAACACCGCCATTGTGTTTGTCTAATTCCAAACGAATTACGTTGCGCGTACTAATCGTAAGTTCCACGATAAACAATCCGTTATCGCGTTCCTTCATGCGTTCTTCCGCCAGTTCAGTTACTAATTTCTTTGTAATCATGGGTATAAAAAGAGGGGACTTGCGTCCCCTCGTTCTTATGAAATGTTAAATTCAATACTGCAAATATAGGCATTTTCAGTTGATTTGCAAGTTTTTCGGAATAATTTAGTGCGGTTGAACCAAAACGAAACCCAAATGAGCACACAGGAAAAACCCTTTATCGTTGGTGAATACCTCTTGGAACGCTTCCCAGGAAAAGGCGGTTGGACCTATGTTGCGCTTCCCGGCGTTGCACCTGATACAAACACGCCGTTTGGTTGGACAACCGTTCGGGGAAGCATCGACGGTTATGAATTGTCGCACTACAAACTCATGCCCATGGGAGGCGGCACCTTGTTTTTGCCGGTAAAGGCTGCTATCCGTAAAGTGATCAAAAAAGAAGCCGGAGACACCGTAAACATTGAATTGTATCACGAAACCAGACCGCTGGGCGTGCCCGAAGAATGGATCGCCTGTATGCAACTGCAACCACCTGCTTACGAACAGTTTTTAGCATTGACCCAAAGTGCTCAAAAGCAACTCATCGATTGGATTTACGATGCCAAAACCGAAGAAACGAAAGTGAAACGGATGACGGAAGGGATTGAACGGTTGGTGGGATAATTTTTCTTCTACTTTTTCCCATTGCGCAAAAAGTAGCAAAAAGGCTAGGCGCGGCAAACCGATAGACCTGTTAGCGGGGTATGGCGTATTTTTCCTTAAACTCGTCGTACCTCCTCAGACAGACGGAAAAATGAACGCCATTTACCGCACCGGTGCCCAATCTTGTTCACCAAAGCGCCGTCCTGAGATCTCGGTACATTAGTTTAGATTTCTTTTCAAAAGCAGGCTTACCCCAACTCCAACCGGATCACCTCAATTCTGCGCTCGGTGACTTCTTCCATGAACAACGTATAATTGTCGAATTCAATGGTAGTATCTGCCTCGGGAATGCTTTCCAATTGGTGAATAACCATGCCGCCTAGGGTTTCGTAGGCTTCCGATTCGGGGAGTTGAAAACCGTAGGTGCGATTGAGGTATGAAACTTCTGCTCGGGCCGAAAAACGGTAAACTTTGTCAGACAATTGTTCTTCGAGCCAGTCTTCGTCGTCGTGTTCGTCTTCTATTTCGCCGAAAATTTCTTCGATTACATCTTCGATGGTAATGATGCCGGAAGTTCCGCCGTATTCGTCGACCACCACAACAATACTGCTGCTTTGTTTAGTAAACATTTCCAGTAGTTCTTTGCCGGGAACAGATTCAGGAACAAAAGAAATAGGCCGCAACAATTGTTTGATTCCTTCGGGTTTCCGGAACATTTCAAACGAGTGCACATACCCGATGATGTTGTCGATGGAATCGCGGTAAACCAAAAGCTTTGACAAACGCGTTTCAATAAACATGGCGGCCAATGCTTCGATGCTTTCTTCTACATCAATTGCCACAATTTCGGTGCGCGGAATCATGCAATCCCGTGCTTTGATCTTGGAAAAATCGAGGGCATTCTGGAGAATTTGCATTTCGTTGCCCAAGTCGGCTTCGTCCTCCATGCGCTCGTTCATATCGGCAACAAAGTGTTGTAAATCGGTTTTAGAAAACACTTTTTCGGATTGCTGTACTTTGACCCCGAAAATGCGCAAAAACCCATGACTCAAGAGCACAATAAACCGCGTGGGGAAATACAATAACCAATACAACAAAGCCATTGGCCCCGATCCCCAACGGAAAAATACGTTAGGGTTGAGTTGAATGAAGGTTTTGGGCAAAAATTCGGCAAAAATCAGAATAAGCAATGTGGAAAGAATGGTCTGAAGCAATAACACCAACAATCCGCTCTCAATGCCCCATCCGTGAATAATCGGATTCAGCATTTCAGCGGCATAAATACCAAACACCACCAGAGCGATGTTGTTGGCCAGTAAAATAAAAGCTAAAAAATGACCTTCGTTTCCGTAAAAAAGATTGAGCATGCGCCCGAAAAGCGACAATTTAGAGCGATCCAGTTCTACCTTCAGTCGATTAGATGCTACAAATGCCATCTCCATTCCCGAAGAAAAAGCAGAGAATAGCAACGCACCAATTAAAACAATGACTGCTGGGTTCATGGATTTATTTGTCCACGAAAAATAAGAAAAATAATAGGACTATCGTACATCGAAACCGATATCCTTTCGGTAATATGCTCCGTCGAAACTGATTTTGTCGATGGAACGATAGGAACGCTCCAGCGCAATTTCGAGGTTTTTACCGTAGGATGTCACCGCTACAACACGACCGCCGTTTGAAAGTACAACCGGTCCGTCGCTTGCCGTTCCGGCGTGGAAGACCAAACTTTCGGTAATGCCATTGAGTCCAGTGATGGTTTTTCCTTTTTCATACTCTTCAGGATAACCGCCGGCCACCATCATAACGGTGCACGCACTGCGCTCTTCAAACTGAATGTCGCATTCTGAAAGGGTATTGGTAGCAACACCTTCCAACAAATCCAATAAATCCGATTTCAAGCGTGGCATCACCACTTCGGTTTCCGGATCGCCCATACGGCAATTGTATTCAATTACGTAAGGTTCGCCTTTTACGTTGATGAGTCCGAAGAAAATGAATCCTTTATAGAGAATACCGTCGGCTTTTAAGCCTTTAACGGTTGGAATTATAATCTGGTTTTCGATTTTATCCATGAAGGTTTTGTCTACAAACGGCACAGGAGATACTGCTCCCATTCCACCGGTATTCAATCCCTGATCACCTTCGCCAATGCGTTTGTAATCTTTTGCTTCGGGTAAAATCTTGTATGAATCGCCGTCTGTAATCACAAATACCGAGCATTCAACTCCGGAAAGGAATTGCTCGATGACCACACGTGATGAGGCGTCACCGAATTTCGCATCGGCCAACATGGCTTTCAGTTCGGCTTTCGCTTCTTTTAAATCATTGATGATCAACACCCCTTTTCCTGCAGCCAATCCGTCGGCTTTCAGAACGTAAGGTGCTTTCATGTTTTCTAAGAAAGCATACCCTTTTTCGAGTGTGTCTTTGGTAAACGTAGCGTATTTAGCAGTTGGGATGTTGTGACGCATCATGAAAATCTTCGCGAAATCCTTGCTGCCTTCCAACTGTGCTGCTTCTTTACTTGGTCCGATTACCGGAACCGATTTCAACTCAGGATCGGCCAAAAAGAAATCCTGGATTCCTTTCACCAACGGATCTTCCGGACCTACAACCACCATGTTTACCGATTCGGCCAATACAAAAGCTTTGATGGCTTCAAAATCGGTTGTTTGAATCGGAACATTGGTTCCATGCAAACGCGTTCCCGCATTTCCGGGGGCAATAAACAAGTGTTCCAACTGAGAACTTTTTGCTAATTTCCAAGCAATGGCGTGTTCTCTACCACCGGAACCTAATAATAATACCCTCATTGGTTTAACAATATTTCAATAGTGATTCGAATAAACGTTTTCCGTCTTCATTGGCCAATTGTGCATCGGCAGCGCGCTCAGGATGCGGCATCATTCCGAATACATTTCGACCCTTGTTACAAATTCCTGCAATGTTGTGCATAGATCCGTTCGGATTGAATGCATCGCTCACTTCACCTTCGGCACTTGAATAATGGAACAATACCTGATCGTTATCCAAAATAGACTTCATGCTGTCTTCCGGCGCGAAAAAACGGCCTTCACCGTGCGCGATCGGAATTTTATACGCCTTGGTCGCATCCAATCCTTTGGTGATTGGAGTATTGCCCGTAGCGGGTTTTAAAAAGACATTTTTACAGATGAATTTCTGTGTATCGTTGTGCAACAAAGCTCCTTCGAGCAATCCGGATTCGGTTAGAATCTGAAATCCGTTACAAATACCCATCACAAAACCGCCTTTGGAAGCATGCTGCATCACTTCGGTCATGATCGGTGATAACTTGGCAATGGCTCCGGAGCGCAAATAATCGCCGTAAGAGAATCCGCCAGGTAAGACAATAAAGTCTGCTCCTTTGAGCGACGTATCTTTGTGCCAAAGACGTTCAACTTGCTGACCCATCAAGGTTTCCAACACGTATACCATGTCTTCGTCACAATTGGACCCTGGGAAGGTAACTACACCAAATTTCATGTTTTTACGATTTGAAATTGTTCCTGCATTGAAACAATCGCTATTCAGTGCCTGCAAAGGTAGTCAATCTGTTCAGTTCAAGAGGTCGGCTGAAAGGAAAAATTTTACAACAGCCAATGCAATGGTGGCATAAAAGAAAATAGTAGCCACTTGTTGCCAGAACTTATGGATAAAGGCGAAGGTGAAGAAAAAGCTCAAACTAATGAACATAAAATTGAACCATTCCAGTTGTTGATAAAATAGTAAATCGGCTACACCGAGCAATACACCACCCACCAAAACCCACATCAGGGCGCGGTTGAGTTTTTTATACCTGATGGAACTTTTCTGCACGCGAATCTGAATGCCGATAATGCTCAACAGGAACAATACCAGTACAATTCCGCTGGAAGTATAGTATACAATTTCTTCGTGTTGAATCAGAGTGGTGTCTCGTAAAATCCGGAAATTGATGTTGTGACCGGAAAACCACCAGTACATCAATGCATTTGCTAATGGGACTGAAAAACCAATGATACTCAATGACCACTCTCTAAATTGAAACGATTTAAGCGCCCAAACTGCAAACCAAAAAATGATCAAAAGACCTGCACTTGCGGCATGGAATGTAGCAGCCAATCCCACAAAAAAAGCGGCATTCACAATTTGCTTGCGGTTGTCTTCTCCGGCTCTGATTTGAAACAAAATCCGAATAACCTGCAACCAACACACATGCACCAATAATAAACCATCCGGTTGGTAAAACGAATGACTGAACGACATCAGCACCACATAAAACAACGATGGTCCGTAATTATTCCGCTCCAGGAATTCATGGCGGTTAAAAAGGTTGTTGATTTGCAATGCATTGAGCCCTACAATAGACATGGAAACTATTGGTATCCACCATGAACTGAGTAAATCCGTTTTTCCCCAAAAACCTAAATTGATCGTTTCAAAAAGGACATGATAAGGAAAATAGTGATTCAACAGAAAAAACCCAGCCAATAACGGAAGCAATAAGAACAGCACAAACGGCTGGTTGCTCAGAAAGGGTCTTAGAATCATGGTACGAAGATAAGACAATGTTGGATTTTGGATGCTTGATGCCTGATTTTTGATTGTTTCGCCCCCTAATAAAGAGGAAGATTCCTCCAATAATTGATTATTGCTTCGTAAACTCGTCAACTTACCGAAAGCCTAATCAAAAATCAAGCATCCAAAATCAAGCACTCCAAAGGTTTTTGACAATCATCTTGAAATGTTGTAGTTTTAGTTACTCGATTCAAAAAACTTCGAAGAAATGACGCTTTCATCCATTGCTACTTCCTCTGTATTTGCACAACTTACTCCCACTTATGATGATATCCTGATTCCGATGAGCGACGGTGAATCATTGTCGGCAGACGTATATATTCCCGCAGGCTGTACTTCCTGTGAAGCGGTGTTGGTGCAAACGCCTTACAACAAAGACATGTTTGAAGCCGGATTACCACTCGGAATCGGTACAAACCTGGATGCACAACCTTACATTTGGGTGGTGGTTGACTGGCGTGGATTTTATGGTTCCAACGTTGCCGATGTGAGCAATGTAGATCGCGGTCAAGACGGATATGATGTGTGTGATTGGATCGTCGCTCAATCATGGCACGGTAGCCGAATTGGAACATGGGGGGCTTCTGCTTTGGGGAATATCCAATACCAACTCATCGGTAAACACCACCCGAATCATACGTGCGCCATTCCCATGGTAGCCGATCCGCAATTTGCATACAACAGCTATTTCTATGGTGGTGTTTTGGAGGAAGCCAGACTGGAACAACTGGATGCTCTCGGTTACGGTTTGTCGCCTATTGTGATGGCCAATACTTATTACAACACAACCTGGCAGTTTGCCGAGGCCAGCACGTATTTCCCCGACCAAATTGAAATTCCTACTTTGCAAATTGGTGGTTGGTACGATCACAACATCGATGAAATGATGACCTTTTACAAACAAAGTCGAAACGAAGCTTTGTTGTCTGTTCGCGATGAACAATGGTTATTGATTGGGCCATGGGTGCACGGCGGAACCGGAATTGCCTTCGTTGGAAGTTCCATTCAGGGTGAATTGACCTATCCAAACGCTGCGTTGGTCAACAACGATATGGCATGGGATTTTCTGGATTATTACCTTCTCGACTCCGCCAACGGATGGAATACAACCGCGCCCATTACGTATTATGAATTGGGAAATGATACCTGGCATACAAGCACCGCTGATGATATTGCAATTGCAGCTACCGAAGATTTATACTTGAATCCGGGAAATCAATTATCGTCGCAAGCAGGAGTTTTTTCTTCCACTTTTACTTCTGATCCGGCAAATCCAACACCAACAATCGGTGGCGCGACCTTACACCCTACGCTCGATCAAGGTCCTTACGATCAAAGTTCATTGGATGCTAGAAGTGATTTACTGACCTTTGAAACCGCTGTTTTACCGCAAGATATTACTGCAACAGGAAGAATTTCACTCACATTGTATATCAGCGCTACTCAACCCGATTGTGACATCGCCATCCGGTTGGTTGATCAATATCCCGATGGTAGAAATATGCTCATAACTGATGGAATCAAACGCATGCGCTTTAGAAATGGCTATACCGCGGCCGCAGAATCGTTCATGACTCCCGGACAAGTATATCAAGTAACAGTAGATCTTCCGTTTACCAATTACACATGGCTAACCGGACACCGCATTAAAATCTACGCAAGTGGAAACAATGCCATTCGTTGGGATGTGAACATGCAGGATGGCGGCACCATGTATACTTCTACTACTCCGGTTTCAAGCGCCATTACCATTCATCATGATGCAACTTATCCAAGTAGAATAACCATTCCGGGCAACAATCCAATCTTAGCGGTGAATGAAAACCATGGCGCAGAATCAATCGAAATTTATCCGAATCCAGCACAGGAGGAATTGTCGGTAACAACCAATGGTTCGTTTGAGAGCTATTCCATTTTGGATATGAGCGGAAGAACGGTTGTTGAGGGTAAATTATCAGGAACTACCATTCAGGTAGCTTCGCTTCAATCGGGGGTGTACTTGTTGAAACTGGTGGATTCAGTGGGAAGTTTCACGGAAAAGCGATTCGTGAAGGGCTAGCGTTTTTTGAGTTTGTCAGTTGTTGAGTTGTTGAGTTGTTGAGTTTATTAAGTTTTGGAGTTAACTGTCCAGCTTAATAAACTCAAAAAACTTACAAACTCAATGCACGTAGTACGGCGAAATCATCACATAAACCACAACCCCGCTCACAGCAACAAAAAACCAAATTGGCCAGGTGAAGCGCGTTAAGCGTTTGTGTTTGTCAAATTGTTTTTCGATCCCGAATAAAAAGGCATACAATACCATCGGTACAACTGCAATGCTCAGGAAAACATGAGCGGTGAGCAACGGATAATAGATAAACCGGAGTGTACCACCATAACGTGTACTTTCTGTAGTCAAGTGATAAGCGACATAACAAGCCAAAAACAGCAACGAAAGCAAAATGCACACGCGGATGGTGTATTCGTGGAGTTTGAATTTTTTCTGTTTCACAAACACCAATGCTAACACCAATAAAAAGGCCGTAAGCGCATTGATTCCCGCATAAATTGGCGGTAAAAATGTTAAATCAACACCTTTTACTTTAATTCTGAAAAGCGCCCCAACCACTACCGGAATGGCAACAGACAACACCAAAATCAATCGGCGAAGGTTCTTACTTTTTTTTGCAGTCGACTCCATATTCTATGCTTAACAGTTTGCGAATGTCTTTGTTCAGTTGGTCCACTTCTGAGGTAACAGTTCCGTGATAGATTCCGCGTACGTAACCTTCTTTGTCTACCAGCACCAATCCGTCGGAATGCGCAAAACCTCCCGGCGCGGCAGCCTCATCGGCAGCGTAAATCAAAAAGTTATCTATTCCAAGACGATGTGTTTTTGCTTCATCACCGGTGAAAAATTGCCAGTTGGTTGCCGTAATGCCGTTTTCTTTGATGTATTCACGTAGTCGAGCTGGAGTGTCGCGCGTTGGATCGATACTAAACGACATGTATTGCAAGTGCTTGTTGATGTCCTTGGTGAGGATGTTCAACCGTTTCATTTGCGAAATCATCGGTGGGCAAATAGAAGGACAATTCGAGAAAAAGAAATTGGCTACCCACACTTTTCCTTTCATTTCCTTGGAACGAATCATCACCGAATCTTGATTGAGGTACTGAAACGCAGGAATGGTAGGATAAATCGAATCAATGGAACGTTCACCGTCGGTTTCAGAAACAACAACATTAAAATTCCCTGCGTATGGAAGTGCTCTTGGTTTTCTTTCAGGTTTCGAATCGCAGCTCGTTAGCAAGGCTGCTACAAGTGTGATTACAAAGAAGGTGCTTTTCATTTTTTCTTTCTTGCTTTTGCTTTATCCAAATCGTATTGTTTTTCAAGCAAGGCAAGGTCTTGTTTCATGGTACGCACCATACTTTCCGTTTTACCCGAAAGCACCATACGCAAATGGTTGTGTTTATCAACCAATAGCATTAATTCCTGAAAAGCCTCGCCCCCGAAATACTTGGGTCCTTTTTGTAGTAGGGAAGTTCCGTTATGACGAAGGTTGTAGAGTTGGCGTGCATCACCTTTGGCTAAAATCCAAATGGAAGGATCGTATTCCTGCACCTGATCTTTCAAGGTCGCAGCTACGTCAGACAATCGATCGGAAGGATTTCCCTTTCCATCGGTTACAAACGAAACCAACTTCACGTGACCCAATTTTTTCTTGTTGAGACGCAGGTGCTGGTAAATTTGCTGGTCGATCTGCCAAGTAGAAACAGCGCAACTATCCGGACAACCGGGCTGAAGCGTCGTGTAAATAACGATCTTATTATTGAAAGATGCGTTGGTGTATTTTTTACCGGCAATATCGGTAAATGAGAATTGGGGGATTTTTCCGAAATCTTCCAGTTGCTTGAACTTGTGTTCACAGCCACGGGTAGAAATAAAAATCAAAAAAAGAGCCGGCCCGAATAACAGTGTTAGTGCAAATACTGTTCTTAACGGTCCGGCTTTCGATGTTGAATTAGCCATGAGCTAAATAAGTGTTATCCTCCGTATTGTTCCCAAGCGGAATTTACTGCAAGGGCTTCTGTGAGTGCGATAAAAATCAAATAAACAATGAAGATTGCATACGGAACAAGGATAAAGTATTTCAATACTTTACGTTCATCGCCAAGGTGCATAAACACCAACACAATGTAACCTGCTTTCAAAAGCGTTAAGCCGATGAACAACAATTTCACGATCCACCAAGAAGAACTATCTTGATGAACAGTCATACCAACGCCTACTTCAAATGCTGTAATAACGGTAAGGATTGCCGTTACAAGCATAATTTTACGGCGAATTTTCTTTCCTTGCTCTTCGCTATGATGTGTATCTAACGAATACTCTATAATGTCGTCTCTTTCCATGATGTCGTATAGCTTTTAATAAGGATTAAACTAAGTAGAAGAAGGTAAATACGAATACCCACACCAAATCCACAAAGTGCCAGTACAAACCGGTTTTTTCAACCATTTCGTAGTGACCTCTTCTGTGGTATGTTCCTCTAAGAACACCAAAGAAGATCAAGATATTGATGATTACTCCCGAGAATACGTGGAATCCGTGGAATCCGGTAATGAAGAAGAAGAACTGACCGTATTGTGACGGACCGTACTCGTTAGAGCTCAAATCAGCACCATAAATGATACGACCTTTATCTCCGCTGTTTATAGCTCCCCAATATTCTTTTTCAGCGTCTTTACCTTCAATTCTTTTTACTTTCTCAAGCGCTTTTCCTGTACCGTCTGTTTTCACGATCAACATCAAGTGCTCATCAGCGTGACGTTTCCATTCTACTACCGAGCCGTCGTGTAATGTCAACTTGTTGTCTTCTACATGACCGTTCATTACTCCGTGACGGAAGTGGTGGAACAATTCCTCCTCATCCATTTTGTAATGACCTTTTGCAGTAGGAGAAAGCACACTTCCTTTTTTGAATTCTTTTCCAGATTCAACTACGGTGAAACTTTCAAACTCACCGAAATGACCTTTTACAATGGCACGAGATCCGTCAGACAATTCAACACTTCCGAAGTGAGAACCGTGGATAAAGTGAGACCACTCCCAAGCTTGTGAGCCCAAGAAGAAGAAACCACCGATAATCGTTGCAATCATCCACTTGATAACACCTTTTTTATCCATTCGGTGACCGGCTTCAACAGCCAATACCATCGTTACCGAAGAAACGATGAGGATAAATGTCATCAATGCTACATACATCAACGGATAACCGTGACCCAAGAACGGTAATGAATCAAACGTCTCTTCACCGATCGGCCAAGCACTATCCGTCGTGTGACGTGTGTAACCGTATGCAACCAGTAATCCCCCGAACGTCAATGCATCCGAAACGAGGAAAAACCACATCATTAACTTTCCGTAACTAGTGCTAAACGGAGAAACCTTACCTCCCCAAAGGGATCCGGCGTCGACATGTGTTGTACCGTGACCTGCCATTTTAAAAATTTTTTGTGCAAGTTTAATGAATAAAAAGTAAAAAAAGCAATAAATAACCCCACAATAGTCCCAAAAAGTGCCAGAAGATTGCACCGGTTCTAATCGATAGGTAATTATGCTCTGCCAATCTTCCTGTAAATGAACGAATTGACATTCTCAACATATAAATCAATGTAACTAATACATGTAATAAATGTAAAAATGTAATGATGAATAAGTAAGCCGTCGCTTGATCAGGAGCATCATTCAATTTCAACTGCAATGGAGCAGACAATTTAGTTCCTTTGTAAAAAAGCGCTCTTTCCTTGTACTGTAACTCATTTCCTTTGTAAAACAGGTGGAAATCTTTTCCAACGGTACCGTCAATAAAAAAATCGCCGCGCCCGTCACGCAAGTGCCAAGAGAACTCTTTTAATCGATTGAGGTCGGTAAATAACAATTCAGCTGTATCGGCTGCATATAATTTTCCATTCTTGTAAGACACTTCTTCATTCTTGTAAACCAAGGTGTATTTATCATATCCCTTGATATTCGACGGCGCTTCTTTATCTATCAGGCAAAACTGTTTTGCAAACGTTGCAATGTCGGCTTTCTCTTGCGCAGTAACTTTTTTACCGGCGATCAGGTAGTCGTTGCCATCCACATCCATGTACTTACCGTTTACTTTAAGTTGGTAGTAATCTCCGTAACGGCCTTGCGTAACAATGATTTTTTGTACCGGATGCGTTCCATGCTCAAATAATTGAGAATACCCTTTGAATTGAAACCACGCGAACGCAACTCCCATAATAAAAGTAGCCGTAACGCCTATTTTAGCAGCTTTCGGATTCCCTTTTTGCGCTACTTTAATTCCAACCGTCAGCACAATACTCGAGGTGGCCAAAATCACCGTACTGATCCAGAATGCCGGCGGGAAATTATACTTCACCCAAAACGAATCACCCATTGAAACGATGTATCCGGAAGTTAATCCCGCAAAAATCATTATTATACTGAAAATACCCACATACACGAGGTTCTTGCGCATTTTTTCGCGCTGCTCGGTGGTCAGTTCATCATCATATTCCTTTTTCATATCCGTGATTTTTTACTATATAACAGTTTAGGAAGCCAATTTGCTCAGGTCTTCAAGTATTTTTTCCGGAATGCGATCAAACACATAGAGGAATTGCAGTATTGGAAGTATTATAAAAGAGGCAAACATCAATTTCCTTGCGTCTTTTGTATCACAGGTATACAATAGTTTATAGGAAAGTAAAAAGAAGTACACGGTGCACAAACCGGCAATGATGAGGGTCCAATAAGATGTCCAACCCATGACCCACGGCAACAATGAAAACGGAATCAATGCCAACGAATAAGCCGCAATTTGGTAGGCTGAACTTTTACTTCTTCCCGTTTTGGAAGGAAGGAGCGAAAATCCACCCAATTGATAATCATCGTAAACCACCCATGCGATGGCCCAAAAATGTGGAAATTGCCATACAAATTGCACAAAGAATAGTACGCCGGGAATCAACCCGAATTCATTGGTATAAGCTACAGCACCCAACATTGGTGGAATAGCACCCGGAAATGCTCCTACAAAAACCGCCCATGACGAAACTCGTTTCATTGGAGTATAAATAAATACGTAAGAGACGTAAGCGGCTAAGCCTAAAAGCATCGACTCAAGGTTGAGCTGATAAAGCATCCACAAACCGGGTAATAAACAGATGGCAACCGTTATTAACGCTTCGTTTACGCCCATCGTTCCCATTGGAAGTGGACGTTTTTCGGTGCGCTTCATTAGAATGTCCAATTCACGTTCCCAAATTTGATTGGAACCATTAGATGCAGCGGTAACCAAAAAACCACCGACTAAGAGCCATGTGATTTCTAACCCATCAGTTCCACCGACAAATAAATAACCGGAAAGTGCAGAAATAATGACCAGTGCGGATAAACGAAATTTCGTGAAATCCATATACATTTTCACTTTCTTACCTATCGACATGGTACCTGCAATTATAATTGGGTGCAAATTTACGGTTTATCTGCAGATAGCGATCATATCCGGAAGCTATTTTGTAAATGGGTTTATCCATCCTATAAAAGTTCCAATGTCCCGCTATACCTACTTATTTAGTGTGTGAATCAACCGGTTATACCAAAAATCGAATGGGTTATTACCTCCTTAGCACTAATTATTACTTCGCATAATCTTGATCAAAAATGAAACGTACATTTGAATGTATGCTTGACTCTTCAGTTGAGCATCTTTTAAATTAGGATCTAATCGGGTCATAGGTGTGTTAGTTTGAGGGAGGACGTGGTAAGCCTCCCTCTTCTTTTTAACCACAGTTCCAATTAAAATTGTTTTCGCTCCTGAAAAAGACTGCTTCGCCAGCCTATTGTAACGGCCGGAGTAACACTTCGCTGTAAATCACCCCATTGCAATGCTACTTGCGGATCAACATATACATTACTACTCCATTTTGGCATGGTATAGATGAGTTGACAGCCAACACGAATAGTGCGTAATGTAATGCCTTGACCGATCGTGTTGTCGTATTCCTTCGGGCGATTGCCGTAGCTTTGATAAATATCTCCACCCCAGCTCAATGAATCATTATCATAGCCTTTTAGCTGAAACACTCCATAAGCCTGTAAAGCAAGTTGTGGCGTTATCGGATAATGCACTTGAGCTAAAAGTTCAACAAAATTGCTTCCTAGCGGATGAGCTAACGGTAAACCTTGGTTGCCTCCGTTTTGTCCGTCGTTGATGTGCGAAAACGTATAGGGCCGCATCAGGTTTCCTTCAACACTGTAGGTCCATTTTCTGATTTTACCTTTTACACCCAATTGTGCACCATATTTATTGGCCCACCATTGACTGCGACTACGAATTTCTTTCAATACAAATTCATCCAATAATAATTGACCGTAAAGGGTGTGTTGTTTGATTCGATAAGAGGTCTGAATTCCCAACAGCACATTGTCTGACGATCCCAAGCTGTATTCCTGCGGTCTGAAAAACACGATCGGATTGAGGTATTCTACTTCAAAGGCACGGTTAAATTGACCGTCTTTGGGTTGAAATAATACCGACTCAAAAGCCGTGATGTTCCAATTGCGCGTTACGTTATAACTTAAATAGTGCGTCGCTCCGAATTTCCATGCCCGGTTTGTAGGCGTATTTTCATGATAGAATTGATACAACAAACCATATTCCAATCGCCAGATACTTGCGCGCATGAGTAAAAACGGATTGGGAGCCGTTTGGTCGCTTTGCAACAACGAGCGGTAGCCTTCTCCGAAAAATTGATTGTCAATTCCGGCAGCTACATGAAAATAATGATTGGGTGTATAGGCGATACGCGTTCGAATGTTGGTGTAGATGAATTCGTTGCGGTTGTGTAAAGGTAAAAATGCGGTATGTAGTTGGTTTTGTCCTTCACGGGTACTCCAGCCTGCACTCACGGAAGTACGTGTGTACCATTTGTTGTTGTGAAACGTTTCGATGGAAACTCCTGCCGCCGCACGGTAAAACAAGGATGTGTCGTATTGACTGGCGAAATCCGGATTAAAACGAACAGAAATGGAATGTTTTTTTTGTGCGATTACGATCTGTGACCCCGTATCAGCAGGTTGTGTGACACGAATTACCGGTAAAACGCTGTTGTGGTTTTTCAATCCGTTGGCAGGTTCGGTTGCGGGAAACAAAGTATATATGCCACCAACCAAGCCCGATCGCTGTCCGAAAACGAACGTCAGCACCATTATAAACGCTATGGTCAATACTGCTTTCATCAGAAGTCGAAATAGTGATTGGTGAGTGCCGTTCTGATTCCTACGGAAAACCAGGAACCTTCGGCATAGGTTGTGGAACCTTCGGCATGGCGGTAACGGAAACCGGCAAATGTTTCAAAACCGTAAGTACGATTAAAACGATATCCCACTTCAACCGATTGGTTAATCACCTGACGCGAAGATGTAACCGATGATTTCACAACAGGCATTAACAGAGTTTCATTCTCCGATTGTTTGAAGAAATAATTGGTCTGCGATTGCACAAACCAATGTCCTTTTTCCCACAACAAGCGCAAGACTACCTCATCGAATGCATTGCCGGAAGGATGCGCAATGGGCAAGTTGTAATTGCTGAAATTGAGTCGCGAAACCGACGACATATAAGCATTGTTATCGGCATGGTTGTA
>Ga0302296_1000735_pt1 | contig 25835 bp, 25 predicted proteins | sample III_Fen_N3_1_FD_194546 | JGI IMG/M metagenome (GOLD analysis project Ga0302296, IMG submission 194546) | Peat permafrost microbial communities from Stordalen Mire near Abisko, Sweden - III_Fen_N3_1 | ecosystem: Environmental > Terrestrial > Soil > Wetlands > Permafrost | place: Sweden: Abisko...
CACTGGAATCATTACTACAATTGGCTGCGGTTTTGGATCGTTTAGCCGATTTTGAAACGGTTTTTAAACCCACCGAAGACTTATCTCGCATTGAGCGTTTGTTCACTAAAACATCCCGGAAATGATGGTGCGCAGACTTCGGGTAATTCTTCGCTTGAATGCCAAATTGGTATTGGTGGGTGAACTGGTATTGGAAGAACGTTCCATTTACTTTCGGTACGATCCTGCGTTTGTGGAATCAGGGATCGAACTTTCACCGTTCAAACTGAAGATAACCAATGAAATAAAAATTGCGAATCCTGTTCCGTTTGACGGATTGTTCGGGCTTTTTGCCGATTCGCTGCCAGATGGTTGGGGACAATTGTTGCTCGACCGAAAACTCACCGCTGAAGGCATGGCCATTGAATCGCTGACACCTTTGGATCGCCTAGCGTTTGTTGGGAATAACGGAATGGGAGCGTTGACATATGAACCGGCAATCGGAGAGGATCTCCAGTTGGGAGATTTGCCTGAATTGGATAGATTAGCTTCCGAAATGCATGTTCTCTTGCAGGGCACGCCCACGGATATTATCGAGGAATTATACCAGCTTGGAGGATCATCAGGTGGAGCCAGACCTAAAATAAATGTGGGATTCAACCCACAAACAGGAAACCTAATTTATGGACTACCTGAACTTCCAGACGGATACGAGCATTGGTTGATCAAATTTCCCGCTGCGATTGACAGGAAAGATGTGGCACAAATAGAGTTTGCTTATTACAAAATGGCGCTCGCCGCCGGATTGGAAATGGCCGAATCACGCTTGTTTGAAGGAAAAGAGGATCGGTTTTATTTCGGAACTAAACGATTCGATCGCAACGGAAATAAACGCCTGCACATGCATTCCGTTAGCGGATTGTTGCACGATAATTTCCGGTTGAGTTCCTTGGATTATGGACATATCATGGATGCGGCGTTTCGGTTGGAAAAGCATGTAGAATCGTATGCTAAGATCTTACGCTTGGCGGCATTCAACGTTTTTAGCCATAATCGCGATGATCACAGCAAGAACTTCTCTTTTTTAATGGATCACACCGGACATTGGCAATTTGCTCCGGCTTACGATTTGACGTTTTCCAGTTCTTCGCACGGTTTTCATAGCACAATGGTTGCCGGCGAAAGTCAAAATCCGGGAACCAAACAGTTGCTGGAATTGGCAAAACATTTTCGCGTGAAAAATGCTGAGCAAATCATTGAAGAAGTGAGAAGCGCCATAGCTGATTGGTCTGTTTTTGCAGAAGATGCGGGCGTAAGCACGAGTTCAAAAAGACTCATCGGAAAGCAGTTGGAACGATTGATTACAACCTAACTTCCGACGAAATCTACCGTTGAAGATTATCTTTTCCAAAAGATTGCTAGTTTCGTATAGCTTGTACGATCCTAAACTGTTGAATGAAACACGAAAAACTCACCGAAAAAGTCGCTTTTGATCTAATTCGCTATGCCAATTGTTGGGAAGATGCCGATGTATTATTGCGTGGCTTGAATCCCGATCCGGGAAGCAAAATCTTATCCATCGGTTCGGCTGGAGATAATAGTTTTTCATTACTCACAACACACCCCGAATTGGTGGTGGCGGTTGATGTAAATCCCATTCAATTGTACCTGATCGAATTGAAACGAGCCGCCATTCAAGTGCTTTCCTACCAAGAAGTGCTCCAATTCCTGGGATTCAGAGCTTCAGCGGATCGATTACGGTTTTTTGATCAAATCAAACATGCGCTTTCGGCTGATTGCCTGCATTATTGGGAACAACACCGCGAACAACTCAATGCCGGAATCATCACACAAGGTAAATTCGAAGGGTATTTTCAGTTGTTCGTTCGCAGAATCTTACCGTGGATACATACTCAAAAGCGGGTAGAAGCGCTATTGGCACCCAAATCGGCATCCGAACAAGAAGCGTATTACGAAAAACGCTGGAACACATGGCGTTGGCGCTTTTTATTCAAGTTGTTCTTTAGCAAAACAATCATGGGGCGCTACGGTCGCGATCCCGAATTCCTGAAAGAAGTAGAGGTTTCCGTTGGAAAAACAATTTACAACAAAGCCGGAAATCACCTGCGCAATCCGCTGGCACAACGCAATTTTATGCTGCGTTACACGCTCACTGCTTCGTTTGGGGAATTGCTGCCACATTATTTGCAACCACAACATTTCCCAACTGTGAAAGCTAATCTGGACAAACTACAATTGGTTCAAGGGTATGCCGAAGATGCCATTCGCTTGCATGGTACGTTTCGTTATATGAATCTATCCAATATCTTTGAATACATGAATCCGGAATTGTTTCACCAAACAGCCAAACAATTGGTGGAGTCTACCGATAAAGGCGGTCGTTTGGCGTATTGGAATTTATTGGTGCCACGACACATTGCTAGCGAGTTTCCGCGTGAAATGAACGGACTAACTGCGCTTTCAGCAGAACTAACAGCCAATGATAACGGCTTTTTTTACAATCAATTTTTAGTAGACGAACGTTTATGACAGCCGATTGGATCAACGCAGCCATACTTTCAGCTAGTTTTCTGGCTTTGTTCGGAATAGCCGAATTGCTTTACCATTTTGCGCATGTAAAGGTTGAATTGACCCGTAAACTGGTGCATCTTGGCACGGGAATGCTCACGTTGTTGTTTCCACTCATGCTCAGCAATCACTGGTTTGTATTGCTGCTTTGCGGTAGTTTTGCGGTGATTCTTATCGTGAGCTTACGTTTCAAATTATTGCCTTCCATCAACGCCATTGATCGTGTTTCGGTGGGGAGTTTAGCCTATCCGGTTTCGGTTTACTGCTGTTACCTGGTATTTCAAGCCGAACAACAAGATTTCGCCTATTTCTACATCCCGATTCTGATGTTGGCCATTTGTGATCCGATTGCGGCTTTAACCGGAAAACGTTGGCCTTTGGGTAAATACAGCATCGGAAAAGAAACAAAAACACTCATGGGGTCAGGGATGTTTTTGGCGAGCGCTTTGATCGTCTACATTTCCTTAACAGCGTCACTTCATCCGCATACAAGTGTGCTCATGCTAATTTGGCGCGGATTGATTGTTGCGTCTATTGCAGCGTTGGCTGAAGCAGTTAGTGGAAAAGGAACGGATAACATTACCATTCCCGGAGCGGTTTTACTGGCACTTTACCTTACCAACTATGCCTGAGCGCGTTTTACTGAAAGTTCAACCAAACGAGCCGGCGTTTCAATTGTTTGAAGCTGTTCCCGCGAATGTATATCCCGCTGACAGCCTTCGTTTACAGCAAACCGATGGAATAAACAAGGTGTTTTTGGTGGAATGCTGGGTGGTGCTCCAAGACGAAATTCCGGTGGCGCGATTGGCTATTTACAACAATCCACAATTGGTTTTTAACGAACAAAAAGCCGGTTGTATCGGGAATTACGAATGCGAAAACGATGCTGAAACAGCGCGCTTTATCCTGCAAAAAGCGTTCGAACGGTTGAAAGAGTTGAAGCTTTCTTATGTAATTGGACCGATGAATGGATCAACCTGGGACAATTACCGTTTCAGTACGCACCACAATGCAGCTCCTTTTTTGTTGGAGCCTCATCATCATTTGTACTACAATGAGCAGTTTCGCGACAACGGGTTCGAAGTCATTTCGAATTACACCAGTAGTTTTGATTCCTCATTACCCCACAATCTTCCGGAATTAGTGGAGCGGGAACGTCATTTTTCCGCTTTAGGCGTTACTATTCGTTCCATTGATCTGTCGCAATTCGAGCGTGAATTGGAACGCTTGTATCCCTTTGTTACCGGAGCTTTTCAAACCAATTTTCTGTATTCACCAATTGAATGGAAATCCTTTCGCGATAAATACAAAGAAGCACTCAAGATCATTGAACCTAATTTTGTGTTGATTGCAGAAAATGCTGAACTAGAACCAATTGGTTTTGTATTTGCTTATCAAAATCTGTATTGCAGAACGGAAAAACAGTTGGTGATCAAAACCATTGCACGAAATTATGATAAAAAATGGTCGGGTTTAGGCCATGTTATCGCTAATCACGTTATTTCGAACGCCAAACAACACAATTTTTCTGCGCTTATTCATGCCTTTATGATTCAGGAAGCTACGTCCACCGAAATTTCGCGTAATTTCAGTGGTGAAGTTTATAAGCATTACGCGCTATACGGTTGTCAATTATGACGAATGCTCCTTACAATATCATCGATCTTTTCACCAGGGCTGCTCGGTTTGCTCCTGATCGGATAGCAATTATCGAAGGTGAGAAACAAATTTCTTTTGGCGAATTGGATCGTCAAATCACCGCAACTGCGGCTTATTTTCAAGTAAAAGGAATTCAGAAAGGCGATCGAGTGTTGGTATTTGTTCCTATGAGTATCGACCTTTACCGCATTGTTTTAGCGCTTTTTAGAATGGGGGCAACCGCGGTTTTTCTCGACGAATGGGTGAGCAGGGAGCGTTTGGATGTTTGTTGCAAAGTAGCTCAATGTCGCGCATGGATTGGTGGTTGGAAAGTACATTTCCTCTCTTTTCTGTCAAAAGAATTGCGTTCCATGCCAATCAAATTGGGACTTTCTTATCAGGATTCGCATGCGTTTGAACCGGTATTGACCGATGAAGCAGACACGGCTTTGATTACGTTTACCACCGGAAGTACAGGAACGCCAAAAGCTGCTAAACGCACACACGGTTTTCTACGCGAACAATTCGCAGCGTTAATTGAAACCATTCAACCAGGCGAAAACGATGTAGATATGCCTGTGCTACCAATCGTGCTAATGATCAACCTTGGAATAGGTTGCACTTCAGTAATTGCACCTTATAAGTCAAGCAAACCGCATACGTTAAAACCACATTTGATTGTTGATTTACTGAAGAAACATGCCGTCACGCGATTGGTTGCATCGCCGTATTTCGTAAAGCGTGTAGCTGAAACAATGGTCGAAAAACAATTAACCGTTCCAACGCTTACAAAAGTATTTACCGGTGGAGCGCCCGTATTTCCGAAAGAAGCAAGTTTGTACCGTCAGGCATTTCCCCGAGCTTTGGTCGAAATCGTTTACGGATCTACAGAATCTGAGCCCATTAGTTCAATTGATGCGAAGGAGTTAAGTCGTTCGGATGATTGGAGCGTAGCGCCATTGGGTGGTTTACCGGTTGGAATTCCGTATCATGGAACTGCGGTTAAAATCATTCGCATTTCGGATGAACCGATTGTGTGTCAATCCATCGAAGAATTGAATGCGTTGGCGCAAGAACCACAGCAAATAGGCGAAATTATCGTGAGTGGCAAACACGTGCTGCGCGAATACATTAACAACGAAGAAGCCTTGCAACGCAACAAAATTTTCATTGGTGATGAGTGCTGGCACAGAACAGGTGACAGTGGTTTTTTTGACGCAAACGGACAATTGTTGTTAACCGGAAGATGCGCTACGTTAATCGAGCATAACGGATTGTTAATCGCCACGTTTATTGTGGAAAATGAACTTCAATTGCTAGATGAAGTTGAGATGGCTACAATTTTGAAAATCAATGATAAAATAGTGGCCATTATTGAGTTTAAGTCAGCCGGTGACAACAATGAAGCATTCCATTTAAAACTGAAAACAATACTTCCGTTTCTAGATGAACTCCAACAAATTCGCCGTATGCCAAGAGATCCACGTCATCATTCCAAAGTGGATTACGGAAAACTCCGTGAAGTGCTTAAACAATAAAAAACACAAAGACACGAAGAAAACAGACAATCTAGACGTGTTAAAAGGACACAAAGAGATTTAGGTAGAATGCCTTTGTGGTCTTAACAAGTCAATCTCTTCAAAAAAAACTTTGTGTCTTTGTGGTGAAAAAAAATGCGTTGAGAACTTGTTTTCCTTAAGAATGTGAAAAACATGTGTGTAAACTCTCCGACGTCATCTATAAATCAACGTGAAAAACCGTACCTTTATAGTTAAATAAGAAATCGGTCTATGTTCGATTGGGAAGAAGAACCACAAGATGGTCATTTGAGCGAAGATTTGGAGCGTTTCGAAACACAACTTGCCGAAAATGCAGTTGGTTTCTATGACAGCGACCGTCTTGAGGCGATTATTGACCATTATCTCATCAATGGTAATTACACAAAATCCAATACTGCAGCTGAAATAGGGATACAACAATACCCGTTTCATGCCCTGTTCTTTATTCGTAAAGCTCAGGCAATGTCAGGTTTGGGACAATTAAAAGAAGCGCTCAATATCTTGGCAGAAGCTGAGAAAATGGATAGTCGGTCGGTGGAATTGATCCTCACGAAAGCTGCCATTTTTAGTCAATTGCGCGATAGCAAACGTGCGGTTCGTTATTTCCGTGATGCGCTCGAAATGGCCGATTCTGAAGATAAAGATGAAATTTTCCTTGATCTGGCTTCGGAATTGGAGCAATTGCGCGATTTTTCAGGAGCAATAGAAGTACTCGAAGAAGCCATGCGACTCAACCCGAAAAATGAAGGTGCATTGTATGAATTGGCCTTCTGCTTTGATCAATTAGGCGATTACAAACGTGCCATGAAGTCATATACCGACTTTTTGGACGAAAATCCATACTCATTTACTGCTTGGTACAATCTCGGAAATACGTTTTCAAAAGCCGAGAATTTTGCCGATGCACTCAATGCTTACGAGTATTGTGTAGCGATAAATGCCGATTTCTCTCCGGCTTATTTCAATATGGGAAATGCGTATTTGACCTTGGAACAATACCATGAATCCATTGAATGCTTTAAACGTTGCATTGATCTTGACGGAGATGACGCGTTGACTTACTGTTATTTAGGTGAGGCACATGAGCAATTGGAAGAATTGGATTTGGCGTGGGGATTTTACCAAAAAAGCTTAACGCTGGCTCCCAATTTAGCTGAAGCTTGGCTTGGTTTGGGAATCGTGAAAGATTTACAAGGCAAACCCAAAGAGAGTTTGAATTACATTGAACGTGCCTTGGAAATTGAGCCGGATATGGATGGTTATCATCATGTATACGCCGGAGCGCTTGAAAATTGCGAAATGCTTGAAGAAGCAGAACGCGCTTATTTGAAATGCCTTGCATTGGAACCGAATAACGAAGATGCGTTTTTCGATTACGTTGATTTCCTGTTGGAACATCATTCCACGAAAGTGAGAGGCTTTGCAGAAGATTACCTTATTCACAACAATACTTTTTTCGCGTTGTTACCTATCATGTACTTGAATTGGCTTTCAGGTCGCATGGAAGAGGCTACAATTATCGTTGCCGAGTGCTTTGCAAAAGATCCTGAGAAAACAAAAGAACTTTTTGTACGCTATCCTGAACTGATGAATGTGCCGGAATTTGTAAATTTGACCCGTTAAAAGCAATAAAGTGCAGGTTGTTCCTGCGTATAAAATGACCCAATTTAGTACAAGAAATACATGAATTTTGACTTACCGTTCATTCCAGAACGAACACAACAGCCACGCAACCATGGTTTAACCATGATGATGGACAAAGGATTAAGTTTGCGCGAAGCAGAACACTTTGTTGAAGGCAATGCGCATTTAACCGACATCGTAAAGTTTGGTTTTGGTACGGCTTACGTCACCAAAAACCTCGAAGAAAAACTGCAATTGTACAAAGATGCCGGTTTGCGCACCTATTTTGGCGGTACGCTCTTTGAAGCATTTTATGCGCGTGGGAAATTTGAAGATTACATTCGATTGCTGGATAAATACAAAATGGAGTTGACTGAAATTTCAGACGGTTCCATTATCATCAATCACGATGAAAAACTGGAGCTAATCCACCGTTTGTCGAAAACCCGCACCGTTATGTCGGAAGTAGGGTCGAAAGATTCCGGTATTTTGATCAGTCCCGGACGTTGGATCAAAATGATGAGCACTGAGCTTGAAGCTGGTTCATGGAAAGTGATTGCTGAAGGTCGTGAAGCTGGAAATGTTGGGGTTTTTCGCCCGAACGGAACAGCGCACACCATGTTGATCAACAAGATCATTGCACGCGTTAATCCGGAAGATATCTTGTGGGAAGCACCGCAAAAAAACCAACAAGTGTGGTTTGTGAAATTGTTTGGTGCCAACGTTAATCTCGGAAATATTGGTCCGAATGAAGTAATTCCGTTGGAATGCTTGCGTTTGGGATTGAGAGGCGATACGTTCTTCGAATTCCTTCCTTCAGATTACGCCGAGCGACTCAAACAAGTCGATTCAGACGAGGTAGAAGACGAAGCATAAACCATGTCGTGGCGAAAATCGGTTGTGATTACAGGACATAGCGCCCCTGTTTATGCCTGTGCCGTTTTCGGAGAATTCATCTATAGTACTGCGGGTGACCGTTTTGTAACACGTTGGAATAGTTCCGACGGAACACAAGATGCGTTTGCCGTGAAACTAGACGCTCCGGCGTATACACTTGGTATTGTTCCTTCCGAACGGTTACTCATTATCGGTTGTACCAATGGAACGGTCATCGCAATCAATATCGATTCGAAACAATTGGTGTGGGAACATAATTTCCTCGGAAAAGCCTTGTTTAGTGTTACCGATTGTTCAACCGAAAAATGGCTGGTACTCGGTGATGCCGAAGGTCATTTGCTTGTAGTGGATTATACTGGGAAATTACTCACCACGTTTCACTTGGATTGCGGTAAAATCAGAACAATCAGATGTGCTGAAAACAGCTTGTTTTTGGCATGTCAAGACGGTTCTTGGCGACAATTGGAATTACCGACGTTTAACGAAATTCGAACGCAACAAGCACACGAAGGTGGAGTAGTGGCATTATCGGTAAACACTGTTGGAAAAACGTTGCTGACTGGCGGAAAAGATGCACATCTGCGTTTATGGGATTTATCAACTGCACAACTTTTGCAAGAATGGCCTGCTCACTACCAAACCATCTACGGCATTGAACAGTGCGGAGAGGAAATCATTACCGTTTCCATGGATAAAACCATTAAAATCTGGGATAGCAACGAATGGAGGGTTACCCAGCGCATTGAATTCAAACAAGGCGGACACAATCGCTCCGTCAACGGATGTTTAGCCATCGACCAGAACCGGTTTCTGACGTTTAGTGACGATAAATCTATTTTTCTTTTTGAACGGGAAATTTAAAATTGAAAAGGAGTCTCTGGTAAGTAGCATGGTCAAACTTTCGACAAAGATTTTGCTTTTCAATTTTACCCACTTGGATAACAATTGATCATTGAATTTAACTAAACGATTGTACTGGACGATGGTTTTCCGGTAAATCGCTGTGCCAATATTTATAAATGTTAAGCACAAATTTTCCTGCCCCAGCGTCAATTAAAGAATCGAAAGAAGCACTTAGAAATTCCATAGTAGTAAATTTCACTGGGCTTATTTGCTTTAGAACATTAATAGCATCGTTTAAATCTTTGATTTCAAGGCTTGCGAGAGAATCATTATCTTTTCGTTCATCATCATCCAAAGAAAGTGCATATCTCGTAAATCCATGAGGGGTTGTTGATTGATATCTATCAGGAACCCATGTACACTTTCCGAATATTCCTTTGTCTTTCAAGTATTCGACTTTTGTTTTAGTAATCATTCTTTATTTTTTTTTAAAGTTATGGAAATTCACCTTCCGAATCGAATGAATTTATTCGCAGAAGTGTCCATTTATCCACAATTTGACGATCTAAAATGTTGATATGTAAAATAATACCAGAAAAAAGATCTTTTCCGCGAAGAGAAATCCACTTTTCACTTTTCAATTTTACATTTTCAATTAATCCCCTTCTTCATAATTCATCATTCCCAAATTGATAATTCCCCCTAATCATACTATATTTGCTTACAGGCTATGGAAAACGAGTACAATTCACTTTATCCGCCCAAACCTTTTCTGGAAAAAGAAGAGCAACGGCAAGGACACATTGCGGTCACGATCTTTTCGATTGTGCTCTTCGCAATGACTTTTTTGTTGTTTTTCGGGCAGCAAATTGTTTTCTTGGTTGAATTGATGGCCGTACTGATCGTTCATGAAATGGGGCATTTCCTCATGATGAAACGCTTCGGATACCAAAATGTACGCATGTTGTTTGTACCGCTCATGGGTGCTTTTGTACACGGTAGAAAAGATGAATACAAGCAGAAAGAAAGCATTCTGGTAATTTTAGCAGGCCCGCTTCCGGGAATTGCATTGGCGGTAGCTTTTTGGTTTCTTGGACATCAGTTTCAGATTTTGTGGATGGTAGAAGTGGCACTTTGGTCGTTTTTAATCAATGCCATCAACCTGTTGCCCATTTTACCCATGGATGGCGGACGATTGTTAAACGTTATGTTTTTCCAACGCATCGAGCTGTTTCAGGTGGTTTTTGCGTTCTGTTCGTCTATTGCTATGATCGCATTCGGTTTTTTCTTCGATTATTACCTCTTTATGATCTTCGGATTTTTGATGGGCTTTCAGGTACGCAGTCGACACAGACGTTACTTGGTACATAAATCACTGCGCGATTCGCAAGTTGAATACACTACAACCTACGAGAAATTAACCGATCAGGCATACCATTTTATCAAGAAAGAAGTCTTGGAACACACTCCCGGATTGCGCAAATTCACTGAGAATTCAGATGAAATGGATACTTCTGTGATTGTGGCCGGAGAGGTAAACAATATGCTGGAACCACCTTTGGAAAAAGATGCCGGATGGGCTTATGTTTCGTTCATCGTTTTTATTTGGATCGCAGCTGTTCTGGGCTCGGTGTTTTTTGTCTTACAAAGTAACGGAGTAGAATTCAATGGGCTTTGAAATAGGACAACGCGTAGGATACCTCTACGAAAAAGGTTATGGCACCATCAATAGCATCAACGGACAACAAGCCATGGTGGAAGATGAAGACGGATTTGAGCGGACATTTCTCCTCAATGAATTGGTCTTTATCCACAGTGAGCGCTACGATAAAAACCTGTCGATCGAAAAAGATGTCGTAGAGCAAGAAGTCAGTTACCGCATTTTGCAGGAGAAAACCGGACAACGTAAACCACTTACCGTTTGGGAAGTAGACCTGCACATCGAAGAAATTCTCGAATCGCACCAGGGAATGAGCAATACCGAAATCATGCTGAAGCAAGTAGCTGAATTTCGCAGTATGTTCAAAAAAGCCAAGCGTGAAGGTATTCACAAATTGATTGTGATTCACGGAGTAGGTGAAGGGGTGCTCAAGAATGAAATCCGCACTTATCTTTCGCAACAAGATCAGATTGAAGTTTATGATGCCGATTTTTCAGAATATGGAAAAGGAGCTACGGCAGTTGAGTTTCATCCCAATTGGATCTCTTAACACCAATTCCACGTTCTACCGCCCATGATTCTCATAGTTTATACTACTCAATACCGCAAAGGAAGTGCTGTGTTTGCACGCATTGCCGCAACAATGACTCGCGAAATCACCGAACGGTATTCGGGAGAAGTGCGCTGCGAAGGAATTGTAGGTAAACGTGAATTGACAGGTCTATTTTCCGAAATCACCGCGAATAATCAGCAAATGGACGAGTTTCACTTCATCGGACATGCCGGAATGTATGGCCCGATGTATGGAACAGTTGATTATCCGGAACAATACAGCCCTTATGAATGGCGACAACTACCGCTATCATTCGCCCCAAACGGAAAAGCGTATTTTCATTGTTGTAGATCTGCTCGCTGGTTTGCCGCCTTTTTTGCGCAAGTAGCAGGAGTGGAAACCTTCGGTTATCATTGGTATACCACATTTTCAGCCGACAAACAGGTGTTTAAACGCATCAACGATCAGTCGGAAAAGGTTTACGGAGCCGGATGCATCGGCAAGAAATCGCACGGATGGAAAGGCTCGTTGAAAAAATACAGCGGAACGTGCCGATTGGAGGAAATGAAATCGTTTAAACCCGTAGCCACCGAACCCGATGTTACTTATAATCGTGTTGCACAGCTCTATGATGCCGTATTTCAGGACATCAAGGTGCGCAAAGACGAATGGCATTGGATGGAACGTCACTTTGGTGATTTAAGCGGAAAAACGGTCATTGATATCGGTTGTGGAAACGGAGCTTTGTTAAGAGAATTGGCGCCACGAATTGGAAAAGGTATCGGTTTGGATGTGTCAAGTGGTATTTTGGCACGCGCCGAAACCATGAACCAAGACAATAAAAACATCAGCTTTCAACAGTTGAATGGACCAGTTCTGCCATTGGAAGATCATTCGGTGGATATCGTACTTTCATTGCTATCATTCCGTTACCTCGATTGGGATCCGTTGATGGATGAAATCAAACGTGTACTGAAACCAGGCGGAAAGGTATTGATCATTGATATGGTGACTGTTCCCGTGAAATTGCGCGAATATCCGCATTTACTGCGTTCTAAGTGGATGCATTACAGCCAGAAATACGGAAACAGGGTATTCTTTGACAAACTGCAGCAATTGGTAACGCATCCCGATTGGAAGGAAATGCTGCGTTACAATCCCATTCGTGCCGAACACGAAATGAAATGGTACCTCGAAAGCCGTTTCCCTGGAAGAAAGGTCGAAAAAATCAATGTGGGCTGGAATTCGTGCATCTTGGCATTCGATTCCGGCAACATCGAACACATTCAAGATATCCGACTAACATATCCTTAAAATGACCATCGGAATTTGCGATTATGGAATAGGAGGAGTGTCATTGTACAAGCAATTGCGCTCATTTTCAACCATCGATGTGGTCTATTTTTCAGATACTGGTGTTCCGCCTTATGGAAAATTACCCGATTCTGAATTGCGTCCACGCGTTGCTCAAGTTGTACAATATCTCTTCGATCAAGGATGTGAGCTCGTAGCAATAGCATGCAACGCAGCCAGTACGGCTTCTCCGGAAGATCCGAAGGTCATCAACATGATTGAATTCGGAATAAAAGCAGTGGAAGCTCAATCGCCAACTAGCTTAGGAATTGTAGGTGGTTATCGCACGATAGAATCGGAAATCTACAAACAACCGCTCTCGAAAAGCGTAGCAAGTATTCATCAAGAAGTAGGGCAAGCATTATCCGTGCGAATAGAAGCCGGCGATATCGCTTCCGAAGGAATGACTGTCGATCTGAAGCGAATTTTTGAACCATTGAAAAATTGTGAGGCTGTTTTACTGGCGTGTACACATTATCCGGTGTTGACGGAGCAAATTACAACCGTGATTCCCGGAGTTCAGCTCATTGATCCGATGAATCGAATGGTTAAAGCGATCCAGATGAAATATCCCGATTTAAAAGGAGATAGTACAACTCGTTGGATCACTTCCGGATCGGTAGATAAAATGCGCGTTGCTGCGAAAAAAGCCTTTGATGTAGAGTTAGAAACAATCGAATTTCAAGAATTATGAACCCATTTACCAAACACCCGCGCGAAGTGGGATTGAATTATTTTCAGCACTTTGCATTCGCTTTTTACGTACAATTCAAGTTGATTTTGGCTATACTGGCATGTTTTGTGCATGCATTTTTCCCGTTCTTGTTCACCACAACTGCTAGTACGATCATTTCGAAATTAGATCGAAAAATAGCGCATCGCACAGAATACGATCAAGAAAACGAGTAATTTAGCTACAATTAAACTACATACTATGAAAACCGTTTTATCTATTGCTCTCATCGTCTCAGGACTTTTTATCTTGGCAGGTTGCCCTGTAGCTAGTACCTATCCTTTAGGCATTAAGGGTGAAGTAAAACTCGATACGCATTTGCTTGGTACGTTTATGAATGCGGCAGAAGATGTAGAGGCAAATGAGGTGATTATTTCAAAAGGTAGTGAAGCCAACACCTATAAAGTTCACGTTGAATCAAAAGGATCGATGTTCATGGCCGATGGTGAAGATTTTACTGGATGGTTGGCAAAATTGGATGATCAAACATTTTTTGTGTTGCAACAACTAATAGATGGAGTAACTACAGAAACGTATTATGTATACCACATTCAAATCGATAAAAACCATAGTAAATTCACTACTTCCGATATCACGCTGAAAGTCAATGGAACAGAAGCCATTACTTCAATAGAAGCTTACCGTGAAGAAGTTAAAGCGTCGATGACGATGGATGGCTTTTTGGCCGGTACGATTGAGTGGACGAAGAACTAACGAAATTTAAAATGTAAAAGTGAAAATTGAAAAGGAGCTTTAGGTAAAAACTGAAAATCTAATTTCTAACAATGACTCTTCTTTTAAATTTTACATTTTCAATTTTCAATTATAGCGCAAGCGTCATCTCAAAGTCTTCCATCAAATACCCGTTTCCGATATCAATATTAACCTCATTCGTAATGCGGAATCCTTGTCTTTCGTAGAACGTTGTGGCGTTGTTATAACGGTTGACATTCAGCAATAAAGCGGTACTTCCTGCAGTTTGGGCTTCTGAAATCACTTTTTCCAATAGCTGTTTTCCGATTTGTTTGCCTTGGGCTTGAGGAAGCACGTAAATCTTGTGCAGTTTCGTTGCTTTTAAACCATTGTATTGGTGCTCGATTCCAGCAAAACCAAGTGTTTTTCCGTCTTCTTGATATAACCAAAATGATTGATTCGGGTGGTTGATACTAGCGGACAAAGCTTCAGTACTATACATCCAATTCAACATATAATCGATCTGGGCGGGAGTGAGAATTTCCTTGAACGTATCCGGCCATGTTTGGTGAGCTACTTGCTGAATAGCGGGGATATCTGTCAATAATGCGCGAACAATCATAGAATCAGTTGTCTTTTCCAAACGAATACATATCGTTGTGATTAAACTCGATTTGATCTTTTATTTTCTTGATGGTTCGGGTGAGCAAAAAGATCGTAGGATCGGCATGTTCTTTTAACCACCCAAAACTGCTCATTTCTCCCTCAACACCATTTGCAACATGATAAAGCAACGTGAAATTGTGCACTTCCAACCAGTGTAAAGCCGATTCATTTCCTTCAGCGGCATTCACCATCGCCATTAAGTGCGGATAACCGTTTTGCATGAGCCAATCACGGGCCTGTTGTTTTAAAAGAAGTGCATTGGTGGTATGAAACAATTCTTCATAACCGTTTTCAAGCAAATACAAACTGATTTCGCTATTGCCTTCCAATGCTTTACACCACGCCAAAATGATCTTGGGTGGATAATCTAATTGTGCATGGGTGATATTGGCCTTTTTCACTACCGCAACTTGATTTTGCTCGGAGTCTTTCCCAAAAATGCGTTTGATCCAGCTCATAATCTACTTGAAAAATAAATAGGCAATTAAAACGGCTGCTACAGCGCCAACCAGATCACAAAACAGTCCGGCGGAAGCAGCATAACGTGTTTTTTTAATATTCACCGATCCAAAATATACCGAGAGAACATAAAAGGTTGTTTCGGTACTTCCTTGAAACGTAGCGGATAAGTTACTCACAAATGAATCCGGACCGAAATCATTCATGTTTTGGATCATTAAACCACGTGCTCCCGAACCCGAAAACGGTTTCATTAACATGACCGGAAGCGCATCTACAAATTCTACTGTTTTAACACCGAACCAAAAAAGACACTCTTTAAGTGCAATCATCAAATCGTCTAGTGCACCACAGTTCTTGAATAAACTGATTGCCGAAAGCATTGCTACCAAAAAAGGCATAATGGTCAAGGCAGTTTTAAAACCGTCTTTTGCTCCTTCCACAAAGGAATCGAATGCCTGAACTCGTTTGACTACAGCCATTGTTATAAAAAAGGCAATGAATCCGAAAATGATGGTGTTACTTAGGATTCTACTCATGATTTGAACTTGATCAGGGTACCAAACCAAGTAGACTAACAATCCGACAATCAACGCTGTTAAACCACCGATATAGCCTAAAACAGTTTTATTGAATAAATTGATCTTTTGGCGAATGGCAACAAAAATCAACCCGCCGAGTGTTGCGAAATAAGTAGTAAGTAGAATAGGAATAAAAACCGAAGTGGGATCTGTCGAATGATTTGCCATTCGGGTAGTGATGATGGATACAGGGATAATGGTTAATCCCGATGCATTCAACACTAAAAACATGATCTGCGCATTCGATGCTTTTTCTTTATCGGGATTCAATTCTTGTAATTGCCCCATGGCGCGCAGACCTGCTGGAGTAGCAGCATTGTCAAGCCCTAACATGTTTGCTGAAAAATTCAACATGATCGATCCCATGGCCGGGTGATCTTTCGGTATTTCCGGAAAGAGTTTTGAAAATAACGGATTCACCAAACGTGACATAATTCTCACAGCACCGCTATCTTCACCTATTTTCATGATTCCCATCCACAAACATAGTCCGCCGGTTAGCCCCAAGGCAATAGTGAAAGCAACTTCAGCAGTTTCAAACATGCCATCCATCATGTGCTTCAAAATCCATGTATCTTGCCAAATAAAGAATTTACAGAAGCCCATAATCAAGGCTACGACAATCATTCCTATCCAAACTCTGTTTAATACCATATTACGAAAATGCTGATTTATTCGATAGAAGAACGCTCGTACCGCTCACAAATATGAACAAAGTTTTCAAGAATGATAGCTCCATGCATTCCTGATACTTCCGGATGAAACTGAACGCCATAGAGTGGGAGCGTGCTGTGCATCATGGCTTCGTTGACGCAACTGTCTGAAACGCCTACGTGAACAAAACCTGCAGGAATGGAAATGGCTTCACAATGGTCTTCCATGAGTTCAATTTCGGTGGGTAGTTTGTCAAATAACGGACAATCAACCAAAATCTCTACTGTTTGCCAATCGCGGTCGTCGCGCTGACGGTTGGCCAAAGCGCCGAAAGTCATACCCATGATTTGGTGTCCGAAGCAAATGCCCAATACCGGAATGGAAGTGTTTTTTAGCCAAGTGAATAATTCCAAATAGGGTTCGGGATCTTTTTCGGTAATCAGAATTGGTGCTCCGGAAATGACCACTCCAATAAAGTCCGATAAATCGGTTTCCGGGTTTAAGTCAAACATCGAAATCACCTTGGTATCAATGTGTTCGTAGAGGATCGACTCAATAAGTGGGGTTTTCTGACTTCCACAGTCGATCACTGCTATCATAACTCAATCTGTCCGATTCCTTGTCTTACAATTTCTGCCGTTCCGCTGGTGCAATCTACAATGGTAGAAGCTTCCAAATGACCCAATCCGCCATCGATGATAAAAGCAAATTCGTCATCGAAACGTTCGTAGATAACGGAAGGATCCACAAAGTAATCGGCAATTTCGTCTTCTTCGTTGTGCAATGAGGTTGTCGCCATCGGATTTCCCAAAGCTTCCACTATGGCAAGCGTGATTTTATTGTCCGGAATACGAATCCCGATTTCCTTTTTACTGGCGTCAAACAATTTGGAAACTTCGTTGGTTGCTTGTAAAATAAAGGTAAACGGACCGGGAAGTGATTGTTTTAATAAACGGAAGATCCCGCGATCAACTTGTTTTACATATTCTGATAGCTGACTGATGTCTGAGCAAATAATGGAAAAATTAGCTTTTTGAATCTTCACACCTTTCCATTTTGCCAACGCAGCCAATGCCTTTTTATTGGTTACATCGCAACCAACCGCATATACGGTATCCGTAGGAAAGATGATGAGTTCTCCTTTGCGCAACGCCTCAACTATTTGCGAGATGAGCCGCTGATCCATATTCGATGGATTGATTTCTATGAACATAGCACAAAGATAACATTTTGAGTTTTTGAGTTCTCACAATAAATCCTCAACTCAGAAACTCAAAAACTGAAAACTCAATCCATCGGCTTAAGATTTCCACATAACCGGTGTGTCTTCTATCAATTGTTTAAATTCATTCACCGATAGGGTGTCTTTTATTTGTCCATCTATAAAATCAGAAAGTTGATCGTCGTGTATGAGCATCAAATGATCATTCTTGTAGAAGCGATCCACCGGAATTTCATCGTAAGGTTCAAAATATCCCTCTTCAGAAAGTTGTAAGAGACCATTGTCATAACAGCAAGCCCACACTTCTTCATTGATCGAAACAACATCTATGACCGGTGTGAATTCATTAAATGGAATTCCCCAGTGTTTTTCGGATGCGCCACCTGAAATCATTCCGTCATAACCGCATGCATAAATATGGTCTTCATCGGCTACAAAAACATTCATTAAATCATCGTACACAGAAGAATCGATTTTCTTCCATTTTTTTCCGTTCCAACGCTGAATCATTCCTCGGTCGCCAACAGCCACAAGTAAATCGGGGTGTTGACCATGAATAGCAGCAATGGTGGTGTGTTTTTTAGGTACCGGCCATTCATTCCAGTTGGTTCCATCCCAACAAACCAGCTTTTGCTCTTTTTTATTCGGTACATTTCCCCAAGCGAAAACCTGTTGGTCATTTAAACCCCAAATTCCTGTAACGGAAAAAGATAAATCGTAGCAATCCCAATTTGGGTATTTCGGATCAAGTGACTTGTTAATGTGAATATGGCTACCTTTTTTAGTTGGCGTTGAAAAAAAGAGAGAACCAAGCGGCGATTTCCAAAGACCTGAAATTCGACCCTGATATCCTTTAATCAGTGTGATTTCACCGTCAGAAACGTGCCCAATCCAAGATTCCAAAGCTTCATCATCCCAATTGTTCGCAACCCAGCGGTGAGCTAAGAAATAGCAATTCTTTACCGATTTTCCCTGAGCAGCCCTAAATCCGTAAGCAAGATTTTTCATGATTCCATTTATGTGATATAAACGTAGTTACAATGCATCAATGGAGAATTGCAATTTTCACCCTTACTAGTCAAATACACATGTTTATGTGGTGAATGTTAATCGATCCGCTTGAAGCAATGAATGGTAGAAACAACGTCTTAAAGTTCTCTTGAAAGATTCAATCGTTTCCACCGTAAAACGCAAACAAATAACCGTTTTGAGATTTACCAATGGCAGTTTCGCGATTGCCCGAAGTGGTTTTGCCGGGAAAAGATCTCCAAATTGAAAACGGAACACCGTCAATAGTTTCAAATGCTTGCACCTTTTCATCACTTTCGGAAGATAAAGCCCCCGTTTGATTGACGCCCGCATTTTTTGTAGAATCGGTTAATACCTGAATGAAATCACTTTTACTGAAATCAGCTTGGTCTAAGTTAAAAGCATTGATAAATATTGTATGATCAGTTGAAAGTTGAGGCAAATAAACGACAATCACTTGAATATCATGATCGCCAACCGGTATGTTTTGGGCAGAAGCTTGAAAACTGAGCAAGCTTCCATAATCGGTTCCGCAGGCTGCTAAAAAAGCAAACGAAAGTTCCTTCCCTTCAAATTCAAGTGTCGGTAAGATCTCAACAAGATAATCGTCATCAGCTGAGAGTGTTTTGGTGATAGAAGGTAATACGGATGGATGAGCCGCGCCTTGTCGACCGGATGTATTGTAAAGAATATAGTTGACCGTTAGACTAGCCATTGTTTCAGTGTTTATTCGTGCTTACTCTGTTACGGATTTTCAGCTCCTTCCGAATAGTGTTGGTCCATACAATTTCCAGTGCGCATACGATCACGCACGTATATACGATGAAACAACCTGTTTGTATTGCTCATTCAGTTAAATAGTGATCTGTTTCCGGCAAAATGCATTCTACCGTGTTTGTTAAATATAAGTAAAAAAGAGAAATTGACCATCTAATTCAGCTTAAATTAGTCAACAAATGAGCGCTTTTACACTTTCATTTCGTAAAAGGAGGGTTGGGGTGATTGGAATTTTCGAAGGCATTTTTTTGGGAGTAAAATCCGACATTATTACAAAATTTTAATCTCCGTTCTTCGATTTTCCTGATGCTCTTCTTCCGAACATTGCACGCCGTCTTTACAACGATTCAACAATTGTGTTTCGCCATATCCTTTTGCCACAATACTTGTTTTTGGGACACCTTTTTTGATCAGGTAATCCACACAGCTTTGTGCTCGCGCTTGCGAAAGTTTTTGATTGTAAGCAGCATTCCCGCGCGCATCGGTATGCGAAGAAAGTTCTATTTTCAGCTTGTTTTCCGTAATGAAAGCCACCAATTTATCCAACGCTGCCATACTTTCAGGACGCAAGGTCGATTTGTTGTAATCGTAAAAGATATTCTCTAACTTGAATTTATCTCCTTTTTTGATGGTCGGCAATTGCAACAATAATTCAATCACTTTGTCGCTTTCATTGTCGGTTTTAAAAGTAGTTTGATCATCTACATAACCGCGCTTGGAAGCGTGCGCCAAGTAATCGGCATAACGATCTACCTGCAAGGTTACCAAACCTTCTTTATCGGTCATCAAAACGGTGTCAATTCCCGTCAAAGCAGTTGTAACCGTGGTTTTAGCATACGGAATCGGATTTTTTGTACCACGTTCCACCACTTTTAAGGTCACGAAAATGGTCAACGGTTTTAGCACCAATTCGCCCTGAATAGTAGTATCGCGAACAATTCCCATAGTAGAAACAGATAGGGGAGATTCTAATGCAAAGTATTCCTTTTCAGAGGTAAATCGATAGTCGTGATTCATGTACAATTGCGTGCTGAACTGCCCTAAACTATCGGTAAAAAGTGTGTCTGTGACAGCTGTTGTTTGATCTTCAAATACGACCCATTGATTGGGCACGGGTTCTTTTTCAGCATATCGTTCAACCACGGTTCCTTCAAAGTAGATGGTTGGATCTTTGCGTTGCCAAGAATAAATACGATCTACAAAATCACCGCGATTCGAGGAGAAAAAACCGCCTTTTTCGTCTTTATTGGCTACAATTCCAAAATCATCATACGATGTATTGATTGGAAAGCCCATGTTCAATACCGTTCCGCTGAGTGAGGCCGGGATGGTGAAAATGTCCAATCCACCGATTCCGAAATGACCTTTGGATGAAAAATAGAGCGTATTCTCACTAATGGCTGGGAATAACTCATCTTGATCGGTATTTACCGTCGGACCTAAATTCACGGGTGCGGACCAACTTCCGCCGGAATAATCGGAAAAGTACAAATCGGCTCCACCGAAACCGCCTTCTTGGTCACTGGCAAAATAAATGCGGTTAACATCGGTTGAAAAGCAGGCGTGTCCCACATTGTAAGCCGGATTGTTGAATGCAAACGGCTTTAATTCTCTCCATTCGCCGTTGATGCGATCCGAAAAATAGATCGCTAAAACCACCACATCCTGATCGTTGTGTTTGCCGAGTGTGTTTTTGGTAATCACCATGCGGTTGCCATCCGGACTAAACGAAACAGGACCATCGTGCGCACGCGAGAAAAAAGCATCTTTCAGCACTTTTCCTTTCATGAGTGTGCTGTCGAGGTCGTAGGTAGCATGTAACATGTTGATGAAATAGGCATTATCCCAACCGTAACGACCATTTAGAAAACCTGCGTTTTTCGATTTCGACATGTACAAGATACCGTTTTCATAAAACGTAGGGCAGAAGTCACCCAATCCCGAATTGATCGACAACGCTTCGATGGAATAAATCGCCGAATCGGTCATCAAATGCCCGAAGTCATGGTTGCGATCTTTCAGCAAGGTCACAAAATTGTTTTGCGGATACACCTTAATAGCATCTGCCAATAATTCATCCGCTACTTCGTATTTCCCGATGGTACGCAGTAAATCGATGTATTCAACGTAATCGTTTTCGGTGAGTCGATTGGTTTCGTGAAGTTTACTGTAGTAAAACCGCGCACGGTTGTATTGGAAGATTTGTTTGTTCGAAAAAGCGGCTCTGCGCACATTTTCCCAATCAACAGTTCCTTTTCCCTGAATGGTTTTCTTAGCCAATTCGGCATAAATAGGAGCGCACGAGAAATATTCCAAACGATTGTAATGCTCGTTGGCTTTGCGCAGTTTTGCCTGCCCGAAACCGGAAAACGGAACAATGGAAACAACTAAAAGCAACAAAAGGAGAAGTGTCTTCATCAAAAATAGCGTGGTGAGTTGTAGATAAGTTGTTTGAACGAGAAATCGTAGGTCAGTAAAATTTCATGCGAACCTTGCTGATAGCGCATCAATCCGTTGATCGGGAAGTCATATCCGTAACCGACTTGGAATGATTTCTTGATTTTGAAAATCAGGTTTACGCCCATCGATTCGTTGAAGCGATACATCACGCCGGCCCATAATTTATCATAGAACAAGAAATTCATGTTGAAATCCATGGTCAATGGGGCGTTGGGCGTGTACTTGATCATCGTCGAAGGTTTCCAATCTACCACACTGTTGAGTGGAATGACAGTTCCGGCGGTAAAGAAATAATGGCGCTGATTCAATCCGGTTACCAATTGCGAAGCATCTTTGATTTTCGCTTCGAGAATACGCGGAGTAGATAAACCAATGTAATGTCGATCACCGTAGTAATAAATTCCGGCACCCAAATTGGGCTTTGTACTCGAAAAGCGCTGACCGTAATACGGATCGTTGGGATCGGTGACGTTCAAATCCGAAAAATCAAACGACATAAAATCGGCCCCGCCAGATAAGCCAACCGCCAATCGGTGATTCTTTTTATTTAAACGAATGTTGGCGCTTACATCGACATAAGCGGAAGTTCTGTTGCGGCTTCCGATGCGGTCATTCACCAAATGCGCGCCAATTCCCATGTTGTTTCCCAACATAGGACTGTGTACCGAAAACCATTGCGATTGTGGTGCGCCACTAAAACTGACCCATTGAAAACGCGCCAGTGAAACAAAACTGATGCTTTGTCTACTTCCTGCATAGGCCGGATTGTAATACAGCGGATTTTGGTTGTAAAGCGACAATTGTTCGTCTTGCTGTGCAGAAACAAACCAGGTAGAGCAGAGCATGCTGCCCGAAACTATCAATAAACGAATCGTTTGCATCATCTGTTTAGTATTGAAGTTCAATGTAACCCTTGTATTCATTGTTTTCAGAATCGTTGAGGCGAATGAGGTAAAAATACGTGCCAAAAGGAACTCTTCCGTCGCCACCGTCAATCGACAAACCTTTGTTGGTTTCACCTTTCCAAGGCTGAGAATACGGTGAAACTTCATAAATCAGGTTCCCCCAACGGTTGAATAATTGAACTGAAGCATTCGGGTAATTGTCCAATCCTTCAATTTCCCACGAATCGTTGTGACCGTCACTGTCAGGCGTTACCAATTCAGGAATTTTCAAACAGTCGGGTGAAATAACAATGGTAACTGTAACCGTATCCGTAAATGTACATCCGAGTGAATCGGTAATAGTTACGGAATAATCTCCTGTTAAATTCGATTGAACATTAGGTATTGTTACTGTTGGCTGACTTGAGGTATAATTATTCGGTCCTGTCCAGCTATAAGTTGATCCGTTAGTGGCTTCCAATACCAGCGTTTCACCCGGGCATGGCGTGTCATCACCAGAAATACCCGGATTATTGCTTGGTTGGTAACTCACGTTCACTGAATCGGAAGCACTGCAATTATTGGCGTCAGTTATAGTAACGATGTACAAACCGTTTGTTAATGCATTCACAGGTGTAATCAACGGATTTTGTTGGGTTGATGTAAATCCGTTTGGTCCCGACCAACTAATGGAAGTAGCACCGTTGCAGGATAATTGCGCAGTGGCTCCTTCGCAGTAAACACCGGAAATACTCACGTCACTGGTAGCATTGGCAACAGGCGATGGAGTTACCATTACTAAGATCGAATCGACACTTGAACAACCGTTACTTCCGATCACGGTGTAATAACCTTCCTGAGTTTCATCTAGTGCCAGAATGTTGATGGTTGAACCGTTTGCGGTAAACCCTCCGGGACCTGACCACGAATAGCTGTTTCCACCGCTTGCTGTCAAGGTGATTGTTTCGTTGATACAGGCTGAAGAATCATTACCTAAAGCGGCAATATCGATGATTGGAAGTGGGGTGATACCAACAGCTTGACAAGCCGGACTACTCGGACAGCCGTTTACTGTTGCCGTAACACAGTAATTTCCTTGATTGCTGTTATCAATCGGATCAATGGAAATAGTAATTCCGGATGAAGTGAAACCACTTGGTCCAGACCAATTATAAGTTGCTCCGGCTATTGTGCTGGCGGTTGCTGTAAACGAACCACCCAAACACGGATTGGCATTGTCAATGGTAATAGTTGGCGCGGTTGGAGTAGGGAAGTTGCTCACCGTATACGGACCAAAAACGGCTGAACAACCATTGATATCAGTAATCGTAACGGAGTAATCTCCTGCTGGAACATTCGTTAAATCGGAGGAAACACTAACAGCATTTCCTGAAGCATCCGTCCATAAATAACCGAAACTGCCATTTCCACTTGCCACCAAACCTACAATAGATCCTGTTGGCTGATCACAATTGCTTTGACCGGTTGTTGGAATAGTTGTTAAAACAGCCGGATTGTTAATGGTTACCGTAATCTGATCACTATTGTCACAACCGTTTTCTGTTCCGGTAACCGTATAAATGGTCTGAACGGTTGGTTGCACAGTAATGGAAGTGGATGTTTCAGTAGTGCTCCACACATACGAAGTAGCTCCGGAAGCGGTTAATGTCACACTGTCGTTGATACAAATAGCGGTTGACGCACCGTTAACAATACTAACTACCGGAAGTGGAGTGATTACTACCGCTGTTGTTCCTAACGCGCTGGTACAACCATTTACGGTTACGGAAACAGTATAATTCCCCGCATCTGCTATGTTTACCGGAGTAATAGTTGGATTTTGAGAAGATGAAGTATATCCGTTTGGACCCGCCCAATCATAGGTGGCATTGGCAATAGTTGGTGTTGTTAAATTCAAAGTTCCACCATCACAAACAATCGGATTGCTGCTAGCACTTGGAGTTGCTGGAGTCGCTACAATGGTTACAGGTGTAGAAGCGGAAGCGCTCGGACAAGAACCGTTGGCGGCTATGAAATTCATAACGCTGTATACTCCGGGAGTTGAAGCTGAAAGATCAATGATTCCGGTACCTGAATTCACTGCCAAACCTGCTCCTGAAGAAAAAACGCCACCACTTGCTCCTAAACCGAAAATAGGTGAAGGATCCGTGTTATTTTGACAGTAGGTAGGTTGTGTATAGCTGAAATTGGCGCTCGGTGAACTCGAAATGGCGATGGTGACAACATCCGAAACAAACGAACACGGTCCTGCCGGATCGTTAGTCGTTAAGGTCAAAACCACAGAACCTGCTGAAATATCACCCGCACTTGGCGTGTAGGTAGCATTCAGCAAGGCAGTGTTGTTAAAGGATCCCGTACCGCCCGACCATGTTGCCGAGCCTGCCGCTCCACCAATTGTTCCTGCTAGAGAAACCGGAGCACCGTTGCACGAAGCAAGATTGGTTCCGGCGTCAACTTGCGCTGGGGCATTAATGGTTACAACTACAGAGCCGACAGCACTTGTACAGCCATTAACCGTTGTTGTTAAGGAATAAGTGCCATTTGTTGCAGGTCCTGCACTTGGAATAGAAGGATTCAAAAGAGCGCTCGAGAAACTGTTCGGACCGGTCCACGCATAGGTTGCGCCACCAACTGCAGGAACAGATAAATTGATTGTGCTTCCTTCGCACAAAGGTGAATTGGAAGTAGGCACAGGTGTTGCAGGAGTGGAATTCACGGTTACAACCGTTGTTCCGGCAGCACTGTTACAGCCATTCACCGTAGCAACAACCGAATAGGTTCCGCCATTGATAAGAGCTGCATTAGAAACACTCGCATTTTGCGTGTTTGCATTAAATGAATTCGGTCCTGACCAGGTGTAAGTTGCACCTACAACCGTTGTCGCGGAAAGGTTTATGGCATTTCCTGTACACACCGGAGAGTTACTAGAAGCAATGGGTGCGCTTGGAGTTGAATTAACCAC
>Ga0302296_1000741_pt1 | contig 25659 bp, 19 predicted proteins | sample III_Fen_N3_1_FD_194546 | JGI IMG/M metagenome (GOLD analysis project Ga0302296, IMG submission 194546) | Peat permafrost microbial communities from Stordalen Mire near Abisko, Sweden - III_Fen_N3_1 | ecosystem: Environmental > Terrestrial > Soil > Wetlands > Permafrost | place: Sweden: Abisko...
AATTACGACATTCAGTAAATAAATCCTGAAGAAACGTAAATCACAGAAGGAGAAATTTCTAGTGTTTTAAAACCATTTGATCCAACTTTCCCAATACAAAAAAAAGAGATTTGCTATGATTTTGTTCAGTCTAATTTTTTAGACAGAACAAATTTATCTTTGCCTTCGTATTTCGCGAATACAAAGAGTCAAGCCACAGGCTTTAAGTTGTGGTAAAAATGTATTTACAGTTTAATTTAAAAACAAAATGAAAAACTTAGATTTAAACAAGTATGGCGTTCTGGAAATGAATGCTGGAGAAATGATAGAGAACGATGGAGGGCTATTGATTGGAACCACAAAAAAAATACCAACTTTTGACCCTTTCCCAGATCCATTTCCAGTTCCTGATTTACTTTAAAATTTTAAATATCACTTTTTCTCTTTCCGTCTAATTTTTTAGACGGAACAAATTTATCTTTGCCTTCGTATTTCGCGAATACAAAGAGTCAAACCACAGGCTTTAAGTTGTGGTAAAAATGTATTTACAGTTTAATTTTATAACAAAATGAAAAACTTAGATTTAAACAGTTATGGCGTTCAGGAAATGAACGAACAAGAAATCAACAATATTGATGGTGGATTCTTCGGTATAATGGATATAATCATGAGATCGATGCGAACTGAATATTGCGATTTTAGTGGCGCTGGTTGGGGTCCCGCGTATGCGTAAGTAGTATCACAGAATTGATAGTTGAGAGGATAATAATCCTCTCAACTACTTTAAATGTCAATAATAAGTTTTAGTTTATTAATATGATTTCGACCTCCCAATTTATATATTACAAAAATAGAGTAATCACATTAGAAGAAGAATATAATAGACTTAAGAAAAAAAGCAAACGATATTCTTTGATGCGCTTTTGTTCATTTATCTGTTTTGCTAGTTCTTTGTTTTTACTTTTTAAAACAGATTATATTGTTCTGCCGTTGATTATTTCAACCATATCGATAAGTTTCTTTATTCTATTTGTTATTAAATATAACAGACTTGAAGATGCAATCACTTTACTTTCTTCAAAGATTCAGATAAATAAGGATGAGTTACTTTATCTCGACTATAAATATTTCGGGCGAAATGCGGGCGAAAGATATGCAACTATCAATGCTTCACTTTCCAATGACTTTGATCTATTTGGAAAAGGATCTCTGTTTCAATATATAAACCGCTGTAACACACAAAAAGGGAGTGACACGCTAGCTCAGAGACTTTGTAGTCCGGATAAAAGCCCTGAATTAATCAAAAATAAACAAGTTGCGATAAATGAATTGTGCGATAACAATGATTTTATTCAGGATTTCCAGTCAATCACCAAATTTATTCGAGGTAACGGAACAGAATCTATTCTGCAGAACTGGATGAATGAAGCTCCAAAAGATTTCAGATCAATCAGACTTATAGCTATCGTATTAGGACTGATAAATGTTGTTTGTACGCTTTTATCATCATTTAGTCTATTACCTTGGCAAATACTGACTTTTACACTCACTATTTCACTCATTTTTGTTACTATCCATAACAAAAAGCTTCTAAAAACGCATTCTCAATTAATAAGCATTGCAACTGATTTGGAAAATTACATTGCCGCTTTTCAACTTATTGAAAAGCAACCATTTGAATCAGAATACCTGCTGGATCTTAAAAAATCATTAGTTTTGAATGATATCACAACAAGCAAAGTTTTAGGCTACTTACATAAAATTCTTTCCGTTTTTGAGATTCGAGAGAATAAACTTCTATCCTTCTTGCTCAATGCGTTCTTTTTATTGGATATACATGTTTTCTATTATTTTTCGAGTTGGAAACTTAAATACAACAGTAATACATCAGTGTGGTTTATGGCATTTAATGAAATGGAGACCTTGATTAGCTTTGCGACGTTTGCCTTTAATAATTCTGAAGATGTTGTTTATCCTACAGTTTCCGATGAAGGGTTTAGCGTGCAAGCACAAGAAATGGGTCATCCATTAATAAACCCAAGTGTGAGGGTCAATAACAGTTTTAGTATTTCAGGTATGCCATCGGTGCTTATCATTACCGGAGCTAATATGGCTGGTAAAAGCACATTTTTACGAACCGTGGGGGTCAATCTGTTATTAGCTATGAACGGAGCTCCGGTTATTGCCAGGTTCTTCGCTTTTACACCCTGTGATATATTTCCTTGCATCAAAATTCAAGATTCTCTCATAAACAATGAGTCTTACTTTTATGCGGAACTTTTGCGTTTAAAAGAGATTATTGAACAGGCTAAAAAACAACCGAAAACATTCGTTATTTTAGATGAAATATTACGTGGTACCAATACAAAAGACAAGCAAACCGGCTCATTGGGATTTATAGAAAAATTAATCCAACTTAATGTTCCGGTAATTGTAGCTACACACGATTTAATTATTGGAGAATTAGAGCAGAAATATGTAGGGATTGCTATTAATAAATGCTTTGAAGTTGAGCTTATAAATGATCAGTTATATTTTGATTATAAACTTAAAAATGGGATCAGTCAAAAGCTTAACGCATCTTTTCTGTTGAGGAAAATGGAGATTATTGATTAACTAACTATTCAAATATGCAATAGCCACATGGAGACTACGCCGAACGAGAATCTGGTTAAAAGATGGGATTGAGCATGTAATATCCTCCAATTAGGATTTATTACACAATATAAGTATATAATGAATATGATAAATATAAATTTTGAATTTTTTAAAAGCAGTCATTTCCAAAAATTCATCAAAGTAATTGTCAATATCTTGCTTGTATATTTAACGGTTTGGTTGTGTAATAATCTACCAATGATTTTAAAAGTATTGATTAAACAATTTAAATAATTATAGAAGTGGATAATAAATAATTGTTTTTCAATGAATTAACTTATAATGAACTTCGAAGTATTAATGAATGTCGGTCTATTTGATTTTATGTTGAAGTTTACGAAAGAGGTTACTTAAAACAGGATGCTGCAAATGCTGGAGCTACAGTTCTTAGTTTACTAATGAATTAGTCGTTTGTGAAATGACTTTATAAAACAAGAATATGAAAGGTTCCATCCCTGTTGAGTGTAACGTATTAGACGCAGTCTCCATATTATGTAGAATGAGCTACGGTAATCTAAAATTTATAAATAATGGAATTTGATAATAAAAAAACAGTTGGAATTAATATGAAAGAACTGTATACTAAAACAGTTCGGTTTGATATGAAGAAATTAGTTGTAACTAATATAAAAAAACAGTATCCTGGAATTATTGGTTTTTTGCTAATACTTTTTGTATTCGTTTTTATAGGCTATCAAATCGGGCGTGATGCTGCCAGTAGAGATAGACAAAACTCAATGAGAATAGAGAAAAATAGATAATAGGTGAATGACTCAACCTCTTTCACCCTGTTGAGTGTAGCGTGTGTGTTATACTTTTTTTTGCTATACATTACATATGAAAAGATCAAAAAACATGATAACAGAATTGACGAAAATTCTTAAAATAAATTTTATTGCAGGATTTGTATGGCTATTTTCTGATTCATTCTTGTATTATTGTAATCATAATCAATTCAGTATAGATGAATTAGAAATTGCTTCGAGTCCTGTCTCAACTATGCTTATAGGATCAATATTATATATTGGTTTGAAATATCGAAATGAATAATCTCATATGAAATTTCAGTTCTTTCTTTCCGAATCTATTGAAAAATATGGTGGAATGTTGCCATACGCAGATAAGTGCGAGTTGTAAAGTTGTTTATAGGGTATGGAATATTGAAAAAAGTTATGGAGTCACCAGATAATCAACTTGAAAAATTAAAGAAAGAAAATCTTATATTGCGTATATATGCTTTTGTTTCGGTAGTCGTGATATTATTCATAGTACGGATATCTGTTCTTATTCTTATACTCATTTTTCTTTACAGCTTTATCATAAAATAAAATCTATCTTCTTACAAATCATACAGAACCATAAGCCTAACTATAATGCCCCAAATTTTCCCTCCTGAAATTATTGAAAACACTGTAGAGTGTTTTCATGCACGTATCAGCACACGCAGTAAAGCTATTTATTCTTTAATTCTGATAATGCTCCTACTGGCATTCGTTTCACTACCACTAGTGCAAGTCGATATCAGTTCGCAAAGCCGGGGCGTTATTCGTTCGCCTTACGAGAATACCACCATTCAGTCGGCTTTGTATGGCGAAGTTGTTTCGTACCGTATGTTGGAAAATAAAACGGTGCAAAAAGGTGATACACTTATCATCCTGAATTCCGACAAACTAAATGAGCAAATAGGATTGGCCAATAGAAAAATTCAGGAGAATGATCTGTTTATATCCGATATTGCATGTTTGCTGTCAGCCAAATACAATCAGCTACTAACTCCCAAATACCGGGGTGAGTATTATCGGTACAAAGCTAAACTTAACGAACAACAAATTTCAGTAAATTACTTACGGAAAGAACTAGCAACGCAAAAATCATTAGCTGAGCAAAAAGTAATCTCTAATTTTGATTATCTACAGTCAAAGAACAATTACGAAAAAGCCAATGAGCAGTTAAAAGCTCTGGAGCAAGACTATCAAACAAACTGGATATCGGAGCAAACCACCCTGCACCAGCAAAACAATGAATTAGCATCCAACATCACACAAACCGAAAAGGAGAAACAACAGTATGTTATACTTGCTCCTATGTCCGGTTCACTGCTTCAGGTAGCCGGATTTCAGAAAGGTAATTTTATTTCACCCGCTCAGACATTAGCCTATATATCCAGCAACAATATGTTACTGGCCGAATGTTATATATCGCCTTCCGATATTGGATATATCCGCCAAAATCAATCGGCAACATTCCAGTTCGATGCATTCAATTATAATGATTGGGGTATAGTGCAGGGAAAAGTATCGCAAGTGCTCCACGATGTGGTGCTTATAGACCAGAAACCTATGTTCAGAGTACGATGCACATTGGATAAAAACTCCCTGCAATTAAAAAACGGTTACAGGGGCAATATTCAAAAAGGATTGACTTTTACAGCACGATTTAAATTGAACCGCCGCAGCCTTTGGCAATTGCTTTTTGATAAGGTTGATAACTGGCTAAATCCAAAACTACTAGTAAAAGAATAGTGAATATAAAAGTAAAACAAAGAGATATTACCGATTGCGGTGCAGCATGTCTGGCTTCGGTATCTTCGCATTACAAGCTGGAAATGCCTGTAGCACGCATTCGGCAAATTGCAGGAACCGATACAAAAGGAACCAATGTGCTTGGCATGGTAAAAGCTGCCGAACAACTCGGATTCTCAGCTAAAGGCGTAAAAGGGAGTCAGGATTCGTTGACTAAAATCCCGTTGCCAACTATTGCACATGTAATTGTAGAGCGTGATAAAATGCAGTTACATCATTTTGTCGTGATTTATAAGGTTACAGATAAACAACTGACTTATATGGATCCGGGCGACGGTGAGATACATACTTTGTCCATTGATGAATTTATGAAACAGTGGACAGGTGTCTTGATATTACTGATTCCCAATGATGACTTTGTAGCCAGAAATGAAAAGGTATCCAATTTTAAACGATTTGTATTTTTACTGGCTCCTCACAAAAGCATTCTTATTCAGAGTTTAACCGGTGCAATTATTTACACAGTCTTAGGACTATCCACCTCCATCTATATTCAGAAAATAACAGATAGTGTGTTACCAACGGGTAATACTAATCTGCTAAATCTGCTGAGCGTAGGAATGTTGATCATTGTAGTGTTTCAGATTTTGTTAGGTATAAATCAAACCCTGTTTATGATTAAAACAGGGCAAAAGATTGATACCCGGCTTATTCTAGGATATTATAAACATTTGCTAAAGCTCCCGCAACGTTTTTTTGATACCATGCGGGTTGGAGAAATCATCTCAAGAATAAATGATGCGGTAAAGATTCGTGCGTTTATCAATGATGTTTCCATCTCACTGACTGTAAATGTATTTATTGTTCTGTTTTCGTTTGCATTGATGTTTATTTACAGTTGGAAACTGGCATTGATCATGCTCATAGTTATTCCGCTTTATTCTGTTGTGTATCTTATTACCAACAAACTAAATAAAAAACAAGAGCGAAAATTGATGGAGCATTCGGCCGACTTAGAAAGTCAGTTGGTAGAATCGCTAAACTCGGTACGTACTATCAAACAATTCGGTATTGAAGATTTCAGCAACATGAAAACTGAAGTCCGGTTTATCGGACTGCTAAAAACAGTTTTTAAATCAGGTAAGAATTCAATGTTCTCTACTTATTCGTCCGAAGCAATCAGTAAAGTATTTACAATTATTCTACTTTGGGTTGGATCATACTTTGTGATTAGCAATGAGATTACTCCGGGTGAGTTACTGTCTTTTTATGCTATTATTGGCTATTTTATGGGGCCTATTTCCAGTTTAATCGGAGCGAACAAATCCATACAAAATGCATTGATTGCTGCTGATCGTTTATTTGAAATTATGGATTTGGAACGGGAGACTACAGAAAATAAAATAGAGCTTAAACGGGGAAATATTGGAGATGTTAAATTTGAAAATATTCGTTTTGCTTACGGTACACGCAAAGAAGTATTTAACGATTTTTCATTTGTTCTCCCAAAAGGGAAATTAACAGCAGTAATAGGCGAGAGTGGATCCGGAAAAACAACCTTAGCCTCACTACTCCAAAAGCTGTATCCGCTAAACTCAGGCAAGATAACTATAAACAACCTGGATATTAATCATTTTTCATATGAAAGCCTAAGGGCGATTGTAAGTACTGTACCTCAACAATTAAATTTATTCTCTGGAAATATTGTGGACAATATAGCTGTTGGAGATTTGCAACCCGACATGGAGCGTATCCTTGTCATTATTCAACAATTGGGCTTGATTCCATTTATAGAAAAACTACCGGAAGGATTTAATACTCAGGTTGGCGAAAATGGCACGTCCTTATCCGGAGGCGAAAAACAACGACTTGCCATAGCACGGGCTTTATATAAAAACCCTGAGATATTGGTATTTGATGAAGCAACCTCATCGTTAGACTCAGAATCGGAACAGTACGTAAAAGCTGTTGTCCAAGAATTAAAGCAACAAGGCAAAACAATTTTAATTATAGCACATCGTTTAAGCACCGTTATTGATGCAGATAAAATTGCTATTTTAGAGAATGGAGTTTTAATTGAAGAAGGAACACATGATAGCCTCTTTAAAGAAGGAACACGATATTATGGTATGTGGAAAAAACAATTGCCTGCATTTATATAGGTTACTCTTCAAAACAGCACTTGGAAGTTCTAATCGACTGCAGTTGGATTTTGGAGTACTTACCTTGTAATTTTGGAGAATCTTTCGAAAATATTTATTTTAAGTCTTCGTTACAAATTTTGAAAAATATGTAGCCTGATAAAAAATCAAAGGAAGTTATAAATTTTTTCTGAAACCGTATCCGGCTAGTATGCCGGATACGGTTTTCCTTTTGATTTACACACAGCAAATCTGTAACTTAAAGCAATACACTCACGGCATCAAAACTTTTTTTACAAAAAAAGCAATAAACCACTTGTTAATGTGAAAAACAACAAGTATTTTTGTAAAAGATAAGAAACAGAGTAGAGCTGAACTCCAACTCCCACCTTTTTGCTGCAAATAGAGCCTATAATCACTAAAAATGAATGACTGTTTTTATGCAGCATTTGTCCGTCGTAACAATCTTTTTAGAATAGAAATTACAACCCTATAATATTAATTTGTTTATGAATAAAAATTATCTTCTTTCTATTATTTCCATTGTGCTGGTTCAGTTTTCACTATGTGCTCAGGATGTAACCGATAAAAGCGTGTTCAAGCTGAATGACAGCACTACACTTAAACTACCCGATGTTTTTGTAAAAGCCGAACGCCCTATACTAAAGGTAGTAGGTGGAAAATTGCAATATAACATCCCCAATCTGATTAAATACAAACCTGTTGACAATGCCTTTGACGTGCTGAAAGAGCTTCCGGGCATATCCATGAATGGTGATGTGGTATCCATTATCGGAACTAGCAAAACAAACATCCTTATCAATAACCGACTAAGCTCTATGACGCTCGATCAGGTTGTAAGTATGCTTAAATCAACCTCGGCGGGCAAGGTAAAGAAAATTGAAGTGATGTACAGCACTCCCCCTCAGTATGGTGTTCGGGGAGCAGCTATCAATATTATTATGGAAGACGATAAGACGCTGAAAGATGTGGTGAAAGGTGAAGTATCGCTCACCGGAAGTCAGGCTTATTATTTTACTCCTTCGGGACGTGTCAATCTAGGCTATACCAGCGGTCGGTTTTCCAGTGATTTTTCTTATTCGGTAGAGAAAGATAACGGGCGAAGGAGAGAAGACATGCAGGCTTTTCCTACATTCGAGAATCAAATATACACGGTTAATCAGGCAAACCAAGGCAAATCAATGGTCACTACACAAAATGTACGTGGCGTGTTGGAATACGAAACGTTAGCCAAAAGCCATCTGACTTTTACGTATACGGGATCTTTTGATCATGTCAATGCCAACAGATCTTCCATCACCTCTTTTGTAAATGTAGATACCGTATCAACCAATAATCATATTACCGGACCCACTTCATTGCACAGTTTTCGGTTGGACTATGTAACTGCCAAAGGGTTAAGCCTGGGTGGCGATTATGTACTGTATAACGATCGTACCAATCAGGATATGCTAAACTTATCAAGCCTGGACACACAGGAGGATATCAACAGCAGCTCATCGCAACATGTGCAAAAAGGAAATGTATATGCCAATATGACCAGTCATCTGGCACACGACTGGGAACTGAATTACGGAATAAGCGGATCATTATCGAAAACAGACAATAAATCGTTTACCAGTATAAATAATGTTACTGACAATACTGCTACCTTCGATCAGACACAGAAGGAACAAAGTGCCGGAACATTTATGGGCTTTACCAAACAGCTTACCGAAAAACTGTCTTTACAGGCTTCTCTGTCTCTTCAGTATTACAGAGCCACGGTAGATTCATTGCAGCAACACAGAACGTTGTGGGATCGGTTGGATTTGTTCCCCAACATGAATTTGTCCTATAATGCCAATGAAAACAATACATTCCAGTTATCGTTTTCGAGTGATAAAGTGTATCCAAGCTATTGGCAAATATCACCCAGTCGTAACTATATAAATGCCTATAGTTACTCACAGGGCAATCCGAATCTATTACCGGAACGTACTTATTCCAGCAATCTGAATTACATCTTTCTGAAAAAATATGTGTTGACGGCTTTTTTCAATCACGAATCGGGTAGTATTCAACAAATGCCTTATCAGAACAAAACATCATTGAGCCTCAATTACACAACCATTAATATGGATTACCGGAATATGTCCGGATTATCAGCTGAGATTCCATTTAAAGTAAGCGATCTGCTTGAATCGAAACTAACAACTACCGGAATACTCTTTCATGACAAAGGCACACTCTATGATATTAATTTCGACCGAAAAAAGATTTTTGGACAGTTCTCACTGGATAATACAGTTTTCCTAACAAAGAAAAAAGATTGGTTTTTTACAATCAGTGGTCTTTACCAGTCAGCAGCCATTCAGGGGATCTATGATATTGACGTCACTTCTAACGTAAGCAGTGCTTTAATATGGAAGTTTGCAGACGATAAAGCCAGACTGACACTTAAAGCCGAAGATATTTTTTCCGGACAGAATGCGAGAACTCATATAAATATCAGCAATCAACTAAATAATATGTATGTTTTTCGTGATACCAGGTTGGTTTCTTTGACCTTTAAATACAACTTTAGCGGATATAAGAAGAAACAGGTGGAAGAGGTGGATAAGTCTCGGTTTGGAAATGGGATATAAAAACACAAAAAAAGACAAAGTCCTTATGTTCTGATAAAATCAGGCCTATCGGATGAGTAGATATTAGCTACGGTCAGCCGTATATACGAGATCTTCAAAATAGAATCGGCTGAATTTCTTAATTGAAATTCAGCCGATATATTTAAGACAGCCCTGACAAATCTCAATTCTTTATTCAGATTCAGTATCGCGGATACCCTTCATTTTTTCATAACTATATAACTTCACGAACAATGCACCCATCATCGTCAGTCAATTCATTCTTCTGTAGAATTCGTTCTATTTTACGAATGATTGTCATAGGTGCAATATGCATACATTCGAACTTGATTGCCCTGCTGCATCCATTTTCACCATACATAGAGCATGGCTGGCAATCTAAATTGCGGATAACCACGTTATCAAGACTATGATACGGTGGGTAATACCCATTCTGCGGAGCAGTTGTTCCCCATACGGATACTACCGGGACATTGAGAAAAAAAGCCAGATGCATATTAAATGAATCCATCGCTAGGACTACTTTGCATTGAGAAATAATAACCGCCTCATCGATAAATTCCACCTCATCTATCAAAGAAACTATTCCAGGGTGTTTATTGACCCACTTATCGGCCTGTTCTTTTTCCCTGGCACCTCCGCCAAGTATAACAATTTGGTATTGATTGTTCAATTGGGCAAAGTAATCTAACACTATTTCCATTCTCTCTAAAGGATAAACTTTTGTTGATTCTTTGGAGAAAGGGGAAAAAGCAATTAAAATTTTAGTGAAATCCAAACCCAATTTCAGTATTTTCTCGGAAGACAACTGACGAGATTGGAACGTATTTGAATAATCTGTGGGTATATGAAGGTTATTATACGATAGCTTAGACAAGGCTTCCTTGTAAATTCCAATCATCGTTAATCCGTCGTTGCATTTATTTATCAACCTCTCTGGTAACCAAAAATGGGAGTCATCAGCAATGGCAACCTTGATTTGAGGAAGTCTTGCCATTAAGTGCCGATGAAGTTGTTTATCAAAAGTATCGTACTGAAAAAAGGCTACCTGTTCAAATTGAGCCATCCTTCTTTTCAGCTTGTAGAGCAAAACAGATCTTCTGATTAAAAAACTAACGCTTCTAAACATGCCTTTTGATGCTCTAGCAGGCATAGAGATAAAAGCAACATTGGAAGGCATCAATTCAACTAAATCCACAAAGCGACCGTTTGTCAATACAGTAAACTGTTCATCCGGATATTTTTTTGCAAGAGCATCAATCAGAGGCAACACAAGCAAGGCATCCCCAATACGTGAATACCTTACAATCAAGGTTCTTTTCATTATTTATACTTCATCGTTTTTAAATGAAATAAATTCAAAAATCAACAACACTTCGCGAATTGTTAGCCAGAATTTATTCAGCCTGCCAAGCGACGACAAAAATAGAATAATAAAACGAAACATTATTATCAGGTAAAAAGTATTATCTAAAAAGACACTAGTTAGTGGAGTTATTAGTGGCAGACCAAAACTTTCAATCATCTAATGAGCTATATCCGGTTAGGGTGAGGTTTATTTAAAAAAGCCACAACTAAACTCAATCAGTTATTTAATTTCAGTATCTCAGGATTCTCCACTATAAATTTATTAGCAGCTTCGTAGCCATGATGATAAATAGTGAAGTACGAATCGTAACTAAACTCATGAAATGATTCTATAGCAGGAGGTTCTATTATAAAGCGGCATAAATCACGTCCCGGTTGGGAATTTTGATGTTCAAGAGCTCGGACAGAGCAGACTACAGTATCGGTGGGATGTTTAAGTTCCTCAGGCATTTTATACGGAATAACATCTACGCCAATAATATTCTGACAGAAACCTGCGATTCCCTGTGCAGGCATATTATTCAGTAATCCACCATCAACATAATAAGTGTCATTGTCTTTTATGGCTTCAAAAACTCCCGGAATACTTGATGAAGCTGCCACCCATTTATCCAGTTCGACACCCGATTCGATAATTTCCCATTCGGCTTTGTTAAGGTTTGATACACAAACATAGAGTTTCTTTTTCAACAGATCAAAACTATTGTGTGGAATCACTTCTTTAATGAATGAGCGTAATATGCTGTGAGTAGACAATCCCGACCTCAGGAAGGATGGTTTGAAAGTCATCAATTTGGTGATTTTATAGAGCTTATCATCCTTAATCATTTGCAACATTTCGGCAGGCGTATAACCGGCAGCATATAAACAGCCAATAATGCTACCCATACTCGACCCTACAACGTGGGTGGGTTGAATTCCATGTTCTTCGAGCGATTGCAAAACGCCTACATGAGCAAAGCCCAACGCACCTCCCCCACTTAAACAAATTCCGAGCGTTTGATTGCCCGAAGAAGATTTAAACAAATTCTTAATGATTTTCATATCCTTGATTTTGATTAATTTTTAAATTGGACTTATGCCAAAACACCAACCTTTGCCCCCAAATTATACTAAAAGTAATTTTACTCTGTCCGTTTCAAAAGATAACGTTATTTGAAATTAAAATCTATTGACACATAAGCCTATAATAGTTAACGGATAAAAAACTTTCAGAATAGAATCACATAACACCATAAAATGGCTTATTTTTGTAAGACATTTAAAGTCAGAATCCGATCATGGATACAAGTAATTGTTACTGATATAATTATTTCAATATATCAGACTTGCTACTCGTAGCTAAATTCCCCGGCCTTCTTTATAGCTCTCAAAATTAAAAAAACTTTTCGATTTTTATTGGAATTTAAACAGAATAACTTAAAATAGTTTACAATGAAACGCTTCACTCTTACTTTTCTTTTAGCTTTATGTGTCAATTTTTTATTTGCCAACTTACTGTACGACATAACCGATGGCAAATTCAGAGCTAAATCAGTAGACATACCACGTTCAATGAACGATGGAGAACATTTTAGCTTGATGTCCAATCACAAAGCAGTTGTAAAATACAATTACAAAACAGGAGCTACTGTTGATACTATTTTCAGTATCTCGCGATTAAAGAAATCGCCTATCAAAGAAATCGCCGGTTATGAGTTCAGCCCCAACGAAGCCAAACTACTTGTTTACACAAACGTGAAATATCGGTATCGTCGTACATTTACAGCCGATTATTACGTCTACGACCTTAAACGCAACGAACTTATTCCTCTTTCGGAAAATGGTTCGCAGGAAGTTCCGCTATTCTCTCCCGACAGCCGTTACATAGCTTTTGCCCGTCAGAACAACCTCTATATGCGAAAACTGGATTTCAACACCGAAATCGCAATCACAAAAGATGGGCAGTTTGGAAGCATCATCAACGGAACACCGGACTGGGTTTACGAAGAAGAATTTGAGAAAACACGCTACTTCGAATGGAGTCCGGACAGCAAACTGCTTGCCTTTGTCCGGTTCGACGAAACAAAAGTACCGGAATATTCATTCCCGGTTTATCTGGACAATTCAAAAGAGAAAGATGAATTTAATACTTATCCTACGGCATATAAATTCAAATACCCTAAAGCCGGTGAAAACAATTCGGTAGTCAGCGTATGTGTTTACGATGATTATTACAAATCCATTAAAAGCATAAAACTGGGTGATGACGAACAGGATTTCTACATTCCCCGCATTAAATGGACAAACGCGGCCGACCAACTGGCTATTTTTAAACTAAACAGAAACCAGAACAGGTTGGATATGTTGTTGGCAAATCCTAAATCCACACTATCAAAACTTTGCTTGCGCCAGGAAGATAAATACTATGTGGATTATGAAAACATAGATTTTATGCATTTTTCAAGCGACAATTTATCATTTATAGGTGTAAGTGAGAAAGATGGTTATCGCCATGTATACCTTTATGGAATTAATGGCGTGGTAAAAAAACAACTTACTAAAGGAAACTGGGACGTAACCGATGTGTATGGCTTCGACGAAAAAAAACAGGTACTGTATTATCAGTCGGCGGAAATATCACCTATGCAGCGCGATGTTTATGCGGTGGATACAAAAGGAAAAAAAACGCGTCTGACTAATGGAAAAGGAACTCACAATGCCAGTTTCAACAATACATTTACGTATTTCGTTGACAACGCTTCAAGTGCTGAGACTCCTAACATTATCACGCTCAGAACCAATACCGGAGCGACTGTAAAAGTTCTTGAGAACAATGCTACTCTGGCTTCTGAGATAAAAGCACTAAACCTTCCTCAGAAAGAATTTTTCAATTTTACTACTTCCGAAAATATTAAGTTGAATGGCTGGATAGTAAAACCGGTAAACTTCGATCCAAACAAGAAATATCCAGTTTTGCAGGTTCAGTACAGCGGACCAAATTCTCAACAAGTGTTAGATAGTTGGAGAATTGACTGGGAATATTATTTAGCAACTCAGGATTATATCGTAGTTTGTGTTGATGGTCGTGGAACGGGAGCTCGTGGGTCTGAATTCAGGAAATGCACTTACGAACAATTGAATGTACTGGAAACTAAAGATCAGGTGGAAACGGCAAAATATCTGGCTAAACAAAGTTATATAGACAAAGACAGAATTGGAATATGGGGTTGGAGCTATGGTGGAACCATGACCTTATTCAGCATGACCACCGGCGAAAAAGTATTTAAAGCCGGTATTGCTGTAGCGCCTGTTACCGACTATCGTTTCTACGACACAGCTTATGCCGAACGATTTATGCGTCGCCCACAAGAAAACTTCAAAGGTTATGATCAATCATCCGCTTTGCGTCGTGCCGATAAATTACAGGGAAGCCTGCTTATCATTCATGGAACAGCCGATGACAACGTACACACGCAAAACACCTTATTATTCATTGACAAACTGGTAGCTGCAGATAAACAATTTGAAATGCAATTGTACACCGATAAGAATCATAGTATTTTAGGCAAACAAACCCGTAGGCATCTATATACCCGCATGACAGATTTCTTGCTGAAAAATCTATAGTATTTGGGGGTTAATTATAATACTTTTTTCGCCACAATGCGTTGTGTTATACCGACACTAAACAAAGGATAATATTAACTATTTTCCCCTTGTAATAATCAATTTGATTCGTTTACACAGAGAAATATGCTACATAACATGTTTTCGAGCGTTCTTTTCAAAGACATTTTCAAGTTCAAGATTATCTAATCGGTAAAAAAAATACTATCTTTGACACGTTAAAACTATCAATTATTCTAACTAAATATTTTAAAACATGAGTAACACAAAATCTCAAGAACAAGAGAACTATTTAGGACCATTTATCACATTGGTCTTCCTTTTCTTTATCGTTGGTTTTTTGACCACTGCCAATGGTCAGTTTCAAGGTCCATTAAAAGCCGCATTTTTAAGTGGTGCCGGTGATTTAAAAAACACATTTGCAACTCTTATCTCTTTTTCATGGTTTTTAGCTTATCCACTAACCGGAGGAATTGGTTCAGCCTGGGTATCTAAGTTCGGTTATAAAGGCACTTTGATTCGTGCGTTATTAGTAATGATTGTAGGTCTTGGCATTTTCTTTATGTCGTCATGGTTTACTGTTCAATTTCCTGAATCATCTGTACAGATTGCCTCTGCAACTATTCCAATGGGTTATTTTATATTTTTGTTAGGTTCGTTTGTTGTAGGTTCTGCAGCAACTATATTACAGGTAGTAATTAATCCTTATCTGACAGCTTGTAATGTAAAAGGAACTCAACCCGTACAACGTTTAAATATCGGTGGTTCTTCTAACTCAATCGGAACTACTGTAGCTCCTTTCTTCGTAACCGGAATTGTTTTCGGAGGTTTAGCTATGTCGGATGTAAAAGTTAGCCAGTTAATGATTCCATTTGTTGCTTTAATGGTTGTTATTGGCATCGTCACTTTTACTCTTTCAAAATTATCATTACCAGATATCAAAGGAACAAAAACTGAAAAAGGTGAAAAATTAGAAAAAAGTGTTTGGTCATTCAGTCACCTTACATTAGGTGTTATTGCTATTTTCTTCTACGTAGGTGTTGAAGTTGCAATCGGAGCCAACATTAATCTTTTCGCTATTAGTTTAGGCGGTTCATTCGCTTCGCAGGCTGCTATCATGGCTACACTATATTGGGGTGGCATGTTGGTTGGTCGTCTTATTTCAAGTTCATTAAGTAAAATTTCTCCTCAGGTTCAATTAGCAGTAACCAGCATTATGGCTACTATTTTCACTATTGCAGCCATTGCTTTAAACAATCCATGGTTATTAGTAGTTGTAGGTCTTTTCCACTCAGTTATGTGGGGAGCTATTTTCACATTATCAGTAAACAAACTAGGCAAATATACTTCAGTTGCTTCGGGTGTTTTCATGATAGGTGTACTAGGTGGTGCTATTATTCCTCTTTTACAAGGAGGTTTGGCTGATGCTTTCGGTTGGAGATGGACTTGGTTCTTAGTAATTTTGGGTGAGGCATTTATCTTATATTATGCACTTTCAGGATCAAAAGTAAAACAATCTGCAGAATAATAACTTTTTATAATATCAAATTGATAATGGAAAAACCATATGTAATAGGCATGGACATGGGTGGAACAAATACCGTTTTTGGTATTGTTGATACACGTGGCAATGTTATAGCAAAAAGTGCTATTAAAACAGGCACTCACACAGATGTTAACTTGTATATCGATGACATTTATGCCGAATTATCAAAATTAATTGATGCAAACGGCGGCTTAGATAAAATTAAAGGTATTGGCGTTGGTGCTCCTAACGGAAACTATTACACCGGCAACATCGAATTTGCACCAAACTTACCATGGAAGGGTGTTGTTCCTTTTGCAAAACTGATGGCTGAAAAATTTGGTATACCTGCAGCTTTGACTAATGATGCCAATGCAGCAGCAGTAGGTGAAATGACTTACGGTGCAGCTCATGGGATGAAAAACTTTATCATGATTACATTAGGAACAGGAGTTGGTAGCGGAATCGTTATCGACGGAAAAGTTGTTTATGGTCATGATGGATTTGCAGGTGAGCTTGGTCACGTAAATGTTATGCGCAATAATGGTCGTCTTTGCGGTTGTGGAAGATCAGGGTGTCTGGAAACTTACGCTTCAGCTACCGGAGTGGCACGTTCAGCTCGTGAAATTTTGGAAACCAGTACAAAAGGAAGTCTTCTTCGCAATATTCCCGCAGAAAGCATTACATCAAAAGATGTATTCGATGCAGCTATGCAGGGAGATGAAGTGGCAAAAGAAATTTTCAATTATACCGGAAAAATTCTGGGCGAAGCATTTGCCGATTTTGTGGCATTCAGCGCACCGGAAGCGATTATTCTTTTCGGTGGACTTTCGAAAGCCGGAGATTTAATTATGAATCCTATCAAAGAAAATATGGAAAAGAATTTGCTTTCAATATGGAAAGGCAAAGTCAAAGTTTTATTTTCTGAATTGAAAGAAGCTGATGCTGCCGTTCTGGGAGCAAGTGCTTTGGCCTGGGAACTTTAATAGATCTTAGAGTCAAGAACACCAAAACATTAGACTCTACACAAAATCCCTTCTCGATATTATTCGGGAAGGGATTTTCAGTTTTATTGCGTACAGACTACTAGCTCAGAGGAGTGTAAAGTTACTTCCACATCAAGGAATTTAGCAAACGGTTCTTCAATCCTATCTTCTGTGAAATAAGGAGTTTGTTCTCAATGAAATATGTTCAAAAAGTTTCTAGGAACCTGAGTTTCGAAACTTACCACTTCAGTAGTTATCGGATGATAAAAGGCTAATAAACGGGCATGAAGTCCAAGTCTATTAATCGGACTTACGTTGGCTCCATATTTTTTATCACCCACAATTGGATGTCCGATATCTTGCATGTGAACGCGAATTTGATTTTTACGCCCTGTTTCCAGTTCTATCTCAAGCAATGAGTAATCTTCGTTCGATTTTACACAACGGTAATGCGTAACAGCCTGTTGACCTCCATTATCAGTTTCACTAGAATGTATTTTCAGCGATTTTTCATTTTCCGAAAGCCAACTGATAATTGTATCCTTTTCTTTTTCGACCTTACCTTCTACCAAAGCCACATAAATACGACGGGTAATAATTCGATGCCAGTTCTCTTGAAGAATTGTCTGTACTTCTTTATTCTTAGCAAACATAATCACGCCCGAAGTTTCCCGATCAAGACGGTGCACTACATAAATCCGGTTATCAGGCGAGCTTTTCTTTACATGATTTTTCAAAATAGAGAAAGCAGTTGTTTCGTCAGGATTCCCTGTACTAACCGTTAATAATCCTTCTTTCTTTTCTACTACAATCAAGTATTCATCTTCGAAAATTATCTTCAGTTTGGGATGATTAAGCTCTACATTTCCACGTCCGCTATTAATAGCAACAATATCATTCGGTTCTAACGGTAAATTGAATTGTGTTGTCACTTTTTTATTCACCATCACTTGTCGGTGAGCCAACAATGATTTTACTGAATTCCGACTCATACCACCCATTTTGGCCAATAAGAATGTCATCAACTCAACAGGTTCAGTTACTTTTAAATATATTTCTTTGGGAGCGTGAGCTTGCGGTTTACGTTTCATGTTTTATATTTTGAAAATCACGGAATTCAATCCCGGTTATTGTAATAATTATTGTATTTCGAATTTGAGGGAATAAAATCCCACCAATTCTTAAATTAAACTTTTGGCAACAAAAGCAGCTGCATTTTCACCATCTATAGCCGATGAAGTAATTCCACCCGAATAACCAGAACCTTCACCGGCCGGGAATAGTCCTTTTACTATCGGATGTTGTCCGGTTTCAGAATCTCTGGGAACACGAACTGCAGCCGAAGATCGGGTTTCCACTCCTACAACCACGGCGTCGTTGGTCAGATAACCACGCATTTTACGATCAAACTTTTTAAATCCTTCGCGAAGTCGTGAAGAAATAATATCAGGCAACCAAAAGTGCAAAGGCGATGAAATCAAACCAGGCAAATAAGAACATTCAGGTAAATCTGCCGAGAGTTTTCCTCTTACAAAATCACCCAAACGTTGAGCCGGAGCTGTTTGTCCAAGTCCTCCGTTATTAGTATAAGCAAGGTGTTCAACATATTGTTGAAATTTCAAACCGGCTAACACACCATATTCTTTAAAGTCGGCAGGAATATCCTCCGGACGAATTTCTACAACAATACCTGAATTGGCATAAGGCGAATTGCGTTGGGAAGCAGACATTCCATTCACAACTATTTCATTCAAGCCACTTCCGGCAGGCACAATATGTCCACCGGGACACATACAAAACGAATACACACCACGCTCATTTACCTGATCAACCAGATTATAACTGGCAGCAGGCAGAAACGGTCCACGCTCCTTACAATGATACTGAATACTATCAATCATTGCCTGTGGATGTTCCACACGAACACCCATCGCAAAACCTTTTGCTTCAAGAGTAACTCCCTGGCGATTGAGCATTTCATATATATCGTGAGCTGAATGCCCTGTGGCTAAAATCAAAGAGTTAGCTTTATAAACATTACCATCATCTGTTTTACAACCAACAACCTGATTATTTTCAATCAGAATTTCAGTCAGTTTTTGTTCAAAATGAATTTCGCCACCACACGAAGTGATTGTTTTGCTTATATTTTCAATTACAATCGGTAGTTTATCAGAGCCAATATGTGGATGCGCATCGTAGAGAATTTCTTCTGCAGCACCGTGATGGTGGAATATCTCAAAAATACGGTCTGTATTTCCTTTCTTCTTCGAACGGGTATATAGTTTACCATCAGAGAATGTTCCAGCACCACCCTCACCGAAACAGTAATTGGAATCAGCATCTATACCTTTATTGCGGTTTAATTGAGCAATATCTTCTTTGCGGGCATGGGTATTTTTTCCACGTTCCAGAATAATGGGTCTAAGACCCGATTCTATCAATTTCAGTGCAGCAAAAAGCCCCGCCGGACCAGCACCAATAATCAATACCGGTGTTTTTCCTTCTACTGATTGATAATCAAACACAACTTTCTCCAGAACAGGAGCCGGTTCATCCCAATACACTTCCACCGTCAGATTTACTTTTGGTTGAAACGAGCGGGCATCAATGGATTTTTTTGTTGTGCGCAATCGGGTGATACGAGCAGGTGAAATCTCCAGTTTGTCTCCCACCTGTTTGGCCAGTAATTCAGGCTTTTCAGCCAACTCGGGAGTTAGCGTTAGTTGTATATGTTCGTGCATAAAAAGTTCAAATAAATTGGATTGCAAAGATACGCAAATTATGCATAAGAATAGTAGGATACATTTTGAGTATCAATAAACACCTCCACATCGCTCCTCATATTTCCTAAGAAAACACTTATTTATTTGTAAAATATTTTACAGCATATGTAAATTTATTTTACAACTTGTCACCTTCCTATTTTGTCCACACAACTAATTATCAACAAAATAACCTTCTGGCACAGTTTTGGGCAATAAGAACAACCATAACAACAGAATAGTATATGAAGAATTGGATTATAATCGTGTTTTGTATGTATAGCATGCTGCTTTGTGCTCAGGAAAAAAACTGGACGGTAGACGAATGTATGCGCTACGCCGTGGAGCATAGTACCAAGCGGGTAAAACAGGAAGCACAAAACGAAATTTACAAACAAAACCGACTGGAAGCTGTTGGCGGACTACTACCCAGCCTAAATGCATCGTCCGACGGAAGCATGTCTTTCGGGCGTGTACTGGATAAAGACACCTATCAGTATGTGAACAAAGGTACCTTGTACAATGAATATGCCCTCAACTCTACCTTGTTGCTTTTCGACGGGTTTGCACAACTATCGAAAACGAAAATGGAGAAGCTGAATAAACTGAAAGGCATTCAGCAATTGCAGGACATCAAGGATATGGTGGCTTATGAAACGATGGAGATTTTTTTCAACGTACAATATTATCAGGGTACAGTGAAACTGGCCATGCAGCAACTGGACCAAAGCACTGCCAACCTCAAGCAGGTGAAACGAATGGAAGAGCTGGGCATGAAGTCGGCACCCGATGTGGCGGAACTTGAAGCCAAAGAAGCCGAGGACAACTACCTGCTCACTAAACAGAAAAACCTGTTGGTACAGGAGACCATCCGACTGAAAGACAAAATGAATTTTCCGGTAAACGAAGAGATTAAAACTGCCAACTACGACATCCTGCTGCCTACCGATACGTTGCGCGAAAATGCGCTGGACATTTACCAGAAAGCGTTGAGTTATTCGCCTAAAGCACTGGCATCAAACAAGTCGGTAGAGTCTACCCAAATGGCGGTTAACGTAGCCCGGGGACGATTCTTTCCAAAGCTCTCGCTGTACGGAGGTGTCAACAGTTATTTCTCGCGCATGATGGACGGAACCACTTACACTCCGTTCAGAGACCAGCTCAACGCCAACGAAAGCTATTATATCGGGCTATCGCTCAGCGTGCCTATTTTCAATGGTTTTTCGCGCTCAGCCGAATACAAACGAAGCAAACAGCAACTGGTCATAGCCCGTACCGAACATGAAGAAGCTCTACGCTCGCTTTATAGCGACATTGAGCAGGCGGTAGCCGACGTTAACGGGCTGTCCGACGAATACCAACAAGCCGTCAAACGAACCGAATCGATAAAAATAGCCCATCAGGTTAACCTACGGAAATATACCGAAGGTCTGATCAGCGTTCTGGACCTGAACATCAGCTCAAACCGACTGCAGCAAGCACAAGTGGAAGAACTGTATACCAACTTAAAATATCAACTGAAATACAAGCTGCTGAATTATTATAAAGGGCAGCAATATACAACTAACAATTAGCAGTGAACAATAAGCAGCTATCAGGTGATCGTTAAACAATTGCATAATTCAACAATTATACTACTCAACAAATATGGACATTATACTTGAAAAGAAAAAAGGACTGAGAAAAAAACACCTTCCTTACGTGGCGGGAGGAAGCCTGTTACTAATCCTCATTTTGTGGATGATTTTGGGCAATCATCGGTCGCGCCTGACGGTGGAGCACGACAAACTGATGGTGGATGTGGTGACCCGAGGCGAGTTCAACGATTATATCCGCATCAACGGACAGGTGGAACCGATAAATACGATTCAGCTCAGTGCCATCGAAGGCGGTATGGTGGAGCAAAAAGTGGTGGAAGAAGGCAGCCAGGTACATCAGGGCGAGGTCATTGTCCGACTGAAAAACCCGATGCTCAACCTAAACATTCTGGATAGTGAAGCACAACTGGCCGAAAAACAAAACTTTCTGCGTAACACACAGGTGCAGATGGAACAGGAAAGGCTCAGTCTGAAAAAAGAAAAACTCCAACTGGAACTGGATGTGGAACGTAAAAAACGAAAGTTCATGCAATACAAACAGCTGTATACCGAAAAACTATGTTCGCAAGAGGACTATTTGCAAGCCAAAGAAGATTATGAGTTTGCCGTGAATAGCCGAAAACTGGTGGTGGAACGTCAGAAACAAGACTCCATCTACCGTGGCATTCAGATAAGACAAATGGAAGAAAGCCTGCACAATATGCGCCAAAACCTGATGCTGGTACGGCAGCGCATTGATAACCTGAACGTAAAAGCTCCGGTTGACGGTCAGCTGGGATTGCTCGATGTGGAAATAGGTCAGTCGGTAGCAGCCGGAAACAAAATTGGGCAAATCAGCGTATTGTCCGACTATAAAATAGAAGCTTTGATTGACGAACATTATATCGACAAAGTAAAAGCAGGACTGAGTGCTACCTTCGAACGGCAAGATAAGAACTTTGCCCTGCGGGTACGCAAAGTCTACCCCGAAGTACACGACAAGCAGTTTAAAACCGACTTTGTTTTTGCAGGTCACCGACCGGATAACATTCGCACCGGCCAAACCTATTACATCAATCTGCAACTGGGGCAACCCACCCAAGCTGTAATGGTTCCGCGCGGATCGTTCTACCAGACTACCGGCGGTCAGTGGATTTTTGTCGTATCGAAAGATGGCAAAACGGCTACTCGCCGCAACATCACCATCGGTCGACAAAACCCGCTTTACTACGAAGTAACAACCGGCCTGCAATCTGGCGAAAAAGTGATTACTTCGGGTTACGAAACTTTCGGGGACAGTCAAGAGTTGGTGCTACAGTAATCAGTGAACAGTAAACAATTATCAGTGAACAGTTAATTATGACAAACAATATCAGCACAGCTTTTCGCTCTGTTTTCAAGAAAAAGCAGAACAACGGAATTAAAATAATATCATTGGGTGTAGGACTGGCCATGGGGCTGGTGCTCATTGCCAAAGTATGCTTCGAACAAAGCTTTGACAACTTCTACCCCCACAGCGAACGCATTTATCAGATTCAGGAAAATGTAGTTTCCGGAAACGACAAACCGAATGCTTACGGTCAGATAAGCGGTGGAGTAGCTCCTGGAATGAAAGCAGACCTGCCTCAGGTAGAAGCAGCTACCCGGCTCACACCCCTACAGGACGATGCCGTCTTTTTCACGCAGGATAAAAAGCGACTTACCGGGACTTTTATTATGGCAGACAGTTGTTTGTTCGATGTGTTGCCCCGTCCGATGATTGTCGGAAATGCAAAGAAAGTATTATCGCAACCGATGTATGTATTAGTATCCGAAATCATTGCAAAGAAGATGGGCAATAATGCCGTAGGACAAACCATTCGGTTAGATACCTGGCCCGGAAAAACATTGACTATCGGAGGTGTATTTAAAGATATTCCCGAAAATACCCATTTAAAATACGATGTGGTAATTTCGATGAGCTCCATCTTACACTTTTTCCAAAATGATGGCACGAAAAACTGGGTTGGCAACGACCGTTACCTGGGGTATGTCCGCTTGGGCCCTAATACAAACCCGCAAAGTCTGACCCCGGCCATTAATAAAATGCAGGCGCGTCACGTAGACATGAATGAACTTAAAAAAGCCGGAGTTAAACTATCATACAGTTTATTGCAGCTGGAAAAAATTCATAGCGATGAACCGTCAACAAAGCGTATGTCCATTCTGCTAGCCTTGCTGGCCTTTGCTCTTATTTTTACTGCCGTATTAAATTACATTTTGATCGTGCTTTCGTCGCTGGTAAAACGTAGCAAAGAAATAGCCATTCATAAATGTTACGGTGCTGCCGAAGCGAATATAAGCAGTTTGGTACTAACCGAAACTTTTATTCATTTGCTAATTTCCATTGTCGTAGCCACGCTACTTATATTTCTTTTCCGTACACAGGTAGAAGAAATACTTGCAGCACCTCTCAATGCCTTGTTTACATTCCGAACCGGTCTGTTACTCGCAGTAGTTTGCATAGCTGTATTCTTTAGCTCCGGCATTGTTCCTGCACGAATTTTTGCCCGAATACCTGTTTCGTCGGCCTTCCGCAACTTCAAAGAGTCACGACGCAAATGGAAACTCGGATTACTTTTTCTTCAGTTTATTGCCACCGCTTTTCTGGTTACGCTGTTGGTCATCATCGGACGGCAATATAACAGCATGGTAAATGACAATCCCGGTTATGTCTATGAAAACCTGCTTTACTGCAATACTTCGGGAGTAACTAAAGTAGAAAGACAGAAGGCCATTGAAGAATTGAAACGTATACCCGAAGTGCAAGCGGTGGCAACCTGCTCCACTTTACCCATGTTTGGAGCTTCCGGCAATAATGTCTCAGAACCGGGTAAAACGCAGGAACTGTTCAACATCGCCGATTTATATAATGTAGATGCCGATTATCTTTCTTTGATGGAAATTCCGGTAGTGGCAGGAAAAGACTTTGAACATAGTGCTGCCGATTCAGCACAGGTACTCGTTAGTCAATGCTTTGCCGATAAACTTGCGAAAATGTTGAACTGGAAAGATGGAGTAGTAGGCAAAACGATTCAGGTTTCCGAACATGGTGCATGCACCATCAAGGGCATTTACAAGGATATCCGCATCGGTTCCATCAGTGAACCCGACCCACGACCATCAGCTATATTCTCAGCCAATGTTCCGCTAAACAACATTATGATTAAATTTCATCAACTCAATTCAGCTGGCATCCGACAAGTAAATGAAGTATTGCAAACCGTATTGCCCAACAAAGACATTGTAGTGACACCCTACAAAACTAGCATGACTTTTCTGTATAGCTCTTCCCGCTTATTCAGAAATTCGGTGCTGATTGGTGGCATCATTACGCTCATCATTGTCCTGATCGGGTTAATCGGTTATACCAACGATGAAATAAACCGCCGAAGCGCCGAAATTGCGATTCGCAAAGTAAACGGAGCAACAGCCAAGGAAATTCTACGACTTTTCATAAAAGATATTTTGCGTATAGCCATTCCGGCACTGGTCATCGGGGAATTATTGGCAGCTGTTGCCGCCGAAAAGTGGATGGAAAACTTTGCTCAAAAAACCAGTCTGTCTCTATTTATCTTTTTGGGATGTGGAATAGCTGTATTAGCTATTATTTTGTCGGTAGTCAGTCTGGACTCGTACCGCACAGCTGTCCAAAATCCGGTGGATGCCATAAAGAGAGACTAAACAGAGAACAGTAATCAGTAAATTATAAAATATGAAAGCAATATTTCGAAACTTCTTCTTTGTACTTAAACGATTTAAAACGTCAAGCATCCTGAATATTCTGGGCTTGTCGGTGGCATTTGCTGTGTTTGCAATTACGTTGACTCAAGTGCATTATG
>Ga0302296_1000742_pt1 | contig 25625 bp, 20 predicted proteins | sample III_Fen_N3_1_FD_194546 | JGI IMG/M metagenome (GOLD analysis project Ga0302296, IMG submission 194546) | Peat permafrost microbial communities from Stordalen Mire near Abisko, Sweden - III_Fen_N3_1 | ecosystem: Environmental > Terrestrial > Soil > Wetlands > Permafrost | place: Sweden: Abisko...
CCCACAACAGCCGTGTAACTTGCGGCAGGTAAGTAAGGATTTCCGTTTTTATCCGTGTGACCCAAACGGTTTCTGAAATTCCCAACTGAGATCACTTTTTCAGAACAGTTCCAAGAAGAAACTACCGTTTGTAATGTGTCCGGTAAATTGTAGTGAATAATAGGAGGGAAGGCGGCCGAGGTCGGGAGAGTTGTAACAATGTTGTTCAATCCGAGCGTCGCGCCACTCCATAAATCATAATTACCGCTTCCGGTGGTTTTGAATGAATACAGGTAATTCGTTGAATCAATCGATGAGAAATAAACTTCTAGGTGATAATTCCCTCCGACTATTTCCGGATACAATTCAATGGTTGCGATTCGATTAGCACCATTATATAAAGTGTCAAGAATAGGGGTGGCACCAATACCAGCAGTTGCTAGACGATAAACGGTTTCCGCACGTTCGTCAAATGATCCCGAAGGAAGATTTGCTCCCAAAGCATAGCTCCATGTGGCATCAGCTTCATCCGTCCACAGATCGAAATAAACGGTATTATTACCTAATTGTCCCGCAGGATTATTATCGAACCAAACAAAAGAAGTATCCGAAGCTACATCACCATGCGCATGGTATTTACCCCAAGTACCCGAGTTTCCGGCAGCGCACACAACAATTCTCCCCGGTTTTTCATCCAATAGTTGCTCCATAAGTATTGAAGCAGGATCATCTCCGTCGTGACTTCCTAAATATGAACCTAATGAAAGATTGACAACAGCAGGTAATCCAAGGGAATCGGCCTTTTTGAAAATGAAATCACAGGCATCTGCAACGGTCAACGTCCAGTTAGGTAAGTTGAAATTGGTTTCTACAATGATGATCTTAGAATCTGGAGCCACGCCTTTTTGTTTACCGTTGGCATATCCGTTTGAAGAACCGGCACCCGCCACACTTGTTCCGTGAGCAGTAGCTTCTTCATTACTTCCACAGGCTCCGGCCTGAATATCGGCCGCATCCCAAACTTGACCGTAGCCATAAGGCATGGGCGTATTAGCCGCATTTGGCAATGAATGATCCCAGTAAAACAGCACGCGGGTGTCTCCGTTTTCATCAATGAAATCACCATGCGTATAATCCAACCCTTGATCTACATAACCGATAATGACATCTTTTCCTGTAAATGGTGTTTGAAGTCCGCCCAAACCATTGTGCACTTCCGTTACATGGTGCGTTACCAAACTGGAATCGTTGAGCGCAACGGGCATGGAATGTTCAAAATAAAATTGTTGAATAATACCGGTTTCTTTAGCTTGTTGAATCCATGCTGGACTCGCTTGAATAAACACCCATTCCGGTGTCACCGATTTTACATTTACGGAAGGATCTTTCAGCAATCGTTCCAGCACACCCTCGGTATTCGTCACACTGAAAGCAATGCGTGTATTCGGATCTTTCTGTAATTGTCCGGCAAAACCCAGTTGCTGATGCGTTTGAGAAAAAGAGTGTCCAACGCAACTAACCAATAGGATAATTGCCGTCAAGTAGTTTTTAAGATGAACCATTGATGTAGTATGTTTTCCGTAAGACGTCAAAATTGACCTTTAAGTTAAAAAAAGACAACGAATAATTGATTCAAATTACGATATTTGTTTTTACATGTCAAAAAAATAATCGAACGAAACGCGATAAAACGCTATGAAAAAAAGATTCATCACATTGTCACTTGCTCTTCTTTCTTTTGGAGTAATGAATTACTTCTACGGTCAGGAGAAGACAGAGATTGTCAATTGGTATAACGGTAAATCACCGGGTATGAATACCGATAAAGCTTATTCATCATTGAAGAAAAGAAAATCTTCTACTGTGATTGTAGCTGTTATTGATTCCGGAATTGATATCGAACACAAAGACCTTCAAGGGAAAATCTGGTTAAACGAAGACGAAATTCCTAATAATGGAATTGACGACGATAAAAACGGATACATTGACGATATGCACGGTTGGAACTTCTTAGGTTCTGCTACCGGTGAAAATCAAAAATATGCACGTTTAGAAAAAACACGTTTGTTGGCGCAATTGGAAGAACGATTCAAAGGAAAAGAATCTTCTCAAGTTGCTTCTGCAGATAAAGCGGATTATGAGTTGTACAAACGCTTGAATAAAGAGGTTGCCGATGAACGCAAAGGCAACATGGAAGCGTTGGAGCAATACAAAGCAATCGGTGAAATGCTCCCGGGAATCAAAGCGGAATTGATTAAAAAATTTGGCGCTGATTTCACGGCAGAAGATATTGAGAACTGGAAACCGACTTCTCCTGAAGAAATGCAAATGAAACAATTGGGAGCTTACATTGCTTCCGGTGAATTGACTGAAGCTGCTATTCAAGAAGGTGTAGATCATTTCGATGCTTCTGCCAACTATCAGTTGAATACGGAATACGACGATCGTATGTACATCGGTGACAACCCGAACGATTTCAACGATATCCATTACGGTAACAACGATGTTGAAGGTCCTGACGCATTGCACGGAACACACGTAGGTGGTATTATCGGTGCAGTTCGTGGAAACGGATTGGGTGGCGACGGTGTTGCTGAAAACGTAAAATTAATGTCATTGCGTGCCGTTCCGGATGGTGATGAGCAAGATAAAGATATCGCATTGGCTATTCGTTATGCGGTTGACAACGGAGCAATGGTAATCAATATGTCTTTCGGAAAAGGGTACTCGATGCACCAAAAAGAAGTGTATGATGCCTTGGCTTATGCCGATTCAAAAGGAGTATTGTTGGTTCATGCAGCAGGAAATGACGCTGCGAACGTAGATGAAACGGATAATTTCCCTTCTTCATCTTATTCGTTCCAAACAGCTAAATTGGGTAACTACCTTACAATTGGTGCTTCTACACGTTACCTGAAAGACAAGAAATTGGCTGCCGACTTCTCTAATTACGGTCAAACGAAAGTAGATGTTTTTGCTCCTGGATTGGAAATTTACAATTCCGTTCCACAAAGCGATTACAAAACCTTGCAAGGTACTTCAATGGCTGGACCAATGGTTGCAGGTGTTGCCGCGATGTTGAAATCTTACTTCCCGACGTTGACAATGTTGCAAATTAAAGAGGCTATTTTGTCTTCAGCGAAAAGTTATAAAGGCACGCAACAAACATTGCCGGGTTCTGAGCAAAAAGTTGATTTTGCTACACTTTCAGTAACAGGTGGAGTGGTAGACGTTAGTGCTGCTGTGAAAGCTTGTATGAAATTGGAAGCTAAAAAATAAGAATACACGTAGTTAATAAATGAAAACCGTCATCTACATTAGGTGGCGGTTTTTTAGCATTAAATGGTATGAAAACACTCTTTATCTTATTGGTTGGTGCCGTTGCACTGACTTCGTTTAAACCGGTACCTGCTCAAGATGAGCTCAACAGCGTTCTCGATAATTGGCACAAAGCCGCTGCTGCAGCGAATATCACGGATTATTTCAGTTGTGTCACGGATGATTTTGTGTTTCTGGGAACCGATCCTACCGAGCGTTGGAACAAAGAACAATTTCAAGCGTTCTGCAAACCGTATTTTGATCAAGGAAAAGGCTGGGATTTTAAATCAACTGAGCGTAATTGGGTGTTTTCCAAGAACAAAAAGATTGCTTGGTTCGATGAAAAACTCGATACTTGGATGGAAGGATGTCGCGGAAGCGGTGTAATGGTAAAAGAAGGGAAAACCTGGAAATTGGCTTATTATAATTTAACGGTGTTGATCGAAAACGATAAGATTAAATCGTTTATTGAGTTGCGAAAACAATAATTAACTCTATAGCCCTTTATTTCCGGATATAATAGGACAATTCTATCCACTTGAGGCGTCCATTTCCCATTTAAACGCACAACCTTTGTAGAATTTGACGCACTGTGTATTTTCCACCACGAATTAATCCGCCTGAGGCGGAACGTATTGTGTACAATTCATTACGAATGGTCAGCCAAGGCTGATTTCACTAATCCAAATGGAAACTTGTTTCCATCATTCGCTTTAAATTCATGTATGATTTTCATTTCCGCCTCAGGCTTTGGAGACTGTTATTTGCGCTTTAATGGGGAATTGCCCTTGAGGCGGATTAAAATTGCGCAATTTTAAAAGTACGGGTTTAAACTTTTCTCATCAAAATTAGCTCGTTTTTTCATGGGTAAAATTCCAAATTGCCCATTTGGCAAATTTGGAATTTTGCCAATTTGAGTGCGGAAATTCTGCTAAAAACCACTATTAATCAATCATAAAAAACCAAAATTTAAGTGATTCTTTCTGTTTAATAGACTATATTGATCAAAAAAGGAATCATTATGAAGAAAGTAAAGTATGGATTACTTACAATTGTGTTTCCACTGATTGTAGTAAGTTGCAGCTCGGAAGAGGCTGCCGAAAAGAAACAAGCTAAAATGGATCCCACAGAAGAAGGATTTAACCTTCAAGGAGCCATTGAGTTATTTAAACAATCAAAAGATCCGGCAGATTTTGAACGTTCTCTAAACGTGAAAGACAATCCGGTGAATAACCTGGATCTCAACGACGACGGTAAAATAGATTTTGTAAAAGTAATCGACAGATCAAAAGATCAGAGTCATTCCATTGTGATGCAAGTAGTACTGAATGAAAAAGAAAATCAGGACATTGCAGCAATCATGATTCAGAAAAACGGACCTTCAAGCGCGCGTCTTCAAATCATTGGAAATGAAGTGCTTTATGGAAAAGAAGTGGTACTTGAACCGATCGCGAAAGACGAAGAAAGCGGTTCTAAACCTACTGCGATGTTATTGGCTTCCAATACTACCATTACAGTCAATGTGTGGACATGGCCTATTATTCAACATGTTTACCGAGTAGAATATGTGCCTTATGTTTCTCCTGTAAGATGGGAAGTTTATCCTGTTTGGTACGAGCCGGTGCATCATCACCACAAACATCATGGAAAAGGCCATGCTTACGGACATTACAAACATGACTACGATGATGTTTATTACCGGGCTGTTCCTGTTTGTGAGCTAGAAAGTGCACATGGATTGTATATTGAAAACCGTACCAATTCAGCAACGATTCGTATCGAGTTTGGTCGTGAGTTCCCTAACTTTCGGGTAGAAGAAGATGAGCATCGTCACGACAAGCATCATGATCAGGATTTCGGAGAACATCATGATAACGGCAACGGACATCACGAAAAAGAGTGGAATCAAGGTCAAGGTGAAAAACATGAAAACGGTGGAAAACATGATAAAGAAGATAAACACGATGTCAAGTTTAATCTGAAAGAGAATCATCAACCGTCGCATGAAAAAGGCAATGACCACGGAAACGGTGGTGGAAAACCCGAGCATGGAAATGGTGGAGGCAAACAAGATCACGGCGGCAACGGTGGTGGTCACGGAAAAGGAAAGAAATAATAGCATTCAAAACCCCGATAGATTAAACAGGATTTGGCTGGAGTATTCGTTACTTCAGCCCTTTTCGTTTTGCAAATCCTCTTTAACTATTCCTTGGTAGAATTCATGTTAACAACATGCGGTTTCAACGTAGAATGAATAAATAATGTCAGACAACTTTTAAGCACAAAAAAAACGGGAGCCTTTCGAACTCCCGTTTAGTATTTCAAAATTGCTTTCGAAATTATTTTCGTTTTTTCATTTCTTGTTGCTGACGCTGAGCATCCTCTAATCGCTGAGCAAACTTACTTTTCTTTTTCGGTCCTGCAGTAGAAGATTTACTACGAGCCGCTTCCATTTTCGCTTTCAATTTCTCTTCATCTACGAAGAATTGTTTGATCACGAACATCAAGATAATCGTCATCAAGGTAGAGATGAAGTAGTAGAAACTCAAACCTGCAGCAAAATTATTGAAGAAGAAAATCATCAAAATAGGGAAGATGTACATGATCACTTTCATGTTCGGCATTCCCGGTTGTTGTTGCTGCGAAACGTTGCTGCTATTCAAATAAGTATACACCAAGGTAGTCGCAGACATCAATAATGTAAACAACGACATGTGGTCACCATACATTGGAATGTACGAACCGAAATCCCAAACCGAATCGTAAGAAGACATATCTTCCGCCCACAAGAATCCGCGCTGACGCAATTCAAACGTAGCAGGGAAGAAGCGGAATACAGCCAATAGAATCGGCATCTGAACCAACATTGGCACACAACCGGCCAGCGGAGAAGCCCCCGATTCGCGGTAGAGCGTCATCATGTCCATTTGCTTTTTCATCGCGTCTTCCTTGTTCGGGTATTTCGCGTTGATTTCGTCGATATTCGGTTTCAGGATGCGCATTTTAGCAGAGGAAACAAACATTTTCCACTGAATCGGCATCAATAATAATTTCAAGAAGAATGTCAGTAACAAGATCGCAATTCCGATTCCCATTCCTGTTGAATTCAACAAGTTAAATACCGGTTGAACAGCATACAAGTTGATCCAACGGAACAATCCCCAACCGTAGTTGAGCATGTCGTCGTAGTTTTTACCGTATGATTTCAACAAAGTATAATCGTTCGGACCGTAATACCAACTCATGTTTACCATTCCGTTTTCCGACGATTTTAACGCGAGATTAAACGACGACTTGTAGCGTTTGATGTGCGTGTGGAAACGATCCATTCCATCGGTATAGTTGGTAATCTTCATCGAAGTACCTTTTGAACCGAATGCTTTTTCAGGCTGAAGAATAGAAGAGAAGTAGCTTTGTTTGTAAGCAACCCAATCCACATCTTGTGTCATTTTCTCTTCATCATTCGCCAATTCGCTCAAGTAAGAGAACGATTCGTCTTTCAACTGGTAGCAAATGGTAGAAACTTTACGTTGCTCAGAAAGCAAACGCTCTGTACGACGATAAGCCATGTTCCAGTTCATCATCACATTCTTCGCCAAGACTTGTTTGCCTAAACCGTTGAATTTGATGGCGAATTTCAAATCGTATCCGTCGTGCAACGTATAGATGTATTCGATAGAACCTTCATCTACTTTGTGCTCAAGTACCAGTTTGTGCTTGTTTTTCGACTTAACGGTAAATTCTTTTTCACCTGTTGTGTATTCTTGTCCGTTGAGTGGAAAAGCCAATTCATTCACTTGGTCGCCTTCTTTGAACAAGTACAACGGAGTAATTTTCTTGTCGTTTTTCGCAAACTCATGGTACGTTTCAAACTCTTTCAACTGAACAGCAGATACCACACCACCTTTTGTAGAGAAATCAACAATCAGGTTGTTCGATTCCAAGGTAATTGTTTCCGCTTTGAATTTCGGAGCAGTAGCTACCGGCGCAACATCAACTGCAGGAGTAGAAGGAGTAGCAGCAAGTGTTGTATCGTGACCCAATGAATCAACGTAAACCGGATTTCCTTTAGCGTCTTTTACCTGATTTCCTTTTTTGTCTTTTTTAGGTGTAAGACTTGCTGTTGCAACTTGCGCAGCAGGTTTTTCTGCTTCTTCTTTTTTAGCTTTCGCCTCTTCGGCAGCTTCTTTCTTTTTGTTGGCGGCCTCAATTTTCGCCTTTTCCTTCTTGATCTCAGCATCAGAAGGCTGATTGAAGATGGTGAAGGTGACTAAAATAAGCCCTATCAGTGATAAACCGATGATTGTATTTTTATCCATTCTGGTTATTTGTTTTTGTTTTCAATAGCAGCTTTCACGAAAGCCACAAATAGCGGATGCGGATTGTCTACCGTACTTTTATATTCAGGGTGAAACTGAGCTCCGACAAACCAAGGGTGAGAAGGTAGTTCAACTACTTCAACCAAGCCCGATTCAGGATTTTTACCTGTTGCAATCATACCGGCTTTTTCAAATTCTTCAAAATAAGCGTTATTGAACTCGTAACGGTGACGGTGACGTTCGGTAATTGATTCCGTATTGTAAGCATCCGAAACGCGTGAATCCGGTTTCAACTGACATTTATACGATCCCAAACGCATGGTTCCACCTAAATTGGAAATGGTTTTCTGTTCTTCCATCATCGAAATCACAGGGTATTTGCAATCTTCAGCAATTTCAGTAGTATGCGCATCATCGTAACCAAGTACGTGACGGGCAAATTCGATCACCGCGCACTGCATTCCAAGGCAAATTCCGAAGAAAGGAACCAGGTTTTCACGTGCATAACGCACTGCTTCAATTTTTCCGGAAATTCCACGTGAACCGAAGCCAGGTGCAACTAAGATTCCGTCCAATTCAGCTAATTCGGATTTGATATTTTCTTTGGTCAATGATTCGGAATGAATCCATTTCACCACCACACGACTTTCATTGGCAACACCACCGTGAATAAACGCTTCGCTGATGGATTTATAGGCATCTTTCAGCTCTACGTATTTTCCAACCAACCCAATGGTTACTTCTTGTTTCGGTTCTTTCAAACGCGTCAAGAACGATTTCCATTTGGTCAAGTCTGGCGTTGAGCGAGAAGGCAAGCCTAATTTCTCAAGAACCACTTTGTCTAATTCCTCCGATTGCATCAACAACGGAACGTCGTAAATTGACTCGGCATCACGTGATTCAATTACTGCATTCATACTAACATTACAGAACTTAGCAATTTTCTTACGCAAGGTAAGATCCAACTCATGTTCTGTTCTGCAACACAAAATATCCGGCTGAACACCTAATTCCAATAATTGTTTAACGGAGTGTTGTGTCGGTTTCGTTTTCAACTCGCCTGCAGCAGCAAGGTAAGGAACCAACGTCAAGTGAATAACGATACAATCGTTTTCGTATTCCCACATCATCTGACGAACCGCCTCTACATAAGGTAAGGACTCGATATCGCCCACTGTACCACCAATTTCGGTAATCACAATGTCAAATGTTCCTTTTTTACCAAGGATTTGAATGCGTTCTTTGATTTCGTCGGTAATGTGAGGAATCACCTGAACGGTTTTCCCCAAAAACTCACCACGACGTTCTTTTTCGATTACCGATTGGTAAATACGACCGGTTGTTACATTGTTGGCTTGAGAAGTAGGAACGTTTAAGAAGCGCTCGTAATGCCCCAAATCCAAATCGGTTTCAGCACCATCGTCTGTTACGAAACATTCGCCATGCTCGTAAGGATTGAGTGTTCCGGGATCAATATTGATGTAAGGATCTAGTTTCTGGATCGTTGTGGAATAACCTCTTGCTTGAAGGAGTTTGGCTAAAGAAGCCGAAATGATTCCTTTTCCAAGTGATGAAGTAACACCCCCGGTTACAAAAACATATTTGGTACTATTTGACATGATATAAAAAATGTAACTACGGGGCGCAAAGTTACAATAAAGAAGTCGAATGGCAATTTATTTGTTGTTTATTTGAAACACAAAGACACAAAGGTTTTTTTTATTAAACGAGACGTGTTAAGGTCACAAAGGTGACCTACCTAAATCCCTTTGTGTTCTTTTAGCAAGTCAAACTTGTCTATTTTCTTTGTGTCTTTGTGGTTCTTCGTTTAATACAAAAACAAATCATTAATCCCCGTTTGGAAATAGAACTTGTCAGGGCGTTTTTCTTTGCGTTGAAACACATTCTCACCGTTTTCATTCAAGCGTGGGTAATGAGGGGTGTTCCGCTGGACCTTTTTCGGCAACAATAGTAAATCGTGGGTAAGGCGATTCTGAAATAAGTGTCGAACTTGTTCACTGTCGTCGCCTATTGATAACGAAACCGTTTGTTTGTAGTCGATCAGATGCTGACCTGTTACGTACAACACTCCGTGATTCAGTTTTCCGTAAGGTAAACAAGTAAGGTCTCTGTAACCGCTCGGACATTTTTCCATAGGGGTTTTATTCCACACTGAATGCCGTGTTTCTCCCGTCCAAATCATTAACCCGACACCCAAACTGCGCAGACTATCACGATAACTCACATGCAGATTTCCGGTCCTGAAACGATCTTTGGCTTGCCCACCGAACACATCGTTTTCAAATTGAATATCCACGCGTTTGATACCGATGTTCCACGTTCCGGAGCGTTGCGAAGTTCCCAGCGGATCGAAATACCATAGATAAGCGTAGCCAATAGAATAAGGACGTTTGGTTTGATGCAATGCGCCGTCCCAATTAAAATTGATCGGATTGGTTTCTTTTCCGGCCATGAGCACGAGCCCAGTTGTATGTCGCCACTCGCCGAAACAGCTTCGTTGCCCTAAATTAAAAGCGTTGTATCGATATGCTGTCCCGATATTTAACTGCACGTAATCAAATGCTAGGTAAGTGTTGATTTTGAGTCCGATAGTGGTTTTGTGCGTGCCAATGTTTGCAGTGAATTGCGCCTGAATACCCCAGTGTTTTTCCTGCCACTGCTGCGACAATGCCCCAAAAGAACATACGAGAAAAAGACCGATCAACCACTGTTTCATTGTTGCTGTTTTGGCAATAATTGTACCGAAGATAACAAACTTTCAACCCTTCATTTCACCGCTCATGCAATCCTGCTACCTTTTATGCACCAACGATTGTCTAATAGACCGAAAGGCTTACATTTGGTTTATGATAAGAGGTCAACGGTTTTATTGGATAGCACAAATCACTGGATGGTTATTGCTTTCCATGTTTTTGATGGTTTCCACATTTGCCAGTAAAGAAGCGCAAAAGATCCCCAAAGAAGACCTTATTATTTCCTTCGTCGTATTTTTTCTGCTTGGTGTTTTTATATCGCACTTCATGCGTTTGATTTTTATTCGTCGAGGATGGTTGAATTTAAAACTTGGTCCGCTCATTCCACGAATCTCTGGAGCCAGCGTTACAGCAGCCATTGTAATGGTTAGCATAAGTGCCGTTTTGTCGATGCTTTTAAAAACCGACCCAAGACCGTTTGAAGTATTTGCATTGATCGCCAACGCCATCGTTTTGGCGATCTTCTTTCTCATGTGGAATGGGCTGTATTTTACCTTTCACTTTTTCCAGAAATCACGTGTGCAGGAGGTGAAAAACTTACAGTTGAGTGCCAGTCAAAATGAAATAGAACTCAAAAACCTGCGCTCGCAACTCAATCCGCACTTCTTATTCAATTCACTTAACAGTATTCGTGCGTTGATTGATTTGGATCCCGTGCAGGCGAAAGAAAATGTTACGACGCTTTCCAATCTCTTGCGCAAGTCGTTGATTTTGGGGAAAGAACAATTGGTGACTCTTAAGGATGAGCTCGATTTAGTGAACGATTACCTGGATCTGGAAAAAGTGCGTTTTGAAGAACGATTGTCGATTGTGATACGTCATAACGAGCAACTAAACGACTTCCCGATACCACCATTTATTGTGCAAACATTAGTTGAAAATGCGTTTAAGCATGGTATTTCCAAGTTGATTGCTGGTGGAACTATTATTATTGAAACAGTTTCTCAAGGCAATACGGTAACCATTCGTGTGATCAACGACGGCACATTGGCCAAAAGCGTAGATACCGGAATAGGATTGCAAAATACCTTGCGACGATTGGAATTACAATATGGCGTAAAAGCCCGATTTAACCTGCAGGAAAAAGCGGGGAAAGTTACAGCAAGCATCGAATTAAAAGAACAAGTGATATGAGAACGATTATTATTGACGATGAGCGTTTGGCGCGCGAAGAATTAAAAAAACTACTGAAAGATTATCACGAAATTGAAATCATTGACGAAGCCAAAAATCCGGAAGAAGGAATTGAGAAAATCAAAGCCCTGAAACCCGATTTGGTGTTTTTGGATATCCACATGCCGGGAATGACCGGTTTTGAAATGTTGCAAAAATTGGATGAAATCCCGAAAGTAGTTTTTGTAACGGCACATGATGAGTTTGCCCTGAAGGCCTTTGATGTGAAAGCATTGGATTATGTACTCAAACCGGTCGATCCGGCTCGTTTAGAAGAAACGATGCAAAAAATCATGGCAAATGACGATGAATTTCAGTCGAATGCCGGCGCCCCGAAAACAGATCGTTCTACACGTCCACTTTCCGTTACCGATTCCATTTTCATCAAAGACGGTGAAAAATGTTTCTATGTATCGCTGAGCAAAGTACGCAAGTTTGAAAGCGATGGAAACTATGTAAAAGTGTACTTCGAAGGAAGTCGCCCGTTGATTTTACGTTCACTGAACAGCCTTGAAGAACGCCTTGATCCGGAACACTTTTTCAGAGCCAACCGTAAATTCATTATTAACCTCAATTGGATTTCAATGATAGAAAACTGGTTCAACGGTGGTTTGCAGGTGGAATTAAAAGAAGGGGAGAAGGTGGAGATTTCTCGCAGACAAGCCATTAAGTTTAAGGAGATGATGTCGATTTAAATGGAATTATGAATTGGACAATTATAAATTATAAAGGACCTTTCCCATCTTTATAATTGATTATTTCTTAAAGGGAATTATGAATTGGACAATTATAAATTATAAAGGACCTTTCCCATCTTTATAATTTATCATTCATAATTTATAATTTCCCGAACTACTCCGATTCCGGCATATCATCTTCTTCAATTAAAGCCATTCCGTTTTCATGGATCACAATTAAGCGTTGTTTGTAGAGATTACCGACAACTTGCTTGAATGTCTTTTTACTCCAGCCAGTTAGTTTTTGAATGTCGGCAGGATCAGATTTATCCGTTAAGGCAATAAAACCGTCGTTTTCCACCATCAACTGCATCAGCTTTCGTGTCAAAGGTTCCACCTTGTCGTATCCCTCCGGATGCAGCAAAATATCCAACTTCCCATCTTCACGAACGGTTTTTACATAACCAACGGTGCGTTCGCCCAAACGAAACCTGCGGTGAACATCCGAATGAAAAATAAGCCCTCGGTATTTATTGTTAACGATTACTTTTAATCCCAAATCGGTGGTTTCGCAAATCAGCAATTCAACAGCGGCGTTTTTCTCCAATTCACCTGTTGCCGATTCGTAAAAGGGCATTACACGAGCGGTTGCAGCCAATCGTTGTGTAGCTTCATCTAGGTACATATACACCAAGTATTTCCGGTCTTCAACCATGTCTTTCGGTTGCTCACGAAACGGAACCAACAGGTCTTTTTCCAATCCCCAATCCAGGAAAGCACCGTGTACGTTTACTTCCAATACATTGAGGTAAGCAAACTGATTCAATTGAATCAGCGGAACCCGCGTAGTTGCTACAATACGATCTTCCGAATCTTTATAAATGAATACGTTGAGTTCATCTTCCTCTTTGTACTCGTCCAATACATATTTATTAGGCAACAGCACATCGTTTCCTTCTTCGTCAAGCAAAAAAGCTCCCGGAGGAGTAAAACGATCTATTTTGAGGGTGTTCCAGCGTCCGATATTCATGGGGCAAAGGTATGATTTTTAAGGATAGGCGTGCTATGGACCACAAAGGCACAAAGATTTTTTTAAAGGATTGACGTGTTAAGGACACAAAGTAATTCCATCTAAAACTTTTTGTGGGTATAAGAAGTATCTTCTGCACATCGAAAATGTGATCCTCAGAAACTTGCCATTTATTTCGATTTTGCATCCTGTTTCTCAGCACAAGCCTTGAAAAACAACTCTCCTAGTTCAGTAAAAACATACTCAAAACCGGTTTCACCTACAACAACACTTGGCACCTCGTTAACAAGTTCCTCATTAATTAGCTTAGCTTTATTCAATTGAATACTATTTATCAACCCCAATCTTTTGGCATTTTCAATTTCGAATTGCAAAATATTGTTTGTGCGAAAAATTGAATTGGATCGGGCTTCATTATATAACGCTTGAATTTGTTCTTGAAATTTATCAAGAGTTTCTTTATAATCAGAACCTTCTTTTACTTCAATATTTTGTATTGTTTTCTCTTGATACCAGATTGAATAAATATTATATTGGTGTTCTAGAACAGTAAACTCATTTTTGGAAACCTGACTCAATATAAATGGGAAGACATGGTTTTGAACATTTTGCTCTGAATCAAGCATGTTAGTTAGAAGATTCGCCCATTTATCTTGCATGAAATCATCATCTTCAAGTGAACAGTTTTCTAATAACGGACATATTAATTTAGGTGAAATTACTTTTAAGGGCAGATTTAGCTTTTTACTTTTCTCAATTGCTTTGGATAGTGTTTTCAATTGGTTGGATATTCTCCAGCGTCTAATACCATCACCTGCAAGCAAACCTAATTCTTTTGTTGGAACACCGATAACATTATCAATCCATTCAATAATTTGTTTTTCTGTATTCGAATTTAATTGCATATTTTTCAGAGTGTCAGTCTTCTTGATAATTAATAAACTCAATTAAAGGAATCTAAATCTCCTTTGTGCTCTCTTAACACGTCAAACATGTGTTTTTCTTTGTGCCTTTGTGGTAAAAAGAAAACCTGAATCTATCTTTAGAAGTACAAATTCCCTGATTGCTTCGCTGCCAGAATCATACAAGGCAACTTCAATTCATTGGTTATCAACGATTGAGCAAATGAATCAAACTGAGGTAATAAACTTTCGGAATGGTAAGCAATAGCAATGACATTGATGCCCACTTCACTTACATATTGCATGATTTTCTTTGAATAGGATCCTCCGTTTTTCAACAAGTGAACTTCACATTTAGCACCTTTCTCGTCGTATTTATTGCGAATCAACAATACGCGGTTTTTGGTTTGAGTTGAAAGTCCTTCGTCGTTGTGGCGCTCACCGATAACGTGAACTGTGGCGTCGAAAATACGTGCCAAATCACCTGCCGGGCTCACAATCTGCAAGCTTTCCTTCGTTAAATCAATTGGTACTACAATGTTTTTGATTTCAACATGTTTGGTACCATCTTGTACGATCATGAAAGGCACATCACAACTCGTGATTACCTTCATGGCATAACTTCCGGTGAGTTTTTGAAAACCTTTCGCTCCATGAGTACCCATAATAATGAGTTGCGCGCGTTCTTTGTTGGCAATTTTGGAAATATCTGAAAAAATATCACCCAATGCTACATTCACTGTCACATTGACATTGGCCGGAATTTGTTTTGAAGCTACGATCGCATCGAGTTTTTGCTGTGTAGGTGCAATTTTCGCTTTGTTGTCGACCAAATTGAGCACCATCACTTCTGTACGTACGTGATTACCTAAGAATAAAGCATATTCAAGAGCTGTGTCTCCAACTGAGGTTAGATCGTGCGGAACAATATACAAATTGTGACTCATAGTGAAAAGTTTGTACCAATATAGCCATAATGTTTGTTTTTGAACGAGCAAGTTTTACACAGTTTCGTGTTGATTGAATGAATCGCTGTTTTTAACGAACATTAGCAGTTAAAATACCTAGCAATCAGCAGGAAGTTTACTTTTACACCACCAATTTTTATTCGTAAATACTACATACACATGGGCAAGGTCTTTTTACTCGTTCTTACATTCGCAATTGGCGCACAAGCATTGTTTTCAGTACAATTATTCGCCACCGGAAATCCAATTGGCATTAGCATTGCCACTATTCAATTAGTCGGTTTTATAACTGGCATCACGGTTATGATGCGCAATTTCCGTCGCACGCAAACAACCGATTACCGCAAAGGGTTCTATGGTTTCGGATTGATGATTGCTTCTGGAGTTCCCACACTCGGTTATTTCCTTTTCGGACTGCTTTACCTCATTACCGGAAGTGAACTCATTCAATTAATAGGATGGGGCGTTTCAGGAAGTATTTTAATCGCCATTTTGGTCGGTATCTTTTGGGGACGCTGGAATTGGAAAACCCACACGGTACAGTTGGATTTTGCGCACTTACCGGAAGAGTTGAACGGTTTGCGTATTGTTCAGATCAGCGATATTCACGTAGGAAGTTTTTTCAACCAAACACACCGTGTACAAAAGGCAATCGATCAAATTAATGCGCTAAAACCCGATTACGTGTTGTTTACCGGCGATTTGGTAAACAATATCACAGCTGAAATGCATGGCTGGGAACCGTTGTTTTTGCAGATTGAAGCGACAAAAGGCAAATTCAGCATTCTTGGCAACCACGATTACGGCGATTATGTGCCTTGGGAAGCAGATATCCACAAACAAGAAAACCTGAAAGCCATCATCGAAATGCACCGAACCATTGGTTTTACACCTTTGCTCAACGAACAAGTGCAAATTAGCACGGAGGGCGATGGTGCTTATTTCATCGGTGTTGAGAACTGGGGGAAAGCTCCTTTTCGTCAGAGCGGAAATCTGGAAAAAGCAACAGAATCTATTCCCGAAGGCGCGTTTAAACTTTTGTTATCGCATGATCCGTCGCACTTTGATGAACAAGTAATCGGAACTGGAATTGACCTCACCTTATCCGGACATACGCACGGCATGCAATTCGGGATCGAACGTTTCGGAATCAAATTCAGTCCGGTGCAATTTCGTTACAAAAAATGGGCTGGTTTGTATCAGGTCGGAAAACAGTATTTGTACGTAAATCGTGGTTTCGGATATCTTGGCTTCCCAGGAAGGGTAGGGATTTATCCGGAAATTACGTTGATTGAACTGAAGAAGAAATGATGAAGAATTATCAATTAGAGAATTATAAAGGGATTGATAATTGCTGGAGGCAGAAACGCGTAAAGTTGTAACTGATTCTATCGTTTTGTTACTTGAATAATCGTTTCGTGTTGTAAGCGTTCTGACGTTCGAAAAATCTTGATAAATACTGCTACCGAGAATACACAATATCCTGTAAGTAGAAAGCCCAAGGGAAGTGCAGTCAACAGATTTGCAAAATCACCTGGACCAACCCGATTACGATTTGTTCCCGAACTTTCATAATAAGAACCGCGAGACGACAATGCAACGATGAGTGCTATATTCACTACAATTAACCCCACTATCTGTGGTTTGTATGGGTATTTTTCTTTCTGCCGAGCATCAATGGCATGTGCTTGTGGAAAACAATCGTTGAGTGATTGAATAAATGCATCGCGCTTTTCCTGCGTCTCAAAATCATAATGATGTCCGTCAAACTGAACCCAATTCGTTCGATCATCAATCTGAAAAAAGATCGTTTTTTGCGGATAAAACAAGAGTGTTTTTTTCGCTTCAGTTTCAGCTGAATTCTTCGCCTTTACATAAAACGTTTCGGCATCGATTGCAATGGAGCGTCCGTTTTTAAGTTCATGCCAGTTCACAGAGAGTAGCTTAGATTAAATTATCAATTATGAAGAATTGCCACCCCTCTTAATCTCCCCTCAAGGGGAGAAGGAGTATCCTCTTCATAATTGATAATTCAGTCATTTATAATTCTATTGTCCTTCCAATCGTTTTTGGCGTTGCATCGGGTTTTCTGTAGCTTTCTTTTGCTCGAATAACTGATAACGCGTCGGTTTTTGTACCGGAGGATACGCATTGTTGTTGACGTCGCAATCTGCGGTTTCTAGGAACGGATCCAATTGGAATGAACTCACTTCTTTGTCGAAAACAAAAACCTTTGTTACCGTTGTTTGATCCATTTTCCAAATTTCAGCCGGTATGCGAATGACTTCTGAGGTACCGTCGCTAAACGTTGCTTGAATGATTAATGGCGTTACCAAACCACCTTTATCGGTAAACGACAATTCGTAGAAATGCTTTTTGCTTTCGAGTAGTTTTTTCTGCTCAGGTGTCAATTTGGCTTGAAAATCTTCGTATTCTTTTTTGTCGAGCTTATCAACAGCGTATTTATCGCGTTTCCCGTAGAAATCATCAATATTCGGATCGCGTTCGTTCACCGTTTCTTTGATCGATTCTTTGTTGCGTGTATCACCAATGAATTCAGGTTTTGCGGCATCTTGCTGTTGCTGAAGCGCTTTTTCTGTTTCCGGATTATTGGTATTGAGTTGGAAATACTTCACATAATCGAGTGAAACATCCACGTAGTCGGTAGAGTAGAACCAACCTCTCCAAAACCAATCCAAATCTACTCCCGAAGCGTCTTCCATGGTGCGGAACAAATCGGCCGGAGTCGGGTGTTTGAACTTCCAACGCTCGCAGTACATTTTGAAGGAATAATCAAACAATTCACGCCCCATAATGGTTTCACGAAGAATATTCAACGCTGTGGCCGGTTTTCCGTAAGCGTTGTTCCCGAATTGGTAAATCGACTCGGAATTGGTCATGATCGGTGAAATAAAACGTTTATCTCCGCGCATGTAGTCGGTAATCATCGCTGCAGGCCCGCGACGCGAAGGATATCCGCGTTCCCATTCTTGTTCGGTGAGGTATTGCACAAAGGTATTCAACCCTTCATCCATCCAAGTCCATTGACGCTCGTCTGAATTGATAATCATCGGGAAGAAGTTGTGTCCCACTTCGTGGATAATCACGCCCCACATACCGTATTTTGTGTCTTCGGAATAGGTTCCGTCGGCTTGCGGTCTTCCACCATTGAAACAAATCATTGGGTATTCCATCCCGATTCGATCTGTATGTACCGAAATTGCTACCGGATACGGATAATCGACTGTGTATTTGGAATAGGTTTTAATCGTATGCGCTACCAATTTGGTTGAATAACGTTCCCACAACGGATTTCCTTCTTTCGGGTAATACGACATGCACAATATGTTTTTTTCGCCCACTTTCTGGTTTTGCGCATCCCACATAAACTTACGTGACGTAGCAAAAGCAAAATCACGCACGTTTTTGGCTTTAAACGTCCATGTTTTTAAGGCTTTTTCACGGTCTTTTTCGTTTTCTTCCGCTTCGGCTTGTGTTACAATCAATACCGGAGTATCAGAAGTCATGGCTTTTTTCATGCGTTCACGTTGCTCGGCAGTTAAAACCGTTGCTCCGTTTTGCAATTCACCGGTTGCTCCAACAATGTGATCGCCGGGAACGGTAATCGATACTTCGTAATCACCGAATGGCAATGCAAATTCACCACGACCTAAAAATTGTTTGTTTTGCCAGCCTTCCACATCGCTGTAAACACACATGCGCGGGAAAAACTGAGCAATTGTATACAAGTAATTGCCTTCCTTTTCGAAGTATTCGTAACCTGAACGTCCGCCAACTTTCATGCGATCGTTGATGTTGTACCACCATTTGACTTTAAACGAAATACTTTGTTTCGGTCCGAGTGGTTTTGAAGGATCAATACGCATCATGGTATGATTGATCGCGTATTTCATTTTTTCACCGTTGGTAGAAGCCACCGATTCGATGTTGTAACCACCCTCGAAAACGAAGAGTTTGTTTTCCACATCTTTGATCGATTTGAAATCTTCCATTTTCTCCACCTCAATGAAATTCGACTCTGCATCGGGTTTGTAAATGTTCTGATCGAGTTGCAACCACAGGTATTCCAATACATCCGGAGAATTATTGGTGTACGTAATGATTTCTTCACCTCGAACGATTTGTTTGTCGTCATCAAGCGTGATGGACATTTTATAATCGGCTTTTTGCTGATAATAACTGTGTCCGGGTCCGCCTGCTGCGTTTCGGTATTCATTTGGCGTAGGAAGTTCTACATCCAACTGAGCAAATTTTGTTTGCGCGATTGCCGTTGAGCTGAACGCTACTAAAAGCGCAGGAAAAAAGAGTCGTTTCATTTTGCGTCGAATTTGATCGTTGATCTTCGTTTGTTTTCTACAAAGACCGCTGTGTATTTCTGTTGCCGGACTTCCAGCGTGATTTTATTCTGTTGTTGGGGAAGTGTGTTCATCAACCAATCGAATTGAACGTCAACTGATTCGCCCAAAGTAATAGGAGCGGAGGAAAGGTAAAAGAACACCAAGCCATTGGGAAGCACTTCCATACCTTCCAGCTTTAGTTTACCGGTAATTCCTCCGGTTGTCAATACAAATCCTTCATTGATGAATCCTTCAATTTTCTTCAACATGACAGAATCAGTATAATGATCTTCCAATTCTTTGATAGCAATTCCCGATTCATTGAGTGCATCTTCGGTATCGTGTGCTGAACCTTCAATAGTGATTTCAAAAACACCTTTATCCGTATTGTAAGCCACTTCTGCGAATGCGAAAAAATACTCGTGAGCGTTGGCAGACAAAGCAGAAAGCATGAAAATTGCAACAACGAGTAAAGCCTTCATTCGAGAACTAAATTTTAGCAAAAATAGCAGTTTTGACAAGATGAGCTTGTTCATTTTGGTAAATGCACCATTCACATGGCTCAAAGCACACTTTAATCAGATAAACCTACAGTTTAAGTCGACAAAACGACCGATTAAAAATGTTGTTTCCCACAGATGTGCGGATTTTCCCCGATTAATTTAGGTTTTCCCATCCGCTACGCGAATGAAAAACTATAAAAGGTTTCCATGTTTTCCATGTTTCCCGCGAATTCACGAATTACAGCTCGCCTAACGGACTCGCTTTATTTGACTTTAACAATTAAATGAATGTCTATTGTAATTGTAGCGTGTCCGTTAGGCACGCAAAAAATTAGTGAATTCGTGGGAAACAAAAAAGCATCCGCCCGTGGGTGGATGCTCTATCTTAATATCTATTCGGAAACAGATTAGCCGTTTCCTTTCGCGTGATCCGCAAGAAATTGTGCCAATCCGTTGTCGGTAAGCGGGTGTTTCGCCAACGCTAAGATAGCGCTCAACGGGCCTGTCATAACATCCGAACCGATTTCTGCGCACTGAATAATATGCATTGGGTGACGAACAGACGCAGCTAAAATTTCCGTTTCGAAACCGTAATTATCAAAAATCAATCGGATTTGAGCAATTAAGTCCATTCCATTGGTTGAAATGTCATCCAAACGACCTACAAACGGCGAAACGAAAGAAGCTCCGGCTTTAGCAGCCAACAATGCTTGTCCAGCACTAAAAATAAGCGTGCAGTTGGTTTTGATACCTTTCGATGAAAAATATTTAATGGCCTTGATACCTTCAGGAATCATCGGGATTTTAACCACAATGTTTCGGTGCAATTCGGCCAATGCTTCTCCTTCACGGATCATGCCTTCAAAATCGGTGGCAATCACTTCGGCGCTTACCGGACCGTCAACAATGTTGCAGATCTCTACATAATGCTTTAAAATGTTGTTTTGGCCTGTAATGCCTTCTTTGGCCATTAACGAAGGATTGGTGGTTACACCATCCAAAATACCCAAATCGTTGGCTTCGCGAATATCTTTGAGGTTTGCCGTATCGATGAAAAATTTCATAATGCAAAAAGTTTTGGCAAAAGTACGTCTAGAATCGGTTTAGTAAGCCATTCGACGGGGCAAAGTTTCAGTGATTTATTCACATTTTATAGAATGATAACTGCCTAGGAAAGGTAGTTTACGAAGGAAAGTCCCGTAGGGACGGAATATCGTAGCACATAATTTACATCATTAATTCCGCCCCGTAGGGTCGGGACATCTAAAAACAATAATTTTATTCCTATGAACTTCCATACGAAGGAAACAAAAACCTCCCGAAGCTTAAATCAACGAGAGGTTACTGTTGTCTAAATTATGAGGAAGGAAAACAGTCTGGATTAGTGGGTCAACAGAGATGATTTGGTTACCAGTTCTACAAATTCTGCGCGGTATTCGTCCGTTTTACTGGCCATTGACGCATTCGCAAGTTTTAGCACCATATCAAATGTAGCTTCGCCTTTGTGTTCGGAACCGCGGAGAATCATTCCGTAAGCCGCAACAGCCATGGCAAATTTGGAATTGTCTGATGCTTGTTCAAATGGAATTACTGTTGCAGCAATCGGAAGTTCCATCAAACTTGACTTTAAACCTGTTGGTGTTTTATAGCGCAATTTGATGGTTAACAATTCGTTGTTGGCTATTCCTGTTACTTTTTTCGGTTTGATTTGCTGGTATTTTAAAGAATCAACTGAAGGAATGGTTTCATCGGAACCAGCTGGGATGATTTCATAAATAGCTGTAACTGTTTGTCCGGCACCTAAATCACCGGCGTCTTTTTCATCGTTGTTAAAGTCTTCGTCGTTTAGCATTCTGTTTTCGTAGCCGATTAAACGATAGGCTTTTACGTATTCCGGATTAAACTCTAGCTGCAATTTTACATCTTTCGCCAAGGTCACCAGTGTTCCGCCCATTTCTTCTACCAACACTTTTTTAGCTTCCATGATGTTGTCGATGTACGAATAATTGCCATTGCCATGATCGGCTAGCTTTTCCATTTTACTGTCTTTCAGGTTGCCCATTCCGAAACCTAAAACGGTGAGAAAGATATTGTCTTTTCGTTTTTCTTCTATGAGTCGGATTAATTCTCCGTCATCACTGATTCCGACATTAAAATCGCCATCAGTTGCCAATAAAACACGATTATTTCCACCTTGAATAAACTGCTCTTTCGCAACGGCGTAAGCCAATTCGATTCCTTCAGCTACTGAAGTGGAACCACCTGCTGTTAATTGTTCAATCGCATCTTTGATTTCGGTTTTATTGACACCACTAGTTGGTCGCAATACCAATCCTGCAGCACCGGCATAAACAACGATGGAAACTCGATCTTGTTCACGCAATTGATCTACGAGCAAATAAAGCCCCGATTTCAGTAAATCCAATTTATCCGGACTTTGCATAGAACCCGACACATCAATTAGAAAAACCAAGTTGTTGGCAGGAGCATTTTTTAAATCGATTTTTTTGCCCTGCAAGCCTATCGTAAAAAGCTGATGTCCTTCATTCCATGGACAAGTGGTATAGGCAGTATGGAAGGCAACAGGTTGTTCGTTTTGCGGTTCTGCGTAATCATACGAGAAGTAATTGATCATTTCTTCAATGCGCACAGCATCTTTCGGAGGAAGACTCCCTTGATTGATAAAACGACGCACATTGCTGTACGAAGCTTTATCCACATCAATACTAAAGGTAGAAAGCGGCGCTCGTGCAACTGATTTGAACGGATTTTCATCAAAGTCATCGTACGATTCGGTGTTGTGTTCCCTGGCTTTATTCAATTTAACCTTCGTTGTCGTTGCCCTTGATTGTCGACTATTTGTGATCAGAACTTCCTCTAGAATTTGCTCATCGGTTTCCAATTTCAATTCTACAAACGTTACTTTTCCAGCTTCAACCTTAATGGAAGAAATAATTTTTGTTTCAAATCCTACGGCAGCTACTTTAATGGTGTATTCTCCAGGTGTTAGGTTTGCAAAAGTGAATTTACCATCAATATCGGTTGCGACACCTTTTGTGAAATTACTATCCGGACCTGCGAGTAGAACATTGACAAAGATCACTGTCTCTCCGGTAGCGTTATCAATACAAATACCGTTGATTGTTCCAGTTTGACCAAAAGAAAAGCCAGTCAACAATAACAAGAGTAGGAAGATGAGTTTATTCATGGTAGTTGAATTTGTTTGATTAATGATGCAAAGGAACAGTGATTTCCATAAATAGATCACACAAATATGTTAGGATTATGAAAACAACTAGTAAAATGAGGTATTCGTTGATTGTGAGAAGAAATAAACCCCAGTTTTACTGATAAGTTCAACTCAAGTATCAGAGTGATTGTTTAAAGGCTAATTCCGAAAAAAAAGACAAAAAAAGAGGGGTAAGCTACTTCTATCGCACCGCTACAACCTCTTACCTTTGCTACGTTCCCGTCCTGGAGGAGTCAGAGGGAGCTGGTCGTAGAAGACTTACCCCAGCCGCAAAAATAGTCATTTATTCCAAAAACGGAAGCCGAATGCCGCAACTTTAGTAAAATTCAATTTTAAAACAGCTGAAACACGCTTAAAAACAAGATTAGAAAATACCGATGTTGCTTGAAATCAATGATTTGATCAATATAACTAGTATTTTGCTAATTCGTTGAAACTTATCATCAAGTAATCCGTAAATTCACCGCGCTCGTTAAATAACGTTCAATGAAGTTAAATTTCCTACTATTACTGTTGCTTCCATTTGGCTTATTCGGTCAAAAAGACACGATCAATGTAACGGATTCTCTCGGCCTAAAACAAGGTCATTGGGTTTATTTTGGTGGTGATTTCCCCAATTCAGGTGTTTCTTCATCCGAAATTCTGGAAGAAGGTGATTTTATCGATAATCAACGCGTTGGAATCTGGTACCGTTACGGAGCAGCTTCGCAAGTAAAAGCGGTGATGTTATTCCGGATCGATAAGAAAACCAATAGCTCTGTTCGCGATCAGTTTTATAATTACGCCTATTATTCAAACGGTCAACTGAAACGAAAACCCATTGTGGGGGCGTGTCGCAGCATGAGTGATTATTTCGAATACGATGAAGCCGGTTTGTTGAAAGAAGCAGAACAATTCGATAGTGTATGCAATACCAGTTACAAATTGCAACGTATCGAAAAAGGAGAAATGGATTCGATTTCGATTTTCATCATCGATCATAAATTTGAAGAACAAGTCGAAGCAACGGTCGAATCACCCAAAAACACGGTACAGTTTGAACAAACAGGTGAATTTTGCATTGATTACAATCACCAAATCTTTCAACTAGGTCATTTCGAAAAAGGTCAACTTATCGATGGTCGCGAATACCTCTTCGATGAAATGATGCGTGCACAGCGCATACGATTCTTTGAAAACGGGAAGTTGGTGAAGACGGTGATGAAGAAGGGCGTTTAGGATTGATGCTTAATTTTTAATGTTTGATGTTTAATTAGCACTCGTTGAATACCTCAATTTTCGTTCTGTTTTTCGAATCATCTTGGCAACGTGTTTATCATTTTTTCTAAAAACTTGGCAACGTTTGTATAATTCCAATGCTTTTTTGTAATCACGTTTTTTGTAGCAATCATCAGCCTTTTTGACGATTTTATCGTACTGAAGATCTTTTTCAATCTCGTAAATTCGCTGAATGACATGCTCATCATTTTTACGGAACGAAAGTGCGCGTTTGTATAATTCCAACGCTTCATCAAATTTTCGTTCGTCGTATAAAGCATCTGCCTTGGGGACTATTTTAATATACGAATGAGTGCATTCGGTATCTGAGGAATTTATTGGTTCTATCGAAATGTAATTTGTGTCAGCGGAAGATTGTCCGGAAACCACTAATACAAAACTCAAATGAAGCATAGAAAGCAGGAGTCTTTTCATACTTGTGCATACAACCTCAATAACAGTCGGTTCAATCTTTGAGGGAAGCTTCTTGGATTTTCAAGTTTCTAGGTTGATTTCCAAACTCACAGAACTTAAAAACTTAAGAAACTTATAGAACTCAAAAACTTTCAGAACTCAAACACTCAAACACTCAACAAACTCAACTGAAAATCCCAGCCTTGTTTAGAGCACAGTAAAATCAATTGCCCTCTGTAGAAGCTATTATCCTGTAGTAGTTGAAATAATAAATCAACCGACAATTGTTCGAGTTGCACACCTTCCGAATCGTGGAACCGGATTTTTTCCTCGGAAGAGAAATCATCCAAATACATCAACGTTTCGCGTGAATTTGCCTGTAAAAGCTGTTTCCAATGCAGTTGTGGCATCACGTCAGTCAAATCAGATTCTTGCTCCGATTTACGCAATCTGCAATTCCAAATATGATGGCTGTTGATGATTTTCGAAGCCACTAATCGGATTTCATCGGTTAATTCATCTTCTTTTGTTCCTAGAAAATCAGCCCATTGCAGGTTAAGCGCCAAATCGCGTTGTAGCTTGTCAATGAAAAACGATTGAAACATGAAGCGTACACTTTAAAGTGCTTTCAACGAAGCGATAACTGCTGTAGGATCAGGATTATTGAACACAAAACTCCCTGCCACTAACGCGTCTGCTCCGG
>Ga0302296_1000743_pt1 | contig 25597 bp, 25 predicted proteins | sample III_Fen_N3_1_FD_194546 | JGI IMG/M metagenome (GOLD analysis project Ga0302296, IMG submission 194546) | Peat permafrost microbial communities from Stordalen Mire near Abisko, Sweden - III_Fen_N3_1 | ecosystem: Environmental > Terrestrial > Soil > Wetlands > Permafrost | place: Sweden: Abisko...
TATCCCTTTGCTCCTACTCCACGTGATGTATGTAATATTGCTCTGACCACATCTCTCTCTTTCATTCATTAGCCCATGAGAGTGGGTCAAATAAAACCGCACAACCCGGTAAACATTTTCAACATATAAATGTTTCGTATTTTATATCAATAAAAAATACAGACTTAAAATATTTAGAAAATGAATACAACAGATTTCACAACAACCCTGTTGGTAGATCAAACACCGGCAGAAGTATTCAATGCCATCAACCGTGTTCGTGGATGGTGGTCTGAAGAAATAGAAGGCAGTACAGATACACTCAACGATGAATTTACATACCAGTATGAAGATGTTCATCGTTGCAAAATGAAAGTAACAGAACTCATTCCGGATAAAAAGGTAGTCTGGCTTGTTTTGGATAACTATTTTAATTTTACAACTGACAAGAGTGAATGGAAAGGCACAAAGATCATTTTTGAAATATCCCGGAATGATAAGCAGACTCAAATACGTTTTACCCATCAGGGTTTGGTACCTGAATATGAGTGTTATGAGATTTGCAGGGAAAGCTGGAGCAATTATATAAACAACAGTCTGCGTCGTTTAATAACTGCCGGTAAAGGAAAGCCTAATCCAAAAGAAGGGAGGAATGAGTTTCAGGAAGAAATGTCTGTGAAAATGAAGAAACAGGATTATCAGATCGCACTAACTGTCAATGCTACTGCTGATGAGGCGTTTAATTGCATAAATAGAGTCTCTGACTGGTGGACCGAAAACCTGGAGGGAAATACCATGCAACTCAATGATGAGTTTACTGTCCGCTTTGAAGATGTCCATTACTCTCGGCAGAGATTGGTGGAGTTTATTCCAAATCAAAGGGTTGTATGGCTTGTTACCGATAGCAACCTGAGTTGGCTTGCAGACAAACATGAATGGACAAATACTAAAATCAGCTTTGATATTTCGAACAAGGACAATAAAACACACATTCTTTTTACTCATATCGGATTAGTTCCGGAGATTGAATGTTATACCGATTGTTCTAATGCATGGAGCCAGTTTATTCAGCAAAGTTTATTGAGCCTTATAAATACAGGTAAAGGCTATCCGGATAAGAAAAAACAGAAAATCGTACATAAGCAACATACTTAGCGTATAAAAAAAGAACATTTCCTTTCGTATGCTCAGGGAAGATCAGGGACTGATTGAATTTTCAGTCCCTGATAATATTTGTATGATACTATTTGATTCAGAATTTAAAAGTGAATATTCATACTATTGCCAATGACATCACATACGGTAAATTGAATGCAGCCGTTGTTTAGCTAATAAAACAGACATTCTTTTTTGATATTTATTTCCCGGATAAACATATTCTATTTCAGATAGTTTAATACTGGATGTCGAAGGTAGTTTTAAAAGTTTGAATATATATAAGAACATATGCGATTGCAAACACAATCGGTATTTTGGCTACAACAAAAGTAGATTTGGTTATGTTAGTATGTTTATTGCATAGTAATTTTGCTTTATCAACTAAACAGAAAAAAGAAACTTTTAAAAAACAGCATTATGAAAATTATAGTAACAGGTTCTTTAGGACATATCAGCAAGCCACTGACCATTGAGTTGGTGCAACAAGGACATGATGTCACGGTTATCAGCAGTAACCCGGAAAGACAGGAAGCCATCGAAACATTGGGCGCAAAAGCTGCAATCGGCATAATGGAAGACGTCGATTTTCTATCAGCTGCTTTCACAGGTGCCGATGTTGTGTATGTTATGGAAACATTTGGTACTGACAGGTTCTTTGATCAGAATATGGATGTTCTGGGTGCTATTAGCAAGATTGGAAATAACTATGCGCAAGCCATTCAACTGTCGGGTGTAAAGCGTGTGGTTCATCTGAGCAGCATTGGTGCCCATACCGATCAAGGCAATGGACTTCTTCGCATGCATTATATTGTTGAGAACATTCTGAACGCATTGCCATCTGACATTGCTATTACCTACATGCGCCCGGTAGGTTTCTATTACAATTTGCTGGGCTTTATAAACACTATTAAAACAGAGGGTGTTATTGCAACCAACTATGGCGGGGATAGTAAGAAACCATGGGTCTCCCCCATTGATATTGCTGCTGCTATAGCAGAAGAAATAAATACACCTCTTGCAGGCAGAAAAGTACGGTATGTGGCAAGTGATGAAGTCAGCTGCAATGAAATTGCCACTATTTTAGGAAAAGCTATAGGGAAACCTGATTTAAAATGGGTGATTATTCCGGATGAAAAAATGCTGTATGGGATGATAACTGCAGGCATGAACCCGGAAATTGCAGCAGGGTTTGTGGAGATGAATGCAGGTATGGTAAATGGTGAATTGTATGAGGATTATTATCGCAACAGACCCACCCTGGGCAGCCATAAATTGAAAGAGTATGCAAAAGAATTTGCTGCAGCCTATAATAAGGCTTTAACAAAAATACAATAGAAAAATACAATGAAAACAGTATTGATAACAGGAGCCAACAAAGGAATTGGCTTTGAAACTGCAAAACAACTGGCACAACTGGGTTATTTTGTTTATTTGGGTAGCAGGGACAAGGCAAAAGGATTGGTTGCTCTAAATAAGTTGAAGGATACAGGAATTTCAAATGTGGAATTGATTGAAATAGATGTAACAGATATTAATTCCGTAAAACAAGCAAAACAAGAACTTGAAAGCAAGATTGAGGTGTTGGATGTTTTAATAAATAATGCAGGTATTAGCGGAGAGAGACCTCAAAATGCTTCGGGCATTGAACTTGAAAATGTACGAAAGGTTTTTGAAACTAATTTTTTTGGAGTGATTCAAACTACGCAACAATTTATAGATCTTTTAAAAAAGTCAGATGAACCCAGAATAGTCAATGTTTCAAGCGAACTGGGATCTTTTGCAATTCAGAGTAATCCTGATTCGGAATTTTATGATTATAAATTAACTGCCTATTGTTCTTCAAAAACAGCATTGAATGCGTTTACTGTCATGTTAGCGTATGAATTCAAAAACACAAATTTTAAAATAAACAGTGTTAGTCCTGGTTATACCGCAACTGACTTAAATCAGTATAGAGGAACACAATCGGTTGCACAAGGCGCAAGTGTAATAGTAAAATATGCAACGCTTGACAAAAACGGTGGAACAGGAAAATTTTATAACGAAGAAGGAGAAACAGCATGGTGAAAATTTGCAAAAGAATTAACTCCAGGGTATTATCACAAACACAATCATTGTCAAAAACAGATTTAATCAAAATTCAATATGAGTACAAAGACTAAAATTGCAGTTGTTACAGGCGGTAGCCGCGGATTAGGGAAAAACATGGCGTTGGCTCTAGCTAAAAAGGGAATTGACGTTGTCTTGACTTACAATAGCAACAAAGAGGCAGCGGATAAGGTCGTTGCAGAGATTCAATCACTCGGACAAAAGGCATTTGCCTTTCAATTAGACACAAGTAACATCAACTTGTTTGATAATTTCATTCAACAAGTAGCAGAACTGTTGCAGACACAAACAGGAAGTACAAACTTTGATTTTCTGATCAACAATGCCGGAACAGGTTTATATGCATTGGCAACAGAAACTACCGAAGAACAAATGGATGCTATATTCAACATTCACTACAAAGGTGTGTTTTTCCTTACACAAAAAGCATTACCGTTTATGAATGATGGTGGTGGAATTGTCAATATATCATCGGGACTTACACGTATCACCATACCCGGTTCTTCGGTGTATGGTTCACTGAAAGCGGCAGTAGAAACCCTCACAACTTATTTAGCGAAAGAATTGGGTGCAAGAAAGATACGCGTTAATGTAATTGCTCCGGGTGCTATAGAAACCGACTTTGGCGGTGGTCGTACCCGCGACAATAAAGAAATAAATGCGCATATTGCAAGCTTAACGGCCTTAGGTCGTGTTGGTTTGCCCGATGATATTGGTGGCGTAGTTGCATTTTTATGTACTGAAGATGCCCGATGGATAAATGGACAACGCATAGAAGTTTCGGGCGGACAGTCTTTATAAAAATAAAAACCATATAATATGACAACTACAACACCAACCCGAATTAAAACGATTGCCGAATTTCATCGGTTAAGGGGATTGCCGAAGCCTGAACATCCGTTGATCAGCGTGGTGAATATTGAAACTGTTGACTCTTCGGAAAGTAATGAGTCGGCTAGTTTAATTTTGGACTTTTATTCCATTTCCATCAAAAGGTGTCTGCTTACTAAATTCAAATATGGTCAACAGGAATATGATTTTGATGAAGGTGTGATGTTCTTTATTGCTCCTGGTCAGGTTTTTAAAATTGAAGTTGAACCAAATTCAACACATAAAAGATCGGGGTGGTTTTTACTCATCCATCCTGATTTCTTGTGGAATACCCCTTTGGCAAAAACCATCAAGCAATACGAATACTTTGACTATTCTGTCCATGAAGCCCTGTTTCTTTCAGATAAAGAAGAGACAGCCATGATAGGTATTATGCATAGTATTCAACAGGAATATCAATCCAACATCGATAAATTCAGTCAGGATATTATTATTGCCCAACTGGAATTATTGCTGTTACATGCCGACAGGTTTTATCACCGGCAGTTTTTAACCCGCAAGATAACCAACCATAAAATACTGAATCGCCTGGAAGAACTCCTGACAGATTATTTCAACAGCGATGATCTGGTCAATAAAGGATTGCCAACCGTTCAACATATAGCCGAAGCATTAAACGTATCGCCCAATTATTTAAGCGATTTGCTGAAAGTGCTGACAGGTCAAAGTACCCAGCAACATATCCACGATAAACTTATTGAAAAGGCGAAGGAGAAATTATCTACCAGTGATTTATCGGTTAGTGAAATTGCTTACGAATTAGGCTTTGAACACTCGCAGTCGTTCAGCAAGTTATTTAAGGCAAAAACAAACTTTTCACCGTTGGAGTTCAGGCATTCGTTTAATTAAGAAAATACCGAGTTAAACCTCAAAATGTACGCAAATAAACCTCAAAATGTACGCAGTACTTTTGAGTGTTTATTTGTAGTGAGATCGAGCATTTAAAAAATTTAAAACCAAACATATGAAATTATCAAACAATAAAATCCTGACTACCGGTTAGTTTTAAGGAAGTACAGTAAGGAGTTGATTCTTGCTGTACTTTTTTGTTGTAAATGATTTGCACCTAATTAATTTATGAAAAAAATCATCCTATGACAATGTGTATTTATTTCAGTTTGCACCTATTCCACTTGATTTATTGTATTCCCTTGCCCTACTTCAAAGTCTTATAACCCTACAAACTCTTCAAACTCTCAAACTTTTCAAATCCTTCAAACTCTCAAACCCTTCAAACTCTTCAAACGCGGAACGCTGAACGCTGAATAATATCACCTCTCCACCATCCAGACTATGTTATCCCTTAGATATCCCATAGATATCCCATAGATATCCCACCTATATCCCATATCATATAAGAGGTGAGTTATCGGTGGGATAAGGATAAAATAAAGAAAGGTCACGGATTGGAAAAGGAAAAAGAAATGATGGAGACATATCAAATACTACACGGAATTTTTTCAAAACGGGGATGTCAATAAGCCCATACTGCCCCTTTGTGGCGATTATTTAATTCCCGAAATTCAATACTTTTTGTACTTATTTTAAATAAATGAACAAAATGTTGGGTGTGTTAAAAAGAGTTCGTACATTTGGGCGGAAATATTCGTTTTATTCTAAGTTAGAATATTTGAATACATTGGATAGTTCAAGAGTCTGAGCGAAGCGGATACTTGGAATGAAAACAGTAACGCTCTGAAGTTAAATAATTGGCAATAAATATGAAGAAAATATTTAAATTATTTGGAATTTTAACTTTGATATTCATCGTATTAGCTGTTGGATATTATTTATACATGACTGATTTTGGGAAAAAGGATATTTTGTCAAATGCTGTTTTATCAGCTGGACCTGGATATCCCAGAATAGAAATTCCAGTAACTTATAATATAGGCTGGTGGTCTTACCAAAAAGCACTAAATATTGACAGTTTAAAAATTGACATTATAGAAAGCAGGTTAAGCCTATTCAACTCAAAATCTTTAATTGCATACAAAGTATTTGGTCATTTAAAATACACAGGAAACTGGCAACCCATAATCGAGGAAGTACATATTTCAGAGCGCATAAATCGTGACACTACTTTACATTGTGACAGAATAATAGAAATTACACCTGTGATTAAAGTTAAGGAAAACAAAAAAAATAATGGAGGAACAGATAAATTTGAATTCAAAAACGAGCATGTTATAACTTCGAATCACTGGGGAATAAACCGAATTAAATTTATTTGTGGACAAAAGGAGAAGACAATAGAACTACGCCAAGTAAAATAATAAACTTTAGTTCGATGTGGTCAGAAAATATGCAATGAACCTGATTATTTCCATAAAAAGAGAATTTTTGATTTCCAGTACTCGTATTTCACATAGTATAACTAAGGGCTATTGTATAAACAATAAAGAAAGTTCAAACAAAAACTATGAACAGAAAAAAAACAATATATTTTCTACTTTTAAACATTATGATTTCTAGTACTATTTACAGCCAACATAAGACAAATAATGCTGACTTTTATAGTTATTGGAAACAAATTAATGAGAAAAAGATAACAGAAAATAGCTATAAATCACATTTTGGTAAAGAAGCTGAAAATCATATAGACTCCTTAATATCAATAGGAATTGATACAATTGGAACATACAATGAAGCATTTCCTGGATATAAGACCAGTGATGAGTGTGATAGTGGTTCTAATTCTCCTTGGGTTACTTATGTACAATGGGAGAAAAATGGTAAAGCTTTTCAAAAAGAATTCAAACAAAGCTGCAGATTTAAAGAAAAGGAAATTGAAACTGCAATGATTATCCGATATTATATAAATGCAAGTATTAAAATTAAGAAAGAGACTGTACTCCCTGTCATTACAAAAATATATCGTTTCAAAAATGGTAAAATAAAAAGTTATGAAACATCATATATTGACCATTGTGCTTGCTACTATATGTTTTGTCTTTTAAAACGAGATGCTATTTTAAAAAGATTTGATGAACATCAAATTAACGAAAAAACGAATCTTTTCTATCAAAAAAATAGAGATTCAGCTACAAATATTTGGAGAAATATGATTGATAATCAAATAAGAGAAGACAATTAGTTTTTAATTGATCAATAAACGGTGAAAAAGAAAATCTTGTTTAGTCCAAGTTTGATTTTATGCACACACTGGATAGTTTAAGGCTGAGCGAAGTGGAGGCTTGTAATGTAAACAGTAAAAAATAGAAACTAAAAAACAAATATTTCCGTATGAAACAACTTTTCTTTTCACTCTTTTTATTCACAGCATTTCAGCTAACAGCAACCGCTCAGTATAAATTTGGAACTTATTTTATTGACGCAAATCTAAATTTCAATTTATTAAATGAGAAAATTGATAATATAACAGCATCTACAACAAAAAATAGTGTCTTTGACATAAGCCCTGAAATTGGTTATTTTATAGATAATAATCTTGCAATAGGAATTGGGTTTAATTATAAAAAGTCTTTTAATTCAGATACATATACTCCATATACTGTGTCACATTCAAATGGGTCATTAGATTACACCCTTTCGCCCACCTGTTCAACTGATTTGAATGAAATAGCTCCAGTACTTTTTATAAAATACTTTTATCAGCCTACAAAAAAAGTGAGTTTATCACTCAAAGCAAGTTACTCAAAAGGTTGGGGGACTTATAATCTGATTCAAAAATACACTAAAGATCCACAGGGTATTGAAACAATAGTACTGTCTGAAAAGAATAATATAGAGTCAAAATATATTTTCTTATCTCCCGAACTTCAGTATTTGATAACCACTAAAATGGGATTGCAAATAAATTTCAATGGGTTAGGGTATACATCGACAACTAAATACAACAATGACAATTTCTTTTTTAACTCATACAACCCAAGTCTTAGCACGGGCAGCACAACAAAAAGCAATTATGAATCAACAAACTTCAATATAAAGCCTGAAGCATGGAGCTTTGGAGTATTTGTCCTTTTAAATTAAACGAATTGAATAAAGGAGTCAGTCGATTTAATTGATATATTCGGGGTATTTTAAACCAGAGCAAAACGAAAAGAAGAAATTAAATATCAAGAATATGAAATTAAAATTAGCAATTTTATTATTATCGGTAATTCAAATTACAAATCTTTTTGCCGAAGAATTTAGTAAAGGCAAGTATTATACATCCAACGGAGAGAAAATTGAAGGGTTACTTTCTGTTCAAAAATCAAGACTATCAGCCATTTATTATCAGCCATGCGTGCTTAAATTTAAAAAAGACAATGACTCAAAATCAATGAAATTGGAAAATTCAGACATTTCTTCTTTCGTTATAAATAGAGACTCATTTGCAATTGTACAGAATTTTAAAATGATATACCATTTTGGAATGGGTGTTTTTTGGGGAACATGTCACCAGGACTTTGCCAAAGTTGTTGAAATTGGTAAAATTAATTTGTATGAACTTTTATGTGAAGTTAATCTTGGAGGTTTTTTTGGTTATCAAGGCTATAGTTATTTTGTACTATCAAAGGATAATCAAAACTTTAGAACATTCGACCTTAGAAAAGACAAAGAAAGAGAAGATTTAGCTGATTTTTTTAAGAATGAAATTGTTTTGAAAGACTTAATACTAAAAACAAATTATAAAGAAATAAATATCATTGAATTAGTAGGTTTGTACAACAAAAGATAGTAATAAGAATACAGAATTTGACGTGGATAACAGTAGAAAGCGAAGATATAATTAAAATGATTAAAAAAATTATTATTTCCTAACTACACTTATGCGAATTGGTTACCTTATATTCATTAAGCAGATTTTGTACCATAACACTTTGTCGCAGGGTGAGCGATGAACACTCCCACAAGTGGAAAATCCCAAGTATCTTATACTTGAAAATACAAATAGCCTCGAACGTTAGGCTGCATAATAGAAACAACAGACAATGAAACAAGCATTACCGATATTATTATTTTTAGCATTAACGTTCTCAACTTTCGGACAAACGAAAACAGCAAAAGACTATGGATTCACACATTTGCAATTTGAATACAAATCAGATAACGTAGATGTTCTGGTAAAATCTAAAAAGGGAGAAGAAAACATGAAAAAGCCCTTGTTGTTTTTTTGTCAGGGGAGTTTACCCAGACCTTTAATTCTGTATGATGAAAAAGGTATTTATCGGGTTTTTCCATTTGTCCCGGATAGTTTTATTGTGAAGTATCATGTCGTAATAGTTGGCAAACCATATATTCCATTGCTTAGAGACATAAAAACACTGAATTCAAATTATTGCTATGTTGACAGTGCCGGAAATTATCCCAAAGAATATACGGATAGAAATCTTTTGGACTATTATGTTGACAGAAACATTGCAATCATAAAGTATTTACAAAAGCAAAAATGGGTTTCTAATAAACAGCTGGTTTTAGCAGGGCATTCAGAAGGAAGTACAGTTGCCGCAAAAATGGCAAGCAGCTCACACTTGGCAACACATTTGATTTATTCAAGTGGCAACCCAATGGGTCGGATTATGTCCATCATACAACAAAGTAGAGCAAACGAAACAGACAGTACAAAATCAGGAGAAGAAACAATGGAGTACTGGCGAACAATAGTAACGGATAAGACGAATATGGATGCTACACATGGAGACGCTTATAAAGCAACCTACGGATTTTCATACCCACCCATTGAGTATTTAGAGAAATTGAAGATTCCGGTACTTATTTGCTACGGAACCAAAGATTGGTGTGCTCCATTTGTTGACTTTATGAGAGTTGATTTCATACGAAAAGGAAAAACAAACTTTCAATTCAATCCTTATATTGGAACTGAACATAATTACTATCCGATCACAAAAGAAAACAAACCTAATTACGATGTATCTAACTGGGATAAAGTTGCGAACGATTGGCTCCAATGGATAGAGAAGAATTAAATACGACCTGCTGATACTCGAAAGTGGATTATTGGCTGTCTGAAGTGATTTGAACAGATGTTGTTAATGCATTTACTCAATCGTACAAGTATAATTATTTCCATACACTGAATAATAAAGGTACCCGCTTTGCTCAGACATGAACTATCCAGTAGTGTATCTGATTATTCCTGGACTATGAAAGTCCATATCCTTGGTCATTAGGTGTAAACATAGAAAAGAAAGAATAATATATTTCCATATTTGGAAACATTATATATCTTTGTACGTTATATCCATAATAAAAAATGAATGAGATATTTTGAAACCAAATTTTTAAACGAGGCGGATGAATTTATTTCTAAACTGGACAAAAAGACAGCCAGAAAAATCATTTATAATATTGATCTTGCCGAACAAACGAACGACCCAAAGTTATTCAAAAAACTTCAAAATGAGATTTGGGAATTTCGTACTAACTATGCTGGACTTCAAATCAGACTGCTTGCATTTTGGGACAAGTCAGACAACAAAGAAACATTGGTTATTGCAACTCACGGTTTCGTAAAGAAAGTGGATAAAGTACCGGGTAACGAAATTGTACGAGCTGAACGAATCAGAGAGAAATATTTCAACAAAAAACCAAAAAGAAAATAACATGTCAACTAAAGATATTAAAACACTGACTCTTTCTGCAATGAAAGACAAATATATAGGGAAAAAGGGAACTAAAGAAAGAGAAGAGTACGAATACGAACTCAGCATGGATGTATTGGGGAAAATGATTAAATCGGTAAGACAAGAACGCCATTTGACACAGGAAGAATTAGGACGTTTAGTTGGAGTACAGAAAGCGCAAATTTCAAAACTCGAAAGTAGTGCGAACAGCGCAACAATCGATACAATTATTAAAGTTTTCAAAGCATTGAAAGCCGAAATCAACTTTAATGTGAAATTGGAAAACCATTTTATAGAAGTTCAGTGAAAAACAACCTGGTGCTTTTTTTGTCAGGTTTGATCTGATGCATACACTGGTTAGTTCAAAACTTAACGAAGTGGTAAACATAAATCAAAATTAGTAAAGGATGATACAACAGCGAGTAAGAATAATAAAAAATGGATTTATGAAGTCAACTTACAAATTTTTGATGACTATTTTAATAATAGCGACAACATTTATTCTCACTTCATTTACTGCTAATGATATAGTAAAGAAAGAAACACTTCAAACAGATACACCAACATCAGGGTTACTGTACGATGAAATAGCGCACATGGATACGCTCTTGTTTGATGCTTTCAACTCACGCAATATAGACAAGCTAAAACAATTTTTTGATGCCAATCTTGAGCTTTACCAGGACAACATCGGAGTGCGTAACTACAATGAAACCATTGAAGCATTTACAAATCTCTTTAAGATGGATTATGTGTTAACCCGGAAATTAGTATCCGGGAGTATGGAAGTTTATCCGATTAAAGGGTATGGCGCCATTCAGACTGGAAAACATATTTTCTCACATACTGAGAACGGAAAATATCAGGAGGGAACCTATAAATTTATGCAGATATGGCAAAAGAAGGATAGTGTCTGGCGTGTTACCAGGGAAGTCACGTACGGTCATTAAGAATTAAGCAGGCAACCGTTATTTCGTTCAGTGTGTAAAAGTGATAAATATAGCTGGAGAAAGGAGAAGCTGCAGACGGAAAATTCTATATATCGGGTATTGTAAAAGTTCGTAGACTCAGTCGTTTGTGGCAATTCTTTCAGAAGTTAAAATTTTTTATGTAAAACAATAATAAATTTAATATTATGGTTTCAAGTATTCAAAAAGAAAAAGCAGAAATGTTCTTGAAATTTCATCAGCACAAAGAAATTTTGGTACTGTTAAACTCGTGGGACATCGGAAGTTCTAAATTAATAGAAGCATGTGGCTATAAAGCAATCGCAACAACAAGTATGGGAATTGCTGCCTCTTTAGGATATCCTGACTGCCAGGTAATACAGTTGTCAGAAATGATTGATGTTATAACAGGAATCGTAAATGGAGTTCAGGTACCGGTAACTGTAGATATAGAAGCCGGATATGGAAATAATATAAATGAAATAATTGATTCGGTTAAAAAGATCATTGCGACAGGAATTGTTGGAATAAACATTGAAGACAGTATTGATTTAAGTCCGGAATTAATTGACGAACTGGAATTCTGTGAAAGAATATCAGCTATTCGTGCATTATCAGATTCACTGGGCTTTCATTTAGTAATTAATGCAAGGACTGATTCATTTTATACTTCATCCGGTTCGCTACGGGAAAAATTATCTGAATCAATAAAGCGTGGCAATAAATACCGGGAAGCAGGTGCAGACTGCATATTTATTCAGCCTGTATGGGATAAAGAAACAATTTCAACACTGGTTAAGGAGATTAATGCTCCAATTAATATTCTATCCAACCCTGGAAATGGAGCAGGATTACCACCATCTGTTCGGGAGCTCCAGGATATGGGTGTTGCACGGTTAAGCCTGGGTTCAAGTTTGATGAAAGCCACATTGGCATTAATAAAGAAAGTAGCTGACGAACTATCAGAAAAAGGAACTTATAATATTTTATCAGATACTCTTACACCGCTTCCGGAAGCTGTATTGGCCTATAAAATGGCAATAGGGTTAAATAGATGAAGAATGGCCACTAATTGAGGCATAGATAATTTGGGTTTAAGTGGGTTGCAATGTCAGCAGCCCAAGTAAAATTCGTTGTAAATTTTATATTGCGGGTTTGATCAGTTGCATATACTGAACAGTTCAACTGAGAACGAAACAGAGACATGGACTTGAAACAAGTAAAAGATGGCACACCAGAAAATAAACAGTCGGACAACATGAAAAAGTTAGTAATCCTGATTTTAGCACTTGCGACTTCATTCGGTTTTGGTTTCGCATTTAAGACAATCCTGACAAAACAATCGAACGACCAGCCAACAATAAGAAAAGTAACGGGCATCGGGGGTATCTTTTTTAAATGCAAGGACCCCGGTAAAATGAGGGAATGGTATAAAACAAATCTTGGATTAAATACAAACCGGTATGGGGCAGTATTTGAATGGCACCAGGGGGCAGATTCCACCAAAAAAGGATTTACACAATGGAGCCCCTTTAAAGAAAATACAACCTATTTTGAACCTTCAACCAAAGACTTTATGATCAATTACAGGGTTGAAAACATAGAAGCTCTTGTTGCCAGATTGAAAAAGAACGGGGTGACAGTTGTGGACACCATTGAAACATACGATTATGGTAAATTTGTTCATATTCTTGACATGGAAGGAAATAAACTGGAACTATGGGAACCCAACGATATCGAATATGAAAAAATGGGGAAGCAAATGGGTAGCAAAACAACAAAATAACAGACCATTATTAATCCTGGTCTGATTGGTTGCATATACTCGATATAAAGAGTCTGAATAAAATAGAGTTATCAACAGAATACATTTATACTTGTAACACTTTACCTTTTAATACATCCAATGAATTATACTTGTACTAAAAATTAAAATGATCATGAAAAAATTAATCAGATTCGGTGAAGAAGTGGATGGATATACCATTCCTGTTTTAAATGAGCGGGAAATAAGGGCAGCTGCAGGAATCCTTTTCCTGGCAACCTTTATATCCTTAATGTTCATTCTGTTTAAAGGGAACTTTATTCCGATAAAGTATGTTGTAACCTTTTTCCTCACAGATTTTATAATACGGGTATTTATAAATCCTGCATTTTCGCCAACACTGATCTTTGCACGTTTAATAGTTCATAATCAAACTCCGGAATATGTTGGTGCGGCACAAAAGAAGTTTGCCTGGATCATTGGTGTTGTGTTATCGGCTACTATGTTCTTTTTTTTAGTGATCGTAAATGCCTTTAGCGCAATTACAGGGATTATCTGTCTGATTTGCCTTATATTCCTTTTTTTTGAATCAGTATTTGGAATCTGTTTGGGATGTATGTTTTATCCCCTCTTTTTCAAAGATAAAGTACAATACTGTCCGGGCGAAGTGTGTGATGTAAAGCAAAAACAGGATATTCAGAAAACGTCTAAAAGTCAATTTCTTATTTTACTGATCTTTATAGCTTTTATCTTTCTTACCATTTATCTAATGGGTGACAGATTCAGCGAGAAACCGCATGCTTTGTTTGGAAATAAAAATACGGAACAAATAAAATAAAAAGGATGAACACAATAGTCACCAAAAAAAGAAACAACATGGACAGCAATAATAAAGAGTTAACACCGGAACAAAAGGTAGAACTTATCTGGGTATTGAAATCCCGCTTTGAAAAATATGAAAACCGTCACAGAGGTATTGAATGGGCAGATGTCCAGATAAGGCTGGAAGATAAAGCAGGGAAACTGTGGACACTCTTTGAGATGGAGCGTACCGGTGGTGAACCTGATGTCGTTGGTTGGGATACAAAGACAGGAGAATACATTTTTTATGATTGTTCTGCTGAAAGCCCTAAAGGCCGCAGGAACGTTTGTTACGACCGGGATGCACTTGAGTTGAGGAAAGAACATAAACCTGAGAATAACGTTATGGATATGGCAGCAACCATGGGTATTGAACTGTTAACGGAAGAACAATACCGGGAGTTGCAGAAACTTGGAAATTTCGATACTAAAACGTCGAGCTGGTTGAAAACACCATTTGAAATCAGAAGACTGGGAGGAGCACTCTTTGCTGATTTTCGCTACGGTAAGGTGTTCGTTTATCACAACGGTGCAGAATCATATTATGCTGCCAGAGCGTTTCGTGGTTATCTAAAGATCTGAATTTTCACAAAAAAAATAGTATGACAATGAATGGTATGAATCCCAAAGTAGAGTTTTTCTTTCATAAAGCCGAAAAGTGGCAGGACGAATATGAGAAATTGAGAATGATTGTTCTTGACTGTGGACTGACCGAAGAATTGAAGTGGGGTTGTCCCTGTTACACGTTTCAAAAAGGGAACATTGTATTAATTCATGGATTTAAAGAATATTGTGCACTGTTGTTTTTCAAAGGTGCCTTGTTACAGGATACTAATGGAATTCTTATCCAACAAACGGAGAATGTACAGGCTGGGCGTCAGATCCGGTTTACCACTATACGGGAAATTATTGAGTTGGAACCCATTCTGAAAGCCTATATATACGAAGCAATTGAAGTGGAAAAGGCAGGGCTTGTAGTAAGTTTTAAAAAGCATGATGAATATACCATTCCTGAAGAATTGCAACATAAATTCGAAGAAATACCTGCACTGAAGACGGCTTTTGAAGCATTGACTCCGGGAAGGCAACGAGCTTACATGCTGCATTTTTCGTCACCCAAACAATCTAAAACCCGGGAGTCGAGGGTTGAAAAATGTGTAGAGCAGATTCTAAATGGAAAGGGATTGGATGATTAGAGGATTTTTGTGTGTCCGTTTGTGTAGCCAATAAAAAAATCAGCTATTACAAACATGTTGTAAATAACTGATTTTCATTGTCGGGGTAGCGGGATTCGAACCCACGACCCTCCCGTCCTAAAACGGGATGCGCTTAACCTTCCTGCTATATGATCATGGTTATTTATATATGCTAAATTCCAAGCTAATTTGTACTTGTGAGTAACAAAAAAAATCAGCTATCTACAATTACTTGTAAATAGCTGATTTTCATTGTCGGGGTAGCGGGATTCGAACCCACGACCCCCTGCTCCCAAAGCAGGTGCGCTAACCGGACTGCGCTACACCCCGTACAATTCATTCGTGATATTCGTACCAATCATTTCTGATTCGTAGTGCATATCATTTCTGTAAAGCGAGTGCAAAGATACGCGCTTTTTCGGATAATACAAACTAATTGTCGTATTTTTGTAAGATATATTAAACATATATTTTAATAAATTCTCAAAAACCTGACAACTAAATATTTAAAAATGGCCGGCATTTATATTCATATCCCTTTTTGCAAGCAAAGATGTACGTATTGCGACTTTTATACGGAAGTAGCACCCCAATTTATACCGGTTTTGATTGATTCAATCGTCCGGGAACTGAATATTCGCAAAGATTATTTGCAGAATTCACCCATCAACACGATTTATTTTGGCGGAGGGACACCCAGTATACTGAGTAATGAACAGTTTTTGCTGATTTTTGAAGCCATATACAGGTTGTTTACCGTGGCTGAGGATGCCGAAATTACTTTTGAAGCAAATCCGGATGATCTGACACCCGGATTTCTTACATCACTTCAAGCATTGCCATTTAACCGTATCAGCATAGGAATTCAATCATTCGACGATAAAGACTTAAAACGTATCAACCGTAGGCACACATCGAAACAAGCGGTAGAAGCGGTTAAGAATGCCCAAAAAGCGGGGTTTGGAAATATAAGCATTGACCTGATATATGGATTGCCATTTCAGACACTGGAAGCATGGGGAGACCAACTCGATATGGCGCTTAGTTTGAATATCCAGCATATTTCAGCTTATGGGTTAACTTACGAAGAGGGTACTGAACTTTGGAAGCAACGTGAGAATGGAGAAATAGAAGTGGTTGATGACCTGGTGATGAATGAAATGTACCTTCTCTTGCTGGATAAAATCAAAACAAAGGGTTTTGAAGCCTATGAGATATCCAACTTTGCGCTTCCCGGTTATCAATCGCGGCACAATTCCGCATACTGGAAACAAGAACCTTATTTAGGAATAGGACCTTCGGCCCATTCATACGATATAGTTTCAAGGCAGTGGAATATAGCTTCTATTACAGACTATATCAAGGCTATCAACTCGGGTTCAGATTTTTATGAACGTGAAGAGTTATCCTTAAACGACCGGTATAATGATTTTGTCATGGTATCGTTGCGTACCGCTGAAGGGCTGGATGTGAAAATCATGGAAAAAGATTTTGGACCTGAACTTGCCGGATATTGCTTACAAAACATAAAAACATTTATGGATAGTGAACAAGTATATTATTCTGAGGGGAAACTCCGTTTAACTGCCGAAGGGATACATATTTCGAACCTGATTTTAATACAACTGATGAAGGTATAATTTTAAAAAAAAGTAGTACTTTTACAGCTTGAATATGTAATAAAAATTATGGATAAAATGACTCAGAGAAGCGATATTCGTTCTAAGTTCAAACGTATATTTTGGCGATTATTTGTTTTAGGCTTTATATGCATTGTTTTAATGTTTGTGCTTATTAATATCGGCTGGATTGGATACCTCCCTGCTATTGATGAATTGCAGAATCCAAGAAACAAATATGCAACCGAAATTTATTCATCGGATCAACAGTTGTTAGGCCGTTATTTTTTCAATAAACAGAATCGGGTAAGCGTTCACTATAACGAAATCTCAAAGAATGTGGTGAATGCCCTGGTTGCTACCGAAGATGTAAGGTTTTATAATCATTCAGGTATCGATGGCATTGCACTCACACGTTCACTCATTCTCAGAGGAATCTTTCAAAACAAGAGCTCCGGTGGTGGCAGTACGATCACCCAACAATTAGCCAAACAACTATATTCCCCTCTGGCCAAAAATTTTATTCAGCGTTTGTTGCAGAAACCCATTGAATGGGTAATTTCAGTGAAACTGGAAAAATTGTATACAAAGGATGAAATAATGGGTATGTACCTGAATCAACTGGATTTTTTAAACAATGCGGTAGGGATAAAATCGGCTGCACAGATTTATTTCAGTAAACTGCCTGCAAATTTAAAAATCGAAGAAGCTGCCACAATAGTTGGAATGTGCAAAAATCCTTCCTATTTTAACCCTGTGAGGTATAATGAACGAACCCGTGGACGCAGGAATGTTGTTCTGAACCAAATGCGTAAGGCTGATTTTATAACCAGTGAGCAGTACGACTCATTAAAAATGATTCCACTTACGCTCAAATATCACAGCGTAGATCACAAATTAGGGCTGGCAGCTTATTTCAGGGAATACCTGCGAATAGTTCTGACTGCAAAAGAACCTAGCAGAAGTGACTATGCCAGCTGGCAACAGGGGAAATATGAAGAAGATCGAAAGTCCTGGGACACCAATCCACTTTACGGTTTTTGCAATAAAAATAAGAAACCGGATGGCTCACCCTACAATATTTATACCGATGGGTTAAAAATTTACACATCGATTGATTCGCGGATGCAACGGTATGCCGAAGATGCAGTAAGTGAACATATGCAATCGCTTCAAAAAACATTCTTCCTTGAAAAGAAGAACAGAAGTTATGCCCCTTTTGCTCGTAACATGCGACCGGAAGATATCGCAGCGACATTAAAAAAGTCAATGAAACAATCCGATAGGTATTTGAAAATGAAGTCTGCAGGATTCTCAGATTCTGAAATATCGACATCTTTTAAAGAACGGATTGAAATGCAGGTTTATTCGTATAGAGGAGATATAGACACACTTATGTCGCCACTTGATTCAATCCGATACCACAAGTACTTCCTGAGATGTGGTTTTATGTCAATGGATCCTCACAACGGTCAGGTAAAAGCTTATGTTGGCGGACCTGATTTTTCACAGTTCCAATATGATATGGTAAATGTGGGTCGACGTCAGGTTGGTTCAACAGTAAAACCCTATTTATATACACTTGCTATGGAAGAAGGCATGTCGCCATGTGATAAAACGATACTTCAACCTGTAACATTGATAGATGGAAACGGAAAACCCTGGACACCTAAAAATGCAGCAAATAAGGATAAAATCGGTCAGCCTGTTTCCCTGCGTTGGGGATTGGCAAATTCGAATAACTGGGTTTCTGCCTATGTGATGGGATTATTTACACCTGATGCTTTGGTAAAACTAATGCGTTCATTTGGGATCAAGGGTCAATTGGATCCTGTAGTTTCGCTATGTTTAGGACCATGTGAAATATCCGTAGGTGAAATGGTTGATGCCTATACCGCATTTCCAAACAAAGGAATTCGTGTGGAACCAGTCTATGTAACGAAAATTGAAGATGCCAACGGGAATGTTATTCAAAAGTTTACCCCTCAGATGCACGAGATATTCAGTGAAACAACCGCTTTTAAGATGATTTATATGATGCGTGCTGTAGTGGATGGTGGAACAGGTAGTAGAATTAGAAGAAATTACGGTTTATTAATGCCGATGGGAGGTAAAACAGGAACGACACAAAATAATTCGGATGGGTGGTTTATGGGATATACTCCTTCGCTGGTATCCGGAGTCTGGGTAGGCGGAGAAGACCGTTCCATTCACTTCGATCACATTGGTGAAGGCCAGGGTGCGAGCATGGCATTACCAATTTGGGCTTTGTATATGAAAAAAGTGTTGGCTGATCCGGATTTAGGATACTCCTCCACCGAACAATTTGATATTCCAAGTTCCTTCAATGCTAATTCAGGCTGTGAGGCAAATGCTTTTGAATAAATAATCAATTAATAGATAGTTACTTGAAAAAAGTTATTTTTATTGCAGCTTTTCTTTTGTGTAAATTGTTGGTGATGGCTCAATTAAACACTGATCGTATTTTAACGATTGGATATAATGCGTTACAATACAATGACTATGTTCTTTCCATTCAGTATTTTAATCAGATAATAAATATAAAGCCCTATTTACCGGAGCCCTATATGTTTCGTGCTTCTGCAAAAATACAACTTGGAGATTTCCAGGGAGCCGATCAGGATTGTACAGAAGCTCTTGAACGCAATCCATTCCTTCATTATGCATATTATCTTCGGGGTTTTGCCCGAAATAGAATGAGCTATTACAAAGAAGCAAATAATGACTTTACAAAAGCATTGGAATTTAACCCGAATGATTCTACATATCTGATAAACAGAATTGGGACATCTGAAAGAATTAAAGATTATACTGCGGCAATTAAGGATATAGATTTCTTACTAAAGTTGAATCCTAAAAGATATGAATGGTTATACTACAAGGGAAATTATCAACTTGAATTAAAGGATACAACTGAGGCAGAAAAAACATTTAAAAAATTAATCGATTCAAATAAAAACAGCTATTTAGGCTGGAGTGCTTTAGGTCTGATTAAAATGGTCAGAAAGGATCAGGATGGTGCATTGAATGATTATAACGAAGCTATAAGTCGTAATTCAAGGTATGCAGGCGATTATATTAACCGGGGCAATATAAATAACATAAAGAAAAATTTCAAACAGGCATTAAGTGATTTTGATAATGCTGTTAAATTGGATAGTACTGAATATCTGGCATATTTTAATCGTGGACTTATACGGGAATTTGTAGGTGATAAGAACAATGCATTAAATGATTTTACTAAGGTTCTTAAATTGGATTCGACCAAGACAGAAGCATTGCTTCAAAAAGCAGAAATAGAAAAATCACTTGGCATCTATAAGAAAGCAATATTTGACTATAAATTGATACTTGCTACTTATCCCTATTTTATTCCGGTTTATGAGGAAATTGCTGCAATTGAAGAGAAACTGGGGAATATCAAGAGTGCCTATATTTACAGACAAAAAGCAAAGAATATTGATTTAAATAAAGAATATTATAATCATAAAGTAAAAGAAAGTTTATCAGCAAAAAATACAATAGTAAAAAACACCCAGAAGTCAACGTTGGAAAGTAATAACAAACTGTTTTATCAAATTGCACAACAAAACAATCCTGATTCAACTAATAATTATCAGAATGATGCTTCTTATAAGGGAAATGTTCAAGATAAATTTACTAATTTAACAAATGAGGCAGATTTTATATTGAGTTTTATAACCTTCAAATATCAATTACGACCCACTAACTTATTTCATCCGGCAATTGAAAAATATAATAAGGAAAAGATAATTCCAGCTCCTTTAGGAATATCGAATATTGAATTGACCCTGACATCTGATTTAGCAAATTTTTATTTTGCAGCAATAAAAAGAACAACCGACTCTCTGACAAAAAACAACTCAAATGCTGATATTTACTTTACAAGGGCATTAGAATTTACATCGGTGAAAGATTATGTTGGGGCGCTTGAGGATTTAAATAAAGCGATTGAAATCAGACCTGATTTTATGTTGGCAATATTTGCAAGAGCTAATATTGAAGCTAAATTGCTATATACTAAAACAAGCAATAATTTACCGCTTGAAATTACAGACAATAATTTGATTAACAGTAAATTTAAAAATCCCGATAATACTAAATTCAATTTTAATGCTGATATGATCTTATCAGATTACGAAAAAATTATAGAAACCAATCCTGATTTTTCATTTGCATATTACAATAAAGCCAATATCTTATGTACACTGAAGGATTTTAATACAGCCATAACAAACTATTCAAAATCGATTGAAATTGATCCTGACTTTGCTGAAGCCTATTTTAACAGAGGATTAACCTATTTGTTTATGGGTGATGATACAAAAGGATTGGCAGATTTAAGCAAAGCCGGTGAATTAGGGATTTATAAAGCCTATAATTTGCTTCAACGGTTTAAAAAGCAACCCCGTATTCGCTAGGTTCTAAAATCATATTCAGAAATTTTTATTATATTTTTATTGCAAATTTCTTGAGCCTCGCATCAAGCATATGTACAGGAATAATTTGCTTAACACATTCGGCTACAGCATTCAACATCCCTTCACGTACAAAATCGTGACGTATTACTATTGATATTTCACGCGTTGCTTCGGGTTTTACTATTTCGCGTAAATTCAACTTTTGCTTTTCACTTAATAGTTCAATATGAAGTTCCGGAATGACTGTATAGCCACCATTAATATCGACAATTTTTACAAGCGTATCAATACTCCCGGCTTCATAGGTTGAATTATGATGTGGTTTTTCATGACAAAAATTGAATACCTGGTTTCGTAAACAATGACCCTCCTCAAGTACCCATAAACGATCCATTGGCATATCTGAAGCTGATAATTCAGTCCGTTCATAAATAGGCTCTGAAGGGGAAATGTAGGCTACAAATTTTTCATAATAAAGAGGTACTTCCAGGATCTTCGGATCTTCAAGTGGAGTTGAAAGTATGGCCATGTCAATTTCGGCTATACGTAATTTCTCAATGATTGTATCAGTATGCATTTCACTTACTTTCAATGTAATGTTGGGATATAAGTTTTTGAAAGAAGCAATAAACTGAGGCAGTAGGTAAGGCGCAATGGTAGGAATTATAGCCAGGTTAAGTACTCCTGAGAGAGTATCCTTCTCGTTTCGTATACTTTCCTTTAATTGATTTACCTGATAAATAATTACCTGTGCCTGTTTTATGATTTGTCTTCCAATTTCAGTTGGTTCAATTGGTTGACGAGAACGATCAAAAATTTTACAATCCATCTCATCTTCAAGCTTTTGTATCATGGCGCTCAGGGTTGGTTGTGTTACTCCGCATAATTCAGCGGCACGTACAAAATGACGGGTTTTATCCAAAGCCAGTACATATTCAAGTTGTTGTATAGTCATAGTTTATAGTTTTTGTCTATGCAAAGGTAATATTTATGGATTAATATTGAACTTATTTTTTAAACAAACAGCATTCTGTCTTATATTTAATTATGAAAGAGGAATTGTTAATTGTGAATTTCTTAGTTATCTTTGTACAAAATAGAAATACAATTTAATCATGAAAAAAAATATACTGATATTCTTTTCGATGTTTCTTGGCGTAACAAGTATTCAGGCTCAACTATTGTGGAAAGTATCCGGAAAAGGGCTGAAACAACCTTCCTACCTGTTTGGAACACATCATCTTTTTTCTATTCAGTATTTTGATAGTATCCCGGGATTATTCAAAGCGTTTAATGAATGCAATGTGGTGGTAAGTGAAATGGTGATGAATAATATTGATGCGTCTGCTAAAATCAGACAAGCTGCAGTTATGCCCGATCACAAGACAATAAAAGACCTGTTGAATGATGATGAATATAAACTGGTTGACTCTGAGTTGAAATCTGTATTGAAACTTGGACTGAAGAATGTCAGCATTATGAATCCATCATTAATTCTGACTATGTATGAAATGGAAATTTATAAAAAATTAACCGGGTTCAGTGATACAAAGCAATCCGATTCTTATTTCCAGTTAGTTGCTGCCGAAAAAGGAAAGAAAGTTATTGGATTAGAAACTGTCGATCAACAAATTGAAGTTCTATTTGGAAATGGCACCCTTGAACGTCAGGCAAATGTTTTAGTAGAAGCGATTCAGCATAAAGACAAAATTCTAAGCGAAATGATCCAGTTGAATAAATTGTATAAAGCCGGAAAAATAGATGAGTTAGCTGAACTTTCAAAAGGAAAGGATAATATAACAGAAATGACTGAAGAGGAATATGCTAAATTAGTGGATAACAGAAATGCAGAATGGTTGAAAAAATTACCTTCAATTCTAAAAGATGGTTCCAGTTTTATTGCTGTTGATGCAATGCATCTGGGAGGTAAAAACGGGTTGGTAAAACAATTACAAAAAGCAGGTTATAAAATAAAAGCTGTTGATTAAAAAATCCCCATATAGTATGAATTTTAACTGAAAGTACTTTTCTATGAAAATTCATACTATATGGAGTTTGTAAATTAAAATATCTTACGGTAAATATGACAGTACGGAGTACCGTGTTTTTTCTCGTAATATTCCTGATGATAGTCTTCAGCTTTCCAGAATTCAGGCGCCGGTCTTAAAATTGTAGCTACCTTATATCCTTTAGCAGTAAGAATCCCGACATATTTTTCAGCAATTCTTTTTTGATCTTCAGAAGCATAGAAGATCACTGATCGGTACTGATCGCCAATATCAGGCCCCTGCCCTCCTACCTGCGTAAAATCATGTGTTTCGTAGTAAAGCTTTACCAGGTCTTCATACGAAGTCTTGGTATTATCAAAAACTACTTCCGTTGTTTCCACATGTCCTGTTTCACCGGTACAAACTTCTTTGTATGTCGGATTCTTCGTGTGACCACCCATATACCCAACCGTTGTTGAGATAACACCCTTTGCCTTCATTAAGTAGTATTGTGTCCCCCAGAAGCAACCTGATGCAAAATAAGCTGTTTCATGGGTTTTATCGGTTGCTTTAGTTTGTACTGCTGCAGGAATAAATTTCATGGAAATAGAATTGACACAAAATCGGGTATTCTTAGGTGTTAAACTCTCACCAATAAAAACATGCCCTAAATGAGCTCCACAATTTGCACAAACAATTTCAGTCCGTTGTCCATCAGCATCTGGAATACGCTTAACAGCACCCGGGATTTCATCATCAAAACTTGGCCAGCCACAATGTGCATCAAACTTATCTTCTGAACGATACAGTGGAGCGTCACATTGCTTACAAACATATGTACCTTTAGCAAAGACAGTATCGTATTCGCCTGTAAACGGTCTTTCAGTTGCCTTATGTAAAATTACGGCTTGTTCTTCGGGAGTAAGTGGATTGTATTTCATCTTCTTTACTTGTTGATTGCATGCACTTTGACTAAAAAAAAGCAACATGCAAATAATTAATAAGGATATATTCGTTTTCATTTTCCTGTTTATATGAATTTCAGAATAAACAGTTTTAAGGAGTGCTTTGTTCAACAGAGTTTTTAATACAATAAACGCCTCTGAATTAAAGGCGTTTAATAACTTTGACAGGTTGAATAACTATCTTAAGCGGTCTAACGATTTGACTAATTTTTCATCTTTACCTATAGCACCTATGGCTAAATAACTTAATATAAGATTTATAAGGGGAAAAGCTGCAATAATCCGTAGATGCCAATCAGCATGTAATCTTTCGCAAGCCGGCCATAAATACAAGGCCATGAAAGCATAGAAACTTAGCATTAATAGCATATTGATAACTGTAAAACGAATCTGTTTAAGCCTGTTTTTAAATGAGAAAATAGTTATCAGTGCAAGTATGGGAATTACTGCAGAAACCGAAGTAAATGCCCAAATCCTTGATTCAATGGTATTACCTGTTGGCAGAACAAGTGAGATCCCCTTGAAGTCAACAAGATAAACCAGTTTATCTACCCCATTTGTCAAATCAGCAACCGGAAATAAAATTACAAATACGGATAGTATTACTATTACCAGTAAATAAAGTGTTTGAATGCGTTGTATCATAAATTTCTATGTTTATTTTTTCCATTGAGTATCCCTGACATTGTAGATACGTTCTATAATATCGATTACTTTTAATCCTTCTAATAAGTTAGTTGTTATTGTTCCTTTGTCACTTAGTTTTTCAATCACATTTTCAATAACGTAATGATGGTTCTGAGCAGAACCTTTATAAAATCCGTAATCATTCGGAGGGTTTGAAGCTGCCAGATCAGGCATAATATAATCTTTTATATGGCAATAGGTTACTTCGTTCATGTATTGTCCGGCAACTTTAACGGTACCTTTCGATCCGATAATTGTAATACTGCTTTCCAGGTTAGTATCCCAGACAGCAGTCGAATAATTCAGGCAACCCATTCCTCCATTTATAAAATCGAATGCAACTACGCCGCTATCTTCAAAATCGGTCAGATCT